>Ga0307474_10000211_pt1 | contig 42374 bp, 34 predicted proteins | sample atmos_gasesECM1C_2_FD_203312 | JGI IMG/M metagenome (GOLD analysis project Ga0307474, IMG submission 203312) | Hardwood forest soil microbial communities from Morgan-Monroe State Forest, Indiana, United States - atmos_gasesECM1C_05 | ecosystem: Environmental > Terrestrial > Soil > Temperate... | reverse complement strand
GCATCGGTGATGTTCGCCAGTTTCTCGCGGTCCAAGCCCGTTTCCGTTTCGTATTCTGGCTTGAAGCGGCCGCGATGGAAGGCCGACCAGTATCCGGGCAATTGCCGCAGGTGCGGAATCTTTTTGATTTGGCGCGCTTTGGTTTGCTCTTCTTCGTATTCTTTGCGCACGTTTTCGACGATCTGCATGGGCTGTACGCCGATTCCCTCGGAGTAAATGCGCCAGAGCGGTTGATGATTCTTGATACGTTCGTAGAGGCGCGGCTGGGTTATGGTGGGGTCATCAACTTCGCTATGACCGTGGCGGCGGTAGCCGATGATGTCGACCACCACGTCGCTGCCAAATTCGGCGCGGTAATCGGCGGCCAGCCTGCCCACGCGAACGACCGCGTCGGGATCTTCGCCGTTAACGTGAAATACCGGAACAGATTGGCGCTTGGCAATGTCCGAAGCGAACCGCGAGGATTGCTCTTGCTCCGGCCGAGTGGTAAAGCCGATCAAATTGTTGACGATGATGTGGATCGTTCCGCCAACGGTGTAGGCCTGAAGATCCGCGAGATTGAGCGTTTCCGCCCAGATGCCTTGCCCCGCGAAAGCAGCGTCGCCGTGCATCACGATGGGCACGACCTTGGCGGTGCCTCCGGACCCGTAGCGGGTTTGCTTGGCGCGCGCCCGGCCCATAGCCACAGGATCGACCGCTTCCAGGTGGCTAGGATTGGAAACAAGGTGGATGCCAATTTCCTTGCCTGTGGACGTAACGTAAGTGCCGGTCGCGCCCACGTGGTACTTCACGTCGCCCGCGCCCAGCACGCTGCGCGGATCGACATCCTCAAATCCAGCGACCACTTCATGCGGCGATTTGCACGCCGCGTGAACCATTACATTGAGGCGGCCCCGGTGGCTCATAGCCATGACCGATTCCATCGCTCCATGTTCACCGATCGTGTCGAGAATGGAGTCGAGCAGCGGAATCAGCGCCGTGACACCTTCCAGCGAAAAACGCTTGGTGCCCAGATAGCGCGATTGCAAAACCTGCTCGAAAAGGTCGGCACGGATCAAACGCTCGAGCACTTTTTGCTGATCGACTTGTCCGGCAGGGCCCTCGATGCGTTCGGCGATCCAGCGGCGGCGCTCCGGCTGCGGAAGGTGCATGAACTCGGCGCCAATCGTTCCACAGTAAATGCGGCGCGCTTCGTCGGCGACGTCGCCGGTCAATCCCTCCAAATCCGGCTGCGGGAACGGGCCAAAAAAGCCAAGCGGATCAAGGTTGGCTTCGTTGTAGCCCCAGCGGCGAAACGCGTCGAAGATGCGTTCGCGCTCCTCGTTGCGTACTGATGATTTCTTCGGAGCTTTCACGGATTTCGCGAGCCGTTCAGCTTCCAGAGTGGTTCGGTGCGCCATGACTCATTCTCGGCAAACTTCTATTTTGCCACAGATTGAAAATCGAGGCTCAAAGCCGAGGTTCAGTTACAGCGAGCGCACCATGGATTGTAGACTGCGAGCTATTTCATCTGCCGGCGTGCCGCGCTCGAACGTGACCGGTGCGCCGATGCGCACCGTAATTTCGCCAATACGCGCTAAGCGCCGGTGCTGCCGCTTCATCTGCCACACTCCGTCCAGTCGCATCGGCACGATCGGGATGCGCAGATTTTCCGCCAGGATGCCGATGCCCGATTGAAATGGCGCCATTTCGCCTGTCTCCGAGTTGTTGACTTCGCCTTCCGGAAAAACCAGTACGCTGTAGCCGCGGTCCACCGATTCTCCCGCATAGCGAAAGCTTTCGCGAAAGCCGGAGAATTGCGGCAGCGGGAAAACGTTGAAGAGCGCGATCACCGAGGCATATCCAAGTTGGTAGGCCCAGCGCCTGGCGAGAAGCCAGTCGCGTGGAGGACGCCGCATACGCTGCAGGAATTCACCGCCCATGGCGATGGCCAACTGATGGCGAAAGCGTCGCGGCAGCGCGGCGAGGATGAGACCGACGTCCGCGCGGCGCGTAATGTGATTGGAGATGACGAGTACCGGGCCGCGTACACCGTCGAGATTTTCGCGGCCGAGGATTTTGGCGTGACCGAGGAACTGCGTGGCGGGCCAAACGAGCGCGTAGTAAACCGCCAGACGGAGCCAGCGTACCGGCGCGCGTTGCGCCCATAGCGGATAAGTATATTCCGTCCGGCGGGCCCTGGGTTCGCGTAGCAGGCGTTGCACGTCTGTCACGGTCTTCGCTTCCGCAAAGGCGGTTTCATTTAGGTCGACTTGGTAGCGCTGCTCCAGAGCGCTCATTAGCTCTACGCGATCTAGGGAGCTGAGATTTAGATCGCGCTCGAGATTTTGTTGTGATTGACTTTGCACCGCCAGCCGATTGAGGACGTCCGATACGCGATCCGTTGCTTCTGACAAAAGGGGCCCGCCACCCCTCGCGGCTCGGGGCAAGCGGCCGGCCACCGCTGCATTTGCCAGGTAATCGTTTTTTGGTGAGCTGGAGAGTTCTGTAGCGTGGGCTGCGATTTCCGCCAGCTTGGGCTTGCCGGTTGTCGTGCGCGGGAAGTCAAGTTCGGGCCAGACGATCCACGCGTGTATTTTCTGAAATTCCGCGAGCGAGCGATTCGCGTCTTCAATGACGCGGCTCGCCACTTGGTCGCCCGGTTCCTGCAATAACAAAGCCGCGAGCGGTTCGGCGTTTCCGTCGCGCTGCTGCGCAACCACCACGCAATCGCGCACTCCCGGCTGCTTGCGCAGCGCCGCCTCCAGATCTTCCGGGTACACATTCAGCCCGGCAGGCGTGACGATGATGCTTTTCTTGCGGCCTCGGAATCGCAAATTGCCTTCCGCATCGAGTTCGCCCAAGTCACCGGTACGCAGCCAGCCGTCATTTTCCTCGGCCTCGTCAACGGTGTCCTGCCGAGCTCCTCGTTGCCAGTAGCCGCTGGCTACATTTTCTCCGCGCACCAGGATCTCCCCGTCTTCCGCCAGCCTGAATTCGCGACCGGGCAGCACCTTGCCGATCGAGCCCTGCGTGGTGCGAAATGGATGATTCAGGCTGATGAGCGACGCTGTCTCGGTCATACCGTAACCCTGCACCACCGCATAACCGATGCGCTTGAAGAATTCTTCGGTTTCCACGGAGAGCGCTGCTCCGCCGGAGATGAAGGCCCAGAATTTCCAGCCGAAGCGGCGATGGATGCGCCGGAACGTCCAGGCGCGGCGCAGAAACTTCTGCCTCTTGGCGGCTTCGAAAGCCTGCGCAAACCATTCCGTTTCGCCGCGCGCTTCGAGATCGCGGACCATGCCGTTGCGCAATAGATCCAGCATATGTGGGACGGTGACCAATGCGGTGGCGCGTTCCCGTTTCACCGTGCGAATGACGTCGGTGGCATTTGGAGTCGCCTCAAAGACAACGGTAGCGCCCAGCAGCGGCGGTACGAACAACGTCATAAATTGCCCGAACACATGGCTCAGCGGAACAAGCGTCACAAAGCGCAAGGGATGCAACCAGCGCTCGTACTTGTGGTACGGCGCGATTCCCCGCTCGAGCGGCTCAAGATTCGCCAAGAAATTTCCATGGGTCAGAATCACACCGCGCGGCTCAGCCGTAGTACCAGAGGTGAAAAGAATTTGCGCAACATGGTTTCGAGTGATGGGCTCGTCGGCAACGGATTGATGCATCGGCGTGGACACATGACCGCCATCGCGTGAGGTGACAACGACATACGGCTCCTTGGGGGTGTCGGCCAAATCCTCCAGATTCAGGATAGCGACGCCGCTGTCGAGGATGGGTTTGCCCGCCGACGCAATCACCAACTTGCAGGATGTTTCACGTGCAACACGAGTGGCAAAGTCAAAAGTAGCGCTGTCGTCGATGGGCACGACTACCGCGCCGCGCAAGAGGCAGCCCCAGAAAGCGGCCATCCATTCGGCGCTGTTCGGACCCCAAAGAAGTACGCGGTCGCCCGTGCGAACGTCGCGCTGTTGCAAATAGTGCGCAAGGCCCACGGCTATAGTGGCCAGCTTGGCGTAAGTCCAAGATTCGCGGCGGTATCCGCGGCGCTGCGCCACCGCAACATCACCACGATAACGGCTGAAGTCGTCGAAGAGCGAGAGCAGGTTGGATCGCGGCATGGAAGCTAAACGCAGCTCAGGGGCAGTTTACGCCGAGGACGCATCTCGGCGCAGCTGCGCGCTTTCATCCGGGGTTGCAGCATACAGCTCAAAAGCGGCAACCCCGCCGCACTCCACATGGGCACGTGACGTTCCAGTCAGGAACTTCCCTTGCAGGCGATGAAAAACGATACGCGGCGAATTGCACCCATGTCGGTTACAATAGAGCAGGCTGGGGGGCCAGTGTGCATTCCCCTCAATTAGGAGATAAGCAGGCTCAATGCCGGTACCGATTTCACAAGCTTGGACCGTCGCCACCTATGTGCTCAAGCAAAAGCTGAAAGGGCGGAAGCGCTATCCCTTTGTTCTGATGCTGGAACCGCTGTTTCGCTGCAATTTGGCCTGCGCGGGCTGTGGCAAAATTCAATATCCGCCTCACATCCTGAAGAAGGAACTGACGCCGGAAGAATGCTTCAAGGCAGTTGAAGAGTGCGGCACGCCGATGGTTTCCATTCCGGGCGGCGAACCGCTGATGCACTCCCAGATCGACAAAATAGTCGAAGGTCTGGTGGCGCGAAAGAAATACATCTACCTGTGCACCAACGCGCTGCTGCTGAAAGAAAAACTCCATCTCTTTAAGCCCAGCAAGTACCTGACCTTTTCCGTTCACATGGACGGACAGCGCGAACACCACGATTTTTCGGTATGTCGCGAGGGCGGTTACGATCTCGCGCTCGAAGGCATTAAGGAGGCCGTCAAGCAGGGCTTCCGCGTCACCACCAACACGACCCTTTTCGACGGCGCCGATCCCAACAGCGTTCGCGCCTTTTTTGACGAAATGATGGAGTTGGGCGTCGAAGGCATGATGCTGTCCCCCGGCTACTCGTACGACAAAGCTCCTGACCAGAAGCACTTCCTCGGTCGGGCCCGTACCCGGCGGCTCTTCCGCGCCATTCTGTCCAATCGCAAAGAGAGCTGGCGCTTCAACCAGTCTTCCCTGTTCCTGGAATTCCTGATGGGCAAGCAGCAATACGCCTGCACGCCTTGGGGCATGCCCACCTACAACATCTTCGGCTGGCAAAAGCCCTGCTATTTGCTGCAAGACGGTTACGCCGACACCTTTCAGGAATTGCTCGATAGCGTGGAATGGCACAACTACGGCACAGAATCCGGCAACCCGAAGTGCGCCAACTGCATGGTTCACAGCGGCTACGAAGCCAGCGCCGTGGACTACACTTTTAGCGGACTTCGAGGGATCTGGGCGGCAGCAAAGTCAGCCTTTGCCGGTAAGTACGAAGATTCCGATGCGCTGGCGCTGCTCAACGAGCCCACTCAGCCGGTGCACGCCTTCAATCCGCTGGTTCAGATCAATTCCGGGAAATCGCAGCTGGAACAGACGCGCGCATGAGTGCTCCTACTCATGCCGAACGCCACGGCACGGCCAATGTGGCCCGTGAGCCAAGAACCGACCCCGACCCGAGAATCGATCCCGAAACGCTGGAAGTTGCTCCGGGAACTGTGCACAACCGTGTCGAGGGTTGGGCGCCGCAGCTTGCCACCGAGAGCGAACTTCGCGAAGCGCTGGAGAAAGCATTCGACTACCGCGGCGACGTAACCATCACCAAGAAAGACGGCAGCAAGGTCGACGGGTACATCTTCGACCGCGGAGCGGGTGCCACGCTGGAAAGCTCATTTGTGCGAATATTGCCGCGAGACTCCAACCAACGGGTAAGGATTTCCTATGCCGAAATCGCGGCACTCGCCTTCTCTGGGCGCGACCCGGCCGCTGGCAAGAGCTGGGAGGCCTGGGTTCGTAAATATTGGGAGAAAAAGTCCTCCGGCGAGGGCAATTTGACCCTCCAACCAGACTCGCTCGAATGAGCTAGCATTCGCCGATTTTCCCGCTGGCAATTGAGTTCCTAAGATACATAACGCCAATATTATCAGTAACTTAAAGTCCAGAGCACCCGGCGTATCCGAGCCTTCCTGCCGATAGACAAAATAGGGTTTTCGTGGTATCCTCGTTTTCAGCGTTTGTTGCTCTTGTATTACCTTTTGACTCGCTCAATAGGCTGCAAGGACAATCTTTGCGGCCTTTTTTTGCGGGCGGGGGGATGTCTCGGTGCTTGGCAGACGGAGCCCTTCACCCGCTGCGTCGACCAGCAAACGGACCAAGAGAAGCAATGCAATCCCAACTCGAGGTCGGCAGCAGTGTCAAAGGAACAAGGAACAGTGAAGTGGTTCAATGCTTCGAAGGGTTATGGTTTCATCCAGCGGCAAACCGGGGAAGATGTTTTTGTTCATTTCTCCGCGATCATGATGGACGGCTATAAGTCACTGAACGAGGGGCAGGCTGTTGAGTTTGAAGTGAAAAAGGGTCCCAAGGGCCTTCAGGCGGAGAACGTTACCGGTCTCTAGTCTGAAAATTTTGGGTGCTTTGGCTCCCCAGCCGGGGCACCCGCCAAAATTTTATCCGCGTCGAGTGAGTGGTCCAGGAGGACGTTGTGCAATCAATGCAAGAAGGACAAACAATCAAGCACGAGGTGTACGGCTTGGGAATCGTAACCGCATCGGACCCGGAGCGTACCTCGGTTGATTTCGATGATCACGGGCCGAAGCTGTTCGTCACCAGCATGATGACAGCCGAACTAATCGGTGAAGCCCCGGCTACACCACCCAAAACCAAGCGTCGCCGCAAGGCCTCGACGGCCGCAAAAGCTGCCAAGGCCGCCAAGAAGGTCGCTGCTGCCGCTGCAACCGCCCGTTCGTAGTGCCTCCCTGCCCGTTTCGGAACAATCCCGGCGCCTTTATTGGCGCAGGGGTGTGTTTAGATCCTGGATGAACCAATCGGCTGAGACCCAATCAATTAACTGCTTAGCTCCACTCCTCATCAGCACGCATTGACAACCCGGTATTCCAGATTCAGTATCATTTCAACATCCTCCGATTTATCGGAAAAATAATCGGTTCGCGAGGTGGTGATGAAGAAGGACTGCCAAGCCGTCCTACGATTCATTGCGGCTTCCCTGTTTCTTTTTGGCACAGCGCTTTCGGCGCGTGCTCAAAATCCTCCCGGCGTTACCGACAAAGCCATCGTCATCGGCTCCTGTTCCGCTCTTGAAGGTCCCTCCCATTCCCTGGGAATTGAAACCGTGAACGGCGCCAATGCCTATTTCAGCCTGATCAACGAAGAAGGCGGCGTAAACGGACGCAAGCTCAAGCTAATCGCATACGATGACAGCTACGACCCGGCGAAAACCGAAACTTGCTTCAATCGCCTGATGAGCGACAACGTCTTCGCCCTGGGGTTTTTCGTCGGCACCCCGACAGCGGTGAAGTACGTTCCCCTTGCCGAAGCCGCCAAAATCCCGGTAATCGGCCTGTTCACCGGAGCGCAAACGCTTTACGTTCCATTGCGGCGCTGGATTGTCAACGTGCGCGCTTCCTATTTCGACGAAACGCGCGAGCAGATGGAAGGCGTCTGGGACAAGCTCGGCTATCATAGTGTCGGAGTCATCTACCCGGAAGATGCGTTCGGAACCGCGGTACTGGGAGGCGTTAAGGAAGCTCTCAAGGCTCGCGACGCGGAGCCTGTGAAAGTTGCCTCCTACGAACGGCAAACGGCCAACGTTGGCGGCGCTATTGACACCGTACGCGCGGCCAGACCGCAAGCCGTGGTCGTGGTTGGGCCGCCCAACACCGTAGCCCCTATTCTGAAACAAGCGCACGCCAAAGGTTGGAAGCCGCTCTTTCTCACGGTGTCATTCGTCGGCACAGATGAGCTGATCCTCGAAGCTGGCGACGACGCCGAAGGCATGGTCATCACCCAGGTCGTGCCGCCTTATTATCTGACCGACCTGAAAGGGGTAGCCCTGTACCGGCGTACGCTGTCGAAGTATGCCCCTTCGGCCCGCCCCAATTTTGTAAGCCTGGAAGGCTTCGTCGACGCCATGGTCATGGTGGAGGGGCTGAAGCGTGCCGGCAAGGAACTCACCCGCGAAGGCCTGATCCACGGCATCGAATCGATTCACGAAGAAGATCTCGGCTTGGGCCCACAGCTCAAGCTCAACTACTCGGCGAAATCCCATAAGGGTTTCGACCACGTAATCCCCACGGTAGTGCGCGGCGGCCGAGCCGTCCCCTTCACCGACTGGTCCACCGTCGCCGCAAAGTAGCGTCGCGGTTCTCGAAGACCTAACCAGCGCCCGCCTTGAGCGTTGACGCGTCTTTTGATCCCGAACTAAGATGACGCCTCCAGTCTTGCTCTGGGCAACAAATCCCAGCCTGCAGGGAAGGACGCCTATGTCCCAAAATTTCTCGCTTTTCCAAAAAGGTCTAGTCCCCGGAATTCTCTTTGCGACTCTGACGTTGGCGTCCGTCGCGCACTCCGACAAGTCCGATCCATCAACTCCGCCAGCCGCGCCCGTTCGCAACGTCACAGACGAATACTTCGGAGTTAAAGTGGCCGATCCCTATCGCTACATGGAGGACTTGGCGAAGCCCGAAGTGATCGCCTGGTTCAAGGCAGAGAATGAGTACACCCGTGCCGTCTTAAGCCGAATATCCGCCCGCACCGCGCTTTTGAACCGAATCAAAGAGCTGGACGAATCGGCGCCCGCGCGAATCAGCGACGTACGACGACTCCCCGGCGATCGCTATTTCTATCAAAAGCGGCTGGCATCCGAAGATGTAGCCAAGCTCTATGTCCGCGACGGACTCACCAGTAATGAGAGGCTTCTGGTGGATCCCACGAAGTTCGTGACGACGCCGGGGTCTCACTACGTGATTAGCTACTACGCCCCTTCCTTCGATGGAAAGTACGTCGCCGCCGGCATCTCCGCAGCCGGATCGGAAGACGCCGTCCTTCGCATATTTGACGTTAGCACCGGCAAAGAAACGGGCGATGTGATCGATCGAGCCCAGTTCGGCAGCCCTTCCTGGATGCCGGATGGCCGATCACTGGTGTATAACCGGCTGCAGGAATTGACCTCCGCCTCCGCTCCCACCGACCGCTACCTCAACAGCCGCGCTTATTTGCATGTCGTGGGCACGCCGCCGGATAAGGATCGACTGATTTTCGGCACCGGCACTCCGAACGTGAACATTGATCCCGCGGACATTCCGTTTGTCGCTGTGCCGCCAGGAGCCTCGTATGCCATCGGCGTAATTGCTCATGGTGTCCGCAATGAGATCACGGCATACGTGGCGCCCCTCGATTCGCTGAACGGCGCAACCATTCCGTGGAAGCGTTTCTGTGATGTCGATGATGATGTGACGGGATTTGATGTTCACGGCGACGACTTCTATCTGCTGTCTCACCATGCGGCATCCCGCTTTAAGGTCCTGCACACGAAGCTTGCGAACCCCGACGTCGCGACTGCGGAACTCGTCGTACCACCGGGCGAAGCCGTCATTCAGAACATAGCCGCCGCCAGTGACGCGCTCTACATCCAGGAACTGGATGGAGGTCTCGGTCGCTTGGTGCAGCTGCCGTATTCCGGGGGCAAGCCCACTCAGGTTCGACTGCCCTTCGAGGGTAGCGTCGCATTATCCGCCACGGACGCGCGTGTTCCCGGCACATTAGTGGAATTGACCTCTTGGACGAAAGCCCCGAAAATCTATGCCTACGACGCGAACCGCAAAAATGTCACCGACACAAAGCTGCAACCAGTGGGAAAGTTTGACGAACCGGCCGACCTCGAGTCTGTGGAAGTAAAAGCCAAAAGTTACGATGGAACCCTCGTCCCGCTTTCAATCGTGTACAAAAAAGGCACAAAGCTGGACGGCTCGAATCCCGCTCTCCTGCGCGGGTACGGCGCGTATGGCATTACCGAGGATCCTTTCTTTGATCCCAAGTACATCGCCTGGTTCGAGCACGGCGGTGTGATTGCCGTCGCTCATATACGCGGAGGTGGCGAATATGGGGAGGACTGGCACCTCGCCGGAAAACTCTTGACCAAGCCAAACACATGGAAAGATTTCATCGCCTGCGCCGAGTATTTGGTCAATCAAAAATACACATCGACGCCGAAGCTGGCGATCATCGGAGGCAGCGCGGGCGGTATTACCATCGGCCGTTCCATCACCGAACGGCCCGATCTGTTCGCCGTGGCCATCGATGCCGTGCCGATGTCCGACGTGGTCCGGGCGGAGTTCACTCCCAATGGCCCTCCGAACATTCCCGAATTCGGAACAGTCAAAGAAGCGGACGGCTTCAAGGCCTTATACGAAATGAGTCCCTATCATCACATCAAGGATGGAACCAAGTACCCCGCGGTAATGGTGACCACCGGATGGAATGACCCACGCGTGGTCTCCTGGGAGCCTGGCAAGATGGCGGCGCGTTTGCAGGCAGCCACGGCAAGCGGAAAACCGGTCCTCTTACGCGTGGACTACGACGCCGGTCACGGAATCGGCTCAACCAAGACCCAAAGGGAAGAGGAACTCGCCGACGAATGGAGCTTCGCATTCTGGCAATTCGGCCAGCACGAATTTCAACCCGCAAAACCGTGACTGGCGTTTTTGTTTCGCTCGAGGAGCGCTACGCCATTGGGCAGAGCCAAAGCTAACCCTCACCTGCCGTACTTTTCGTAGAACTTGTTCGTAAAGACTTCCTGAGGGTCATAAGCACGCTTCGCCGAAAAGAATTCTCCAGCGCGCGGATAGGCCCGATGCAGTTGTTCCTTTGAATAAAAAAGCTGGTAGGGCAGGTAGTAGGTCCCATCGAGGTTGAGCGCCAAATCGATCAGGTCGGTGGTCGTTTTCTGGAGAATTTGCGCCTCGCGCTCGTTGAATCTCTGGTTGAAGTAGAGCACATACGCGAACATATCTTCCCGGGCGTAATTCAATGTTGTGTCGTCGTCTTTTCGCACGATTCGGATAGTTACGTTGATCAGATTCGCGCCGTTCGACTCCACCGTGCGCCTTAAGCCGTCAACAAACTCGGCCATCTTGTGATGCGGAATAAAATATTCCTGAAGAATGTCGGTATCCGGCAAGCGGTTTTCCAGGTAATCCATGGAGTCGTACATTTCCTGGTTGCGGGACACGAAACAACCCTCTTCCCGGCTCATGGCCTGATTGCGCGAGACGCATCGGTGAATCCGTGGCTCCGCGTATTTCTCCATCGTCCAGCGCACCCGGCGCCCGGCGCTCCCCGTTTTCGAGAAATTCATGATCAAGCGATCTAGCCAGATATAACCTGGAGGCTTCAGCGGAGCCAACGGCACCGAGGCGTCTACTTTCTGATACGTGTGAATCGCCGTTTCTCGCAGGAAATTCGAGGGAGACATGGAGAGCCGGCCGTAGGTCAATCGAATATTCGGATTCCCTTCCACATTTTTCTCGAAATAGTCGGCGAACTCCCCGTAGTCCATGTAATGGGTCTTCCACAAATACATCTCGTTATCGACGATATCCAGGTCCACGTCGAGAATGATTCCCATCAGCCCATAGCCGCCTAACGCATGGTGAAACAGCTCCGCATTCTCCGTGCGGCTGCACTGTTTGATTTCTCCGTTGCTCAGCAAAATACGAAAGGCGCGCACCGTAGGAGCCACCTGTCCTGGATCGTGAGCGATTCCGTGTGCATTCACGCTGAGCGTTCCGCCGATGCTGAAGATATTGATCGACTGCATGGCCTTGACCGCCAGTCCGTAAGGGTCCAATAGCAGCTGCACCTGTTTCCAGGTCGCGCCGGTTTGCGCGGTCAAAATCTTGCGCTCTTTGTCCAAGCGAAGCTGGTTGAACCCGCGCATGTCCAAGACCAGGCCATCTTTCAGGAACGTGTGTCCACCCATGCTATGCCGAGAGCCGGCAGCGGTGACCTTAAGGTTGTGTTCGCGCGCGAAGCGTACGGCGTTCTGAATGTCTTCCACCGACGTCACCCTCACGATGCCGTAGATCGCGGTCTTGTTCAGGTGACTGGCGTCGTCGATAAATCCGCCCCGCTGTTCAAACGAAATCGGCGGCGGCGTGGGGAGTGGAACCGTTAGCGTGGTAGCCTTCACCTGCTCGGCGTTTGGCGGATAGATGAAGTCGGAATCCTTCGGTTCGTTAGGCGCGGCGGAATAGTCGAAAACTTTCTTTGCGGCCATAATCAGCAGCGCGGCGAAAAACAACCCGGCAGCCAGCCAGCGTTTGCCCTGGGAGGGCGATGTTATCTTTTGCATAAACACAATCAGGAAGCGCTTCTCTCAAAGTATAGAAGCCCTATGATGGTTGGTAGACTTTCCGAGAAATCCTGATGCCCAAAAAAATAACGACCATTCAGAAGTGCGCGTGGGGATTTGCTGCGCTGTTTCTAGGCGTGTACCTGCTCGACTATGTGCCAGGCATCATGGATGCCAATGGCCTGATGTTCGGGTTGTTCCACATGACCCGGATCGTAGACCTCGGCCATCTCGCCGCCGGTACGCTGGCGGTTATCGGCGCTTTAACTTCGGAGCGCGTGGCGCGAATCTATTTCTACGTGCTGGGAGTTTGGTATCTCATCGACGTTCTTGTCTATTTCTTCTCGCACTTGAATCAGATTCCGTTGAAGACCAATCTCATGGTCAACCTGCCGCACATCCTCATTTTTATCGCGGCCTTCTGGATCGCTGCCAAAGTGAGCCGCGCCCCCGCGCAGGCGTGAGTGCAGAATGCGCGAGCGCGTAAAGCGCCTCCTGAAGCGCCTCGCGCTGCTGCTGCTGGTTGCTGTCAGCTCGCTTGTTCTATTTGTCGCCGTCTTTTGGTTGAAATGCGCGTTCGTGAAGCCGCCGGTAGCCCCTCTCGCGGCAGCTGTTGCACTTCCTGGCCAGTTTGGCAATCTTCCCGATATCGCCGGCAAGCGGCCTCTCGAGGACTCCTATTTTTCCTACCCTGAGTGGTACATCGTCTGGAGCTATGAGGAGCGCGCGCAATACCTCCCCAAGAACTTGCCCAGCGGATTTCCTTACTTCGCTTCAATCGGCCAATACTGGCGCTCCTATTGTTTCATTTGCGGCCTGACCCAGAGCCGTCACCAATCCAATTTTGGCGACCACTTAAGCTCCTTTGTGTTGGGCGGCAGCTTTGCGCTGGAATACGCGATTCGCGGCGCCTACGAGCAAAGCGTTGGCCGCATTAGCGAATGGACCAGCAAGCATCAACTCGTTGACGAGGATGCCTACGCCGCGCGCGTAGCCAGGGAGTACGCTGATTTCGTGTATATTCGGCCTTTTTATGAATTCCATTTTGCGCACGCGCTGACAGAACTTTGGAAGCAAACAAGCCTTTGGGGCCCCCACCCCATTCGGAAATGGGAACGGAAGTTCATTCTGTCCGTCGACTACGGCCTTGAAGCTGTCTACGCAGAGATTCTGGAAAAAGCCAGCCACCTGACCTACGGAGTGGAATCAGTCGATACCTACGCCTGGATCACGAATGCAACGCCGTCTGTCCTTCGGGACTTTCCGCGCGTCAAACAACTCAGAAATCTCGCCCCCGGTTCCTACCTGGTCAGCATTCCGCGCTATCAGGAGTTCACCGACCTCACCGCACAATTGTCTCAGCGCGGCGTTCACTTCGTGCAGATTGCGGGCAATGACGAAATCATGCTCACTCTGGTTGCTCCGCAAGGCTCGAGCTTCGATCTCCCGGCCAGCGACGCGAGCCTGCTCTTCATCGAGAAATTCCTGACCCAACCCGGCGTGCAAAGATTCGCGCTGGAATGCCCAGTTCGCTCCCTGCATTCGGTGTTAAGCCAAGCTACTTCTCGGGGAGTTAAAATCGAACACGTTTACGACTACTAATGGGAAGTAAGAGCCCTAAAACTCTACCCAGCAGCTGATTCCGTTTGCTCAAAGGCGTGATAAGACGAGCGCACCAGCGGCCCCGCCTCCACATGCTTGAATCCCATGGCTTCGCCCAAGACCTTGAAATCCGCGAATTCATCCGGATGCACGTAGCGCGCGATGGGCAGGTGCTCCTTCGTCGGCTGCAGATACTGGCCTAACGTAAGAATATCCGTGCCCTGTGTAGCCAAGTCCCGCAAGGTGGCCAGCACTTCCTCTTTTTCCTCGCCCAGTCCCAGCATCAATCCGGTTTTCGTTGGCACGTCCGGATGCGCTTCCTTGGAGCGCCGCAGCAATTCCAGTGACCTCTCATACAAAGCGCCCTTACGCACCTGACGATAGAGCCGCGGCACCGTTTCCGTATTGTGGTTGAGCACGTCCGGTTTCGTGGCCAGAACGGTGTTCAACGCCTTCCAGTCTCCGCGGAAGTCCGGAATCAGCACTTCGACCTTGCAGCCCGGCACGCGCCGCCGAATCTCCTCGATGGTGCGCGCAAAGATGTGCGCACCGCCGTCCGGCTGGTCGTCGCGATTCACTGAAGTTACCACGGCGTACCGCAATCCCATTCGGGCCACCGCCTCTGCAACGCGGAGCGGCTCCTCCTCATCCGGCGGCCCCACCGGCTTGCCCGAAGGCACCGCGCAAAACCCGCAAGCCCGCGTGCAAATGTCCCCCAAAATCATGAACGTCGCCGTCCCGTGCTCCCAGCACTCCCCCATGTTCGGGCACCGCGCGCTCTCGCACACGGTATGCAGGTCCAGCGTGCGCATAATGCGCTTCAAATCCTGGTAGCGCTCCCCCCCAAAGAACTTCACGCGCAGCCACTCCGGACGCGGATGCGCGCCCGGCAGGGAGATCGTAGGCAGCGGAGTGTTCGAGATGATATGGAAGGGCGAGGCCATATAGCGTTGCCTAAACCTCTATTTTACGCACTTCTTCAATGACGCACAAACGACCGAAATGTATGAAGCTACCCTTCAGCCTCGCCGGGTCAAACGGCACTCTAGCCTCTTCTTCAACACGTCTCTCATCGTATACTCCTCACCTTGTAGGACCTCACTATATGAAGCTCGTGCTGTTGCTGGTTCTGCTCCTTCCGGTTGCTGCCTCGGCGCAAACCTCCGGCATCCCCTCTGTCCCAAAGAAAGAGGAGTGCAGCATTGCCGGAATGGTCGTCCGGCTTGCTGACAGCGAACCGCTTCGAAGAGCCCGAGTCATCTTGCACAGCTCTGACGATCGTACCCGCAGTGTTTCCGTGCTTACCGACGCCGCCGGCCATTTTCAATTGAAGGGTATTGAACCCGGAAGATACGAACTTAACGTGAACCGCGTCGGCTTCGTCACGCAGGCATATGGACAGAAAAAACCTGGTGATCCAGGCGCCGTACTCAGCCTCCGGAGCGGCCAGGAGATGAAGGATCTTCTTTTCCGTCTTATTCCTTCTGCCGTAATTGCCGGCAAAATTTTCGATGAGGACGGCGAGCCTCTACCGGAAATTTTTGTGAGTGCGCTGCGGCAGACTTACCTGGAAGGCAAGCCTGGCCTTTCCACCGAAACCACAGCCCAGACGGATGACCGCGGCGAGTACCGTCTGTTCGGCCTTTCGCCCGGCCGTTATTTTGTTAGCGCTGTTTTTCCACAATGGGGCCGCTTTTCCCGAGGCGATGAGGTAGAGGTTGAACAACCCAATCAGCAGGGTTACGCAAAGCTGTATTACCCGGGTACACCTGACCGCGCGAAGGCTACCGCGATATCGGTGAAAGGGGGCGACGAGATCCCATCTGTTGAGATCTTCATGCGGCAGGTAGCTGTCTTCCGGATTCGGGGCCACGTTTACAATCAGATCACCCGCAAGGCGGGCACGCAAACTGAAGTTTTTCTTACGCCCAAAACAAAAAGCCGTGAATGGGGAGGCGAACAGCGAAGTTCAATCCAAAAGCAGGACGGCTCCTTCGAACTCGCCGATGTTTTGCCCGGATCATACGTGCTGACCGCGATGTGGTTCGATGAAGGAAAAGCCCACACCGCTCGCGTTCCCCTCGATGTAGGCAATGCGGACGTTGATGGCGTCTCCATAGCGATTACGCCGGGTACAGATATTAGCGGGCGGATCATCTGGGAAGGTGCGCCAAGCCTCGAGCAGGATGAGCTTTCGGTGATGGCGGAGTCGCCGGATTCGATGTTTAACTTTGACGGCGGCGCGCGGGTCACCTCAGCGAACACTTTCGTCTTAAAGGGTGTGGGCGATGGAACCTATATGGCGCGTCTTTGGGGCCAGGGAAAGGACTGCTACATAAAGGACGTGCAGTACGCGGGAGCCAGCGCGCTGGAAGACGGCTTCTCGGTGAAAGGAGGTGCGGCCGGGACACTGGAAATCACGATCAGCTCGCACGGCGCGCGCGTGCGAGGCACAGTCGCCGATTCCGATGGATTGCCTGCCGTGGGCGTACGCGTCGTACTCATCCCTGAGGCATCGCGTCGCATGCAGCACGCCCTATTCAAGGAGCAGACCACCGATCAATACGGCCATTTCGAAGTGCGCGGGATTTCTCCTGGCGACTACAACCTCTTCAGCTGGGAGGAAGTCGAATCGGGCGCGTGGGAAGATCCCGAATTCCTGAAGCCCTTCGAAGAGAAAGGCGAGAGAATCTCGCTCCAAGAAAACGATCAGAAAACGCTCAACCTGACCGCTATTCAGACCAAGGCCACTGAATCGGTTAAACCGTAGCAGCTCGCAAACGTAGCTTTGAGAAATAGAGGGAAGGAAAAACGAAGTTACAGGGGTTGCCGCGAAGAGCGCACGAAATCGCGCAGCACCGTCACATTCGGACCATAGGCGCCAATCCGCCCGGCATCCACCGGCAAGCCCAGCGCCTCGGCCAGATCCAGGTCGACACCCGCATCATCCAGCTCCGACAAACTAAATCCCTGCGCCGGCAGTACGCGATTAATCCCCGTCGGATAGACCGGCCGCGGTGGGCGATGACGCTGCCACGGGCGCCGCGCCAGCTCGTAAAACTGTTTCCAATCGCGTTTGTGCCAGGTCGTCATGCGTTCGTCTTCTACTACTCTTCGACGTATTTCCTGCCGAATTGGATGCAAAGCCTACCCTTCAGGTTCACTGTATTTTCCGCGCCGCGCTACCTCAGTCCGCGGCCCGGTCAGGAACGCCTAAAGATATACGCCACCACCCGCGCCCTGTGACATTTCCTCGGCTGTTGTATCAAACCCGTTACGGGGTTAATCGTTTCGCGCAGCGTATTGCCGCTTTGGATGCATCCCTTGTCGCGGGACCGTGGCGGCCTACGGCTGGCCGCCGCATCTGCAGCCGCAGCTACAACGTTCTGCTCAAACTGCCACGTCGGCGGCTGTATACTACCCGTATCGACCCGCACCCGCTAGTGACAATCATGGCTTCCGCACATATTGTCGTTCACTACCATGAGCTATGGCTCAAGCGTGGCAATCGCCGTTTCTTCCTTCACAAATTGCGCGAAGCCCTCCGCCGGGCCTTGGACGGCATCGCCATCAATCGCATTTCTCGCCCGTCCGACCGCCTCATTGTGGAAATTGCCGATGCCGCAAATGTCGAGGAAGCGGTACACCGCCTGACCCGCGTCAGCGGCATTTCGCATCTCGCCGTGGCCCGCGTATTGCCCCACCCCACCTCCAGTCCCGATCCGCTCGCCACCATTCGGGACGCCGCCTGGGAAGAAGTCCGCGCCGAGCAGTTCGCTACCTTTGCAGTCCGCGCCCGCCGCAGCGACAAGAGCTTTCCCCTCAACGCCATGGCCGTCGAACGTGAAATCGGTGGCTACCTCTTTGACAAATTGCAAGCCGAGGGCCGCCATGTGCGCGTCGACCTGAAAGCGCCTGCCCTCACTTGCCGCATCGAAATCACGCGCGGCCCGCTCCTCGTCTACGCGCGTCGCATCCTCGGTTCCGGCGGGCTCCCGCCCAACACCGCGGGCCGCCTCGTCTGCCTGCTCTCCGGCGGCTTCGATTCCGCGGTAGCCGCTTACAAAATGATGAAGCGCGGGGCGCATCTAAGTTTTGTGCATTTCTGGGGAGGCGGGGCCGCGGCCGGAGAGTCTTCCGTCCACGTCGCGCACCAACTTGTCGAGCAACTGGTGCCTTGGCAATTCACCACCAAGCTGTATCTCGTGCCTTTTGAACCGCTGCAGCGCGAAATCGCCGCCTTGGCTCCGGAATCCTTCCGCACTTTGCTCTATCGCCGCCTGATGCTGCGCGTCGCGGAACGCATCGCCCTGCGTAGCGGCGGTAAGGGCGTAATCACCGGCGACAGCCTCGGCCAGGTAGCTTCGCAAACTCTGCAGAATTTGCAGGCTGTGGGTTCCGTTGCCACACTTCCGCTCTACCGCCCGCTCATCGGCGACGACAAGCTCGAGATTCAGGAAATCGCCCGCCGCATCGGCACCCACGACATCTCCGAGCAGCCCTTTCACGATTGCTGCCCCGTCTTTCAATCGAAGTCCCCCGCGCTTTTCGCTACCCCGGAAGCCTTGGACGCCGCCGAGTCCGCGCTCGACGTCCCATCCCTCGTCGATCGCGCCATCCGAACGCTCAGCGTCGTGCGCTATCTCTATGCGCAAGGCAGAGCCGTGCGCATAGCCGCAAAACACACCACTACCGCTTAGAACTTTTTCAAGGAAGGTTTAGCCGCTTCTGGAAGAAAGCTGCTTTGCTGCCTGGAGAGATTGCTCTACTCTTACCAGCGATTGCCGCGATCGCCGCGGTCACCGCGATCGCCGCCACGACCGCCGCCACCACCGTGGCCACCGCGTCCGCCGCCACCACCGCCACGACCACCGCCATATCCCCCGCCACGTCCGCCACCGCCGCCGCCACCAGCTCGTTCTGCCTGCGGCCGTGCTTCATTCACCACGAGGTTGCGTCCGCCGAAGTTTTGACCATTCAACGAATTCACCGCGCGATCCGCATCGTCGTCGCTATTCACTTCGACAAACGCGAAACCGCGCGACTGCCCGGTAAAACGATCACGTATCAGATTGACGCCCGAGGGTGTTACACCGATCTGCGAGAACCACTCGTGGAGTTGATCTTCCGTAGCGGAAAACGGAAGATTCCCTATATAGAGCTTCTTCACCTGCCCACTCCTTCTGCCCGAACCCGAAGTTTGAGTCGCGGAGCGCGCCGAAGAGACGAGAGTCGTACACGGGCAGTCCGGGTAGCAGGGCCACCACGGGCGCGAGACTGGACACTCCAGCGGTCGCTAGCATCCTCTCGAAAATTTACCCTATTTGCAACGGGAAAGAGCCTGTAGGTCCGTGTCCACCATGCGCTTCGCCATTTGCCATACTGGCTACCCTCGCCCCTTCGCCTCCTTTCAGTGGTAGGATGCCCTCGGTCCCGCCCGGCTGTTTCCAAAAGCTTGTCTGTTGACGAGGACACCATGCGCGGCACCATGATGGACTTTCCGCTCACCCTCCCAACGCTACTCGAGCGCGCCGACAAGCTTTTCTCTCGTGTCGAAATCCTTTCGCGCCGCCCCGACCGTTCTCTTGTCCGCTCGTGCTACGGCGATTTCTACCGTCGCGCCCGCCGCCTCGCCTCAGCTCTCACCAACCTCGGCTTGCAGCCCGGCGACCGCGTTGCCTCCATGATGTGGAATCACAGCGGGCACCTCGAAGCCTTCTTCGGTGTGCCGTGCGCCGGCGGCATTCTCCATACCTTGAACTTGCGCCTGCACCCTCACGAAATTGCCGCTATCGCACGTCACGCTAACGATCGCTTCTTGCTCATCGACGACGTGCTGGTTCCCGCCTACCAAAAATTTTGCGACGGATCACCCTTCCAGCGCGTCATCGTCGTGCCCTACGGCGGCTGCGAGATCCCGCAAGGCTTCCTGAATTACGAACAGCTTCTCGCCGAAGCCGGTGACGGTTTCCAATACCCCAAGCTCGACGAAAATGACGGCGCCGGCATGTGCTTCACTTCCGGCACCACGGGTTTCTCCAAGGGCGTCATCTACTCACACCGCGCCATCGTCTTGCACTCCTTCGCCGAAGCCATGGCCGACTGCTTTGCCATCAGCCACCACGACACCGTTCTTCCCGTCGCCCCTATGTTCCACGCCAACGCCTGGGGCCTCCCCTACACCTGCGTGATGACCGGCGCGCGCTTGATCCTGCCCGGACCCAACGTTGACGCCGAAAGCGTGCTCGATCTCATCGAGCAGGAGCAGGTCACCATCGCCTGCGGCGTTCCTACCGTCTGGCTCGGGGTTCTCTACGCCCTCGAGAAAAACCCTGGCCGCTGGAAATTCCCCTCGCCCGTGCGCATCGTTATCGGTGGCACTGCGCCGCCCGTCCGCCTCATGCGCGCGCTGGACAAGCACAATCTCCACATCGTGCACCTTTGGGGCATGACCGAAACGACTCCGGTCGCCACTGTTGGCCGTCTCAAGCGCCACATGCGCGAATGGACCGAAGATCAGCGCTACGAGGTCCGCGCCAAGCAAGGCTGGCCAGCCCCGTTCGTCGAACTCCGCGTAACTCGTCCCGGCCCCGACGGAAAAGACATCGAAGCTCCGCGCGATGGCGAGACTCCTGGCGAACTCGAAGTTCGCGGTCCCTGGGTCGCCGCCAGCTATTACAACGCCCCCGACCAGGCCCATCGCTGGACCGAAGACGGCTGGTTCAAGACCGGCGACGTCTCCACCATGGACGACGAGGGCTTTATCAAAATCGTCGACCGCGCCAAAGATCTAGTAAAATCCGGCGGCGAATGGATCAGCTCCGTAGACCTCGAAAACACACTGATGGGCCATCCCGCTGTAAAGGAAGCCGCGGTAGTAGGCGTCCCTCACCCCAAGTGGCAAGAGCGTCCGTTAGCCGCCGTAGTCCTGAAAGAAGGCGCCACCGCCACCCCCCAAGAACTCCGCGAATTCCTTGCAAAGTCCTTCGCCAAGTGGCAACTCCCCGACGCCTTCGTCTTCCTCCCCGAAATCCCCCGCACCAGCGTAGGCAAATTCAAAAAAATAGCCCTGCGCGAACAATTCGCCAACTGGACCTGGGACACCTAGGAGCGCAGCAACGCTGCGCCCCTTAGGACTCCCAATGTGCTAAAATGTATTCATGGCGAACACACGAAGTGCTGCCCTTAGCGTGCGGCTCAAGCCAAAAACAAAACAACGCTTGGCGAAGTTAGCAAAGGCTTCCGGTCGTAGCTCCAATTTCCTCATTTCCGATGCCGTCGAATCCTATGTTGCCGACCAGGAAAGATTGCTTGCGGAAACCCGCCAAGCCAGCCGTCAGGTAAAGTCGGGCCACTACATCAAACACGAAGATATGAAAGCTTGGCTCCTCTCCTGGGGCACCGACCATGAGTTACGGCCTCCCAGATGCGTTTGCGGCAAGAACCATGACGACGAGTCACTGTGCCGGTAGAGATTGTCTGGTCTCCACTCGCTCGAGTCCGCCTCCAGGAAATTCGTGCCTACGTCGCCTTGGATAAGCCTGGCGCCGCCGAACGTTTGGCGATTCGCATCGTGGCGGTCGTGGAAGCGTTGCGAAATCATCCTCGCCTGGGACGCACCGGAGCCGAGCCGGGCTTTCGCGAATTGGTCATAGGCGGCACTCCCTACATCGTCCTTTACCAGTTTCGCGGCAGGCGTATCACAATAACAACGATTTGGCACGCCGCGCAGCGTGAGCGCCTGTAGACCTAACGCCAGCCCCTGATCGTGATGGACGTATGCGACAGGAATTGCTCGCGACGGCTGGATTTCACGTCCAGCAAATACAGATCGTCTCTTCGGTCCTCACTCACGATCGTGCCAAAAAACAATCGTTTTCCATCAGGCGACCAAACGATATTCCAAAACAACTCATCTTTGAAAAAGAGCATGGTGCGAGGAGCTTTAGTTAGAATTGTTTTCCCCGTTGCGTCCGGATTGATCGCGATGACGCCTTCTGGTCCGTAATACGCGATCCGGTCCGAGATCGGCGCAACGGCGGGCCGGCTTCGTTACCCCCGGCTGTCGGAACCAACATAAGAATCGCAACAAGCAATTGCCGGACAGACTTGCTCATCGTAGGCGTGTATGACTTCATGGGTCGTATTGTCGTTCAGTCAAGTTGCTTTTGACATCCGCTTTTATTTCGAGTTTGCAAACGCGACATAAGCGCCCAACCCTATCATGCCCACACCGGAAGCCACCCGTTGCCGTCGCCGAAAGCGGGCGCTGCCCTTCAACTTGCGCTCCAGCGGCGCGGCCATGAACACCACCACCAAATCAGCAATCGTGTTCAGTAAGACCGAAGTCGCGCCGAGCGCGATGAACTGCACAAACACGTGGCCGCGTCCCGCCGCTATGAATTGCGGAATGAACGACAAAAAGAACAACGCCGTCTTCGGATTCAGCGCTTCCGTAAGAATGCCCTGCCGAAACGAACCCTGGGCGGGAGCCTCCGTCTGCGCTGGCATTTCCGCGTGGCGCGAACGGATCATCCGAATCCCCAACCACACCAAGTACGCCGCGCCCGCGTACTTCACGGTGTGAAACGCCACCGCCGAAGCCGCGAGGATCGCCGATACCCCCAACGCCGCCGCGAACACATGAAATAGCCCGCCAAAGAATGTGCCCAGCGCAGACTGTATGCCTTCCCGCCGTCCGCCAGCCAAAGTCCGCGCCAGAACATAGAAAATCCCCGGCCCCGGTGTAATCGCCAGCGCCACCGCCGCCCCCAGAAACAACAGAAAATGATGAGTGTCTGTCATCCCCAAATTCTAAGTGCGCGCCTCCACCACGGCAAGCTAGCGCTCGTCACCTTTCTACCCCTCGCTGCCGGTAAGCCCTGCGGATCCAGCCGGTTCCGAATCCGTTCGAATGGATAACCTAACATAAATATATTTATCTTGACAACAAGGCCGTTCCATGCTACCGTAACTTATGAAATTCGCGTTCCAACCTGTTCGCCGCACCCTCAGCGCGGCATTGCGAACCCACGCTTATCCCAACGTCGACCTTGTTTGAAGAGTTCTTCCATCGACGCTTCCTTCCGGATCTTCCGCACCCCAGCAGACGCAAGTCCCGTCCTGTCATACTCTTACGGACTCTTTGTCCTTTCCAAAAAACCAAGTCCTTTGCAATCAAGCAAATCCACAACTCTTTCGCAAAAATACCCGGGGTGGGGAGGTGCACGACGATTAACGTACCTTCAAGATGTACTCCGACGGTCATAGGTAAATCGGATTTTTCTTTCGACTTTGAACTGTCGACTGTCGACCTCTCAGGTCCGATACGACGCATTGATGCGCACGTACTCCGCGGTGAAGTCGCAAGTCCAGTAGCGCGCCCTCGCCGTGCCGGCGTGCAGGTGCATCACTATGGGCACATGGTCCGCCAAGAGGCGGTTGCTGGCCGCGCGCTCGTTGAAATCAACCGGTTGCCCGCGCCGTAACACCGGAATCCCCGCCATGGTGATATCCACCCGTGCCGGGTCAAACGGCACGCCGGCGCGGCCGGCAGCAGCGAAGATGCGCCCCCAGTTCGGATCGGCACCTGCAAATGCCGTCTTCACCAGCGGCGAAGTCGCCACCGTCTCCGCGATGCGCCGCGCCGCGGCTTCGGTCTTAGCGCCGCGCACCTCAATTTCAATCACACGTTGCGCGCCTTCGCCATCGGCGACAATTTGCAGCGCCAGCGAATGGCAGACTTGCTCCAGCGCGGCAGTGAAATCGCGATGCGCTTTGCTGCCGCTCTTGATGGCGGGAGCGCCCGCCTCGCCGTTAGCCAGAACCAGCAGCGCGTCATTGGTCGATGTATCGCCATCGATGCTGATCGCGTTGAACGTTCGCGCGGTCACTTCCTTCAGCGTCCTTTGCAGCAGCGAGGGCGCAATCGCCGCATCCGTGGTCACAAAGGCCAGCGTTGTCGCCATGTTTGGATGGATCATGCCCGCGCCTTTCGCGCAGCCCACCATGTGGATCCGCTTGCCGCTCATCTTGAACGAAGCCGCCGCCGTCTTCGGCCGCGTGTCCGTAGTGCAAATCGCGAGCGACACCTCCGCAAACGAGCGCGCCGAGGACCGCCGATGACGCGCCAACAGCGGCACCGCGCGCAAGAGTTTGTCCAGCGCCAGCGGAACTCCGATCACGCCGGTCGAGCACACAAACACTTCGTCCGGAGAACAGTCCAGGCGCTTAGCGGTTTCCGCGACGGTGCGCACCGCGGCCGCGTGTCCCGCCGCGCCGGTAGCGCAGTTCGCATTGCCCGCGTTCACCACGATCGCGCGCATGCGCCCTCTTGAGGCGCGCAGATGCTCTTTGGAAATCAGCACCGGCGCCGCCACTACCAGGTTTTGCGTGAATACTCCCGCCGCGGAAGCGGGAACTTCGCTGGAGAGAATCGCGAAATCGAGTGCGCCCGTTTTCTTCAGGCCGCAAGCGGTCGCGGCGAAGCGGAAGCCGCGCGGGAGCGACGCTTCCGAAAGAGCGTGCTGCATCGCCGGCGGAGTCATAGCGTGAGCGCGATGCTCACGGAAGGGACCTCCGGTCCTCCGCGCTCTTTGCGAATGTTGCGTCGCGTAAAAGCGTGCGTAGTTCCGAGAGGGTTTGTTGAAGACGAACCGACTGGGTGCTCATGGCGTTGCTCCTCGTTTGGTGACAGCTTCACCGGTGTTTAGTTTGCTGATGCGCTCCTGCAAATCCGAAATGGCGGCGCGCACCGATTCCGGCGCCGTGCCGCCAGGAACATTCTTGGCAGCCAGAGCCGCCTCGACGCTCAGGCTGCTCGCAAAATCGGCGTCAAATGCCGGCGAAATGCTTTTGAGTGTTTCCAGCGGCAGTGAGGTCCATGGAATGTTCCGCTTTTCGGCCTCTCGCAAGACTTGGCCGACGATGTCATGCGCCTGCCGGAACGGAATGCCCTTATGCACCAGGTAATCCGCCGCTTCGGTGGCCAGCAGCGCCGGATTGGAAGCCGCCGCACGCAAACGCTCTGCGCTGAATTTTGTAGTCGCCAAAGCGCCAGTTGCAACGGCCAGCATGTCCGCAACCTGATCGTGCGCCGAAAACAGCGCTTGCTTGTCTTCCTGCAAGTCGCGCTGATAGCTGCTGGGCAAACCCTTCAGCGTGGTAAGCAAGCCGAGCAACGCACCGGTAATGCGGCCGGTCTTGCCGCGAATCAGTTCCCATGCATCGGGATTTTTCTTTTGCGGCATCAGGCTGCTGCCCGTGGAATATTCGTCGGAAAGAACTACGTACGCGAATTCTTGCGACGCGAAAATCACGAAATCTTCCGCAACCCGCGAGAGATGCGTGGCGATTCCAGCGAGTGCGTACAAATAGTCGAGTGCGAAGTCGCGGTTACTTACCGCGTCGAGACTGTTCGCAGTGACGCGGGAGAAGCCGAGCTCGCGCGCGATGGCCTCGCGGTCGATGCCGAAACTGTTGCCCGCGAGCGCCCCTGAGCCCATCGGGCAAGCGTCGGCGCTCGCGGCCGCGGCCCGCAAGCGAGTAAGGTCGCGAGAAAAGGCTTCGGCGTGCGCGAGCAGAAAATGGGAAAGCAAAATCGGCTGCGCGTGCTGCATGTGCGTCATGCCGGCCATAGGTACGCCAAAATTTGCTTTGGCCTGCTCGAGAAAAGCGCTGAGGAGTTTGACGATGGCGGATTGCATGCGTACCGCCGCATCCATCACGAAGAGGCGAAAATCCGTGGCCACCAGTTCATTGCGGCTGCGCCCAGTGTGCAGTTTCCAGCCCAAGGCGCCGAGTTCGTGCACCAGCGCGCTCTCCACGAAGTGGTGCACGTCTTCCGCCGTGGAGCCTTCCAAAAACGCGCCGTCCCTGCTGATTTGGCGTTCGAGATTGTCGAGCGCCAGCAGCGTGTCGCGTACTTCCCCGCCGCTGAAAATGCCAACGGCTTGCAAGGCTTTAGCCCAGGCGCGATCGACAGCAATCTCGTACGGCAGCAGGCGGCGATCGAACGAGAACGAGCGCTGGAACGCGTCGAACTTCTTGTCCGGTTCGCGCTCGAAGCGCCCGCCCCACAGGCGATCGTCTTTGCGTTCAGTCATTAACACACGCGTTGGTCGCAGCGAATGCAGTGTACATGGCTACGTGAATTCACGAGTTGCCTTCCGCTTTGGCTTTGGGCCGGACTGTGACCGGCAACGCGAAAAGATTGATGAAGCCTTCGGCGTCTTTGGGATTGTAGCGGCCCATGGTGAAGCTGGCGAGGTCGGTGCGATAGAGGGAGAAAGGCGAGACGCGCTTGGTCACAGTCAACGTCCCCTTCCAGAGTCTGAGTCCGACGGCGCCAGTGACGCGCTGCTGCGCGACGCTGAAGAATCCATCCAGCGCGGCGCGCAACGGGGAAAACCACAAGCCGTAATAAACGAGTTCGGCGTAACGAAGCGATAGCGCTTGCTGAAAATGCGCGGTCTCACGATCCACAGTGAGTGCTTCGAGTTCGCGATGCGCGGTGACCAGCAATGTGCCGCCGGGAGTCTCATACGCGCCGCGCGACTTCATGCCGACGAGGCGATTTTCGACGATGTCGGTGCGGCCAATGCCATGTTTCGCCGCCACTTCGTTCAGCGTGTTTAGCAAGTCGATGGGATTTGCCTTGGCGCCGTTCACGGAAACGGGAAGACCGGATTCAAAACCGATCTCCACTTCAGCCGCTTTGTCCGGAGCTTTTTCCGGGGAGACGATCCACCGCCACATTGCTTCGTTGGGAGAATTGGCAGGATCCTCCAGCTCGCCGCCCTCGTGGCTGAGGTGCCAGATATTGCGGTCGCGGCTGTAGATATTCTTTTTGCTTTGCTCCACCGGAACATTGTGTTTTTGCGCGTAGGCGATGGCGTCTTCGCGGGAATCGATGTCCCACTCGCGCCACGGCGCGATGATTTGCAAGTTAGGAGCAATGGCTTTGTACACCAGCTCGAAGCGGACCTGATCGTTGCCTTTGCCGGTGCAACCGTGAGACAGGCCGTCGGCTCCCAGCTTAAGCGCAATTTCCGCTTGCCGCTTGCCGAGGATGGGCCGCGCCATGGAAGTGCCGAGCAAATACGTATGCTCATAAACAGCGCCGGCTCGTAGCGTCGGCCAAATGTAATCGCGCACGAATTCTTCGCGGAGATCTTCGACGTAGGCGCTTGACGCGCCGGTGGCAAGAGCCTTCTTGCGCGCGGCTTCGAGATCTTCTTGCTGGCCCACGTCGCCGATCATGGCGATTACTTCGCACTGATAGTTTTCCTTGAGCCAGGGAATGATGATGGAGGTGTCCAGGCCGCCCGAATAGGCAAGAACTACTTTTTTCGGTTTTGACTTATTTGCTGCTGTGTTCACAGACTCTCTCCCGTTGAATTCGTCATGATTGTCTCAATTGTAAAAGCGGCGGCAAAGACCGCCGCTCTCCAAATGGGTCGCCAGCAAGATGCTGGCGTTACTGGTTGACGCTCACACCGCGAAAACTGAACAAGATTCGCGCATCGCGCGAGTCTAAAACAGTGTGTGCAGGATGGCCTTCTGCACGTACATGCGATTTTCGGATTGGTCGAGGACCACCGAACGCGGGCCGTCGAGAATTTCGGGCGTGACTTCCAGGCCACGGTGGGCCGGAAGACAGTGCATGAATACTGCATCCGGCGCGGCAAGTGACATAAGTTTTGCGTTCACCTGATACGGCTGGAACACGGCGTTGCGCACTTCGCCTTCTTCCTCGAAGCCCATGCTGGTCCAGGAATCGGTGTACACGCCTTGCGCGCCGGCAACCGCTTCGCGCGGATCGGTCATAAGTTCGATTTTGGCCTTGGTTTCGCGAGCGACGCGTTTGCTATCGGCCACAACTTCCGCCGCGGGCGCATAATCCGGCGGAGTGGCGATGCGGAGATGCACTCCAAGACGCGCGGCGAGATAAATCAGGGAATTGCACACGTTGTTGCCGTCGCCTACGTAAGTGAGTTTGAAGCCGCGGAGCGCGCCGAATTTTTCCTCGAGGGTGAAGAAATCGGCCAGCGCCTGGCAGGGATGGAATTTGTCGGAGAGCGCGTTGATCACCGGAATGTCGGCGTTGGCAGCCATTTCTTCGAGAACACGCTGGTGATAGACGCGGGCAACGATGCCTTGCACCCAGCGATCGAGATTGCGCGCCACGTCGGCGATGGATTCGCGGGCGCCGAGCGAGGCGGAGGCTTGTGTATGGTCCAGGAAAATCACCGAGCCGCCCATGCTTTGGATGCCAACCTCGAAGGTGACACGCGTGCGGAGCGAAGGCTTTTCAAAAATCAGGGCGATGAATTTGCCCTGTAAGGTGGAGGCGTAGCGAACGGGACGGGCCTTGACGTCGGCGGAAAGATGCAGGAGTTCGCGCGTGTGTGTGGGGCTCCATTCGCCCCCGGTGAGGAGATCGTTCGACAAAGAAATCGGCGCTACGAGAGTGGTAGTAGTCATTTTTTCACCTTGCCGCGGTGTGCGCGAAACGCTGCGGATTTGCGGCAGCTTGCGCGGGAGCGGAGGAGATGGATTTGGGAGTTTTTGTGAGAACGGACTCGAACAAGCGGAGAAATTCGCGGACCTGCGCGCGCGTGATGATGAAGGGCGGCAGCAGGCGCAACGTAAAATCGTGGGTGCAATTAATGAGCAGGCCCTGACGTAGGGCTTCGGCCACGAAGGGATTGCCATCGACGGAGAGTTCCACGCCGAGGATCAGGCCTTCCCCGCGAATTTCACGGATGAAATTGAATTTGGCGGCGAGCTTGGCCAGGCCTTCGCGGAGTTCGGCGCCACGCGCGCGAACGTTAGCGAGTAATTTCTCTTGTTCAAGGGCATTCAGGAATTCGAGGGCGGTTGCACAGATCAGCGGACCGCCGCCGAAAGTGGTGCCATGCAGGCCGGGAGAGACAAAGGCGGCAACTGCTTCGGTGGCGAGAATGGCGCCGAGCGGCAAACCGGCGGCAAGCGGCTTCGCGACCAAAACGATGTCGGGCCGCGAAGAAAATTTCTGGTACACGAAATAACGGCCGGTGCGACCGAGGCCACATTGAATCTCATCGGCGATGAGCAGCGCTCCGTGTTGCGTGGCGAGGCCGCGCGCGCGATTCCAGAAGGCTTCGGTGACCGGATGGATTCCGCCTTCCCCCTGGATGGTTTCGAGGATGACTGCGCACACGGTTTCGTCGAATTTCGATTCGAGGTCGGCGATGTCGTTGAAACGGACGAATTCGACGCCGGGAACCAATGGCGCAAAGGGCAGGCGGTATTTTTCAGTGGATGTAACGCTGACGGCGCCAAAGGTGCGGCCGTGAAAGGAATTGTGCATGGCCAGGATGCGGTGCTTCGCGGCGGGCTTATCCGGAGCATCGGAAGGGGTGCGGGCGCAGAGGCGGGCGAGTTTTAGCGCGCCGTCAGCGGCTTCGGTGCCACTGTTGGAGAAGAAGACGCGGTCCATGCCTGAGATTTCGGCAAGCTTGCGGGCGAGCGGGCCCTGGTAAGCATTGTGATAAAGGTTGGAGAGATGGATGGCGCGCGCTGCCTCGCGGCGGATGACTTTTACGATGCGTGGATGAGCGTGACCGAGAGCGTTGACGGCAATACCGCCAAGGAAATCGAGATATTTCTTGCCCGCGGAATCATGTACGTAGGCGCCGCGACCGTGGGTGATGAGGAAGGACTGGCGCTTGTAGGTCGGCAGAAGGAACTGGTCCGCATCGCTAAGCCGTGTGTCGAGCTTCGGCTTGCTGCTGCGCGCCCGTTTGACCTTTTGCATCGCGGAGTGGATCCCCATTTTTTTGTTAATGGCTCGCATCATTTATAGTCCGCCTCAGGCCGCCGAGAACGCCGCTTGCGTCGCCGGAAGAGACTCCCGAAGAACGCGAGTGCCAGGGATTGCATTAGCGGCATCGTGGGTTAGGTCCGCGGCTTGCGAGACGCGCAAGAGCGAATCAGGTGAGCCGGCGCCAACGATGTGCACTTCGCGAACGCCGCCTTCGAGAGCGCGCTTGGCCGCTTCCAACTTAAGCACCATTCCGCCCGATACCACGCGGGATTGCACGAGCCGCTCGATCTCTTCCCAAGTAATGGCGGATAGAACCTTATCGCCGTCCAGAACGCCGGCAACATCAGTGAGATAAATCAAGCGATCGGCGCCCAGATATTCGGCGCAAGCGGCAGCCATGTGGTCGGCGTTGATGTTGTACAGCTCGTTGTTCGGACCGAGGCCGAGACAGGGAGCCACGGGAATCAAGCCTTCACGCCAGAGCGATTCGATGAAAGAGGTATTCAGGCCGGTGAGATAGCCTACGAAACCGAGGCTGCCTTCGACTTCGTTGTGAACCATGGGCTCCGCGCGGAAAGAAGCGGCATCCGCAGCGGAAATGCCAATGGCCGGCACGCCTTCGGCGGAAATCGCGGAGGCGATGCGCTTGTTAAGAAGACCAGCGAAAACCATAACTGCGACATCGCGGGTTTCGCGATTGGTGACGCGCAGGCCAGCGACGAAATTGCTTTCGATGCCCATGCGCTGCAGGGTAGCGGTAAAAACGCGGCCACCGCCGTGCACAACAAGGATTTCGTGACCTTGCTGCGCGAGTGCGGCGATTTGCCGCGCCAGGCTGCGCACGGTGGCGTCGTCTTCGAGTAGTGCTCCAGCCAACTTGATTACAGTTTTCATTGCAGTGCGGTCTGCTCCTCGATACCTAAGGTGAGATTGAAATTTTGCACGGCTTGGCCGGCCGCGCCTTTGCCGAGATTATCCAGGCAAGAGACGACGATAAGGCGTTTGCCAGAGTTGTCCAAAGAAAAGCCGATATCGCAGAAATTAGTGTGCGCTACATGCTGCAATTCGGGGAGCGAGCCAGCGGGCCAGATGCGCACCATCGGGCGGCCAGCGTAGAACTTGCGGAAGACGGCTTCGATAAATTCTGGCGTATGCGTGGCGCTAAGGGTCACATAGATGGTGGAAAGGATTCCGCGGGCGAGCGGGAGCAGGTGAGTGGAAAAAATCAGGCGATCTTCGGGCAAGCCGGTGTGCTCGAGGATTTCTGGGGTGTGGCGATGAGAGAAAAGATTGTAAGCCTTGAAATTTTCGTCTACTTCGACAAAGTGCAGGTCGCGACGGGGATCTTTGCCGGCGCCGCTGGCACCGGACTTGCAATCACAGACGATGCCGCTGCCGTCAGCGATCAAACCAGCTTCGGCGAGCGGGCGCACAGCAAGAATCACGCTGGTGGCGTAGCAGCCGGGATTGGCGACCAGGCGCGCGGAGGCGATTTCTTTGGAGTACAGTTCGGGAAGTCCGTAGACGCCCTTGCTTAGCCAGTTTGCGTGGGGCGTGGCGAGCTTGTACCAGGAGGTGAAGGTGGCGGCGGAGCGGAACCGAAAAGCGCCGCTGAGATCGACGACCCGGATGCCAGCTTGCAGCAGCGCGGGCGCGAGTTCCGCCGAAACTTCGTGCGGAGTAGCCAGGAAGGCGGTTCCAGCGGCGCTAGCGGTGATGTCGGTTCCCGAAAGCGGGCGGAGCGGCGCTTCGCCGATGCCGCGGAGCTGAGGGAACAGCTCTGCGAGGCACTTCTTGTTTTGGGTGTCGCGCACATAGAAGACCGGCGACTTCACGGCGGGATGACGGAGAAGCAGGCGCGCCAGCTCAAAGCCGGTATAACCGGTGACACCTACGACGGCGACCTGTTCGGGCTTTCTCATTTCACGAGCGATTCGATTTTTTTCTGGAGCGATTCGCGGGATTTTTTGTCCGGCGTGATGATCAGCACGGTGTCGTCACCGGCGATGGTGCCGGCGGTCTCCGGAAATTTGGCGGCGTCCACCGCGGCGGCCAGAGGCTGGGCGCCCCCGGGCGGCGTTTTCAGGACGAGCAGATTTTCGGCCGGGCGAATGTCCGACAGGAATTCGCCGAGCGCGCGAGCAAGGGAAGGCAGGCCATTCGATTCTTCGGGAAGCGCGGCTGCCGGGCGATACCCTTCGTGAGTTTTCACCAGGCGAAGCTCCTGGAGATCGCGGGAGAGGGTGGCTTGCGTCACGCGTAATTTCTGGGCGGCCAGACGGCGGCGCAAGGCCTCCTGGTTGGTGATGGAGGCGTCGGAGATGAGGCGCAGAATCTGGCCGTGGCGGAATGTTTTGCCGGTATTCATAGCGCGGTGAAGATATGCACTCACCTGTATATTTATACGAGCAAAGGACCACGGATGTCAACGTTGACTTGAAATTTTTTCGCGGAGGCCTGTACGAACGGACATGGATGGACGTTGGGGCAGCTAATGCAGGATTCGCACCATTGGCGAGGTGCGTGGTGGATTCTCGCCGCGAGTAGTGTTACTTATCGAAATAGCCTTCTTGAGCCATGGGAATACGCTGCCAAACTGCAGGATGCAAGATCGACTCGCCGCCGGCGCTGGCCGAGCAGCAATTGTGCGTGCTGCACTTCACGTTGTCGCTGGAGAGCGGTTGCGCGGAAATGCGGCGGGAGACGGCGCTGGGCACCACCGGGCATGAGCGGCAGCGCGAGATCATGCGATTTATTACCGAGAACGGGGAGAAGCTGGCGCGCGTGGCTACGAGCGGGTTGCATCTCACGGATGATTTGAAGGCTCGGATTTTGAGCACGTTCTTGACGTTGATGAATTTGCGGGAAAATCTGGATCGGGCTTCTATGCGCTCTTCTTACGGCCGGCATCCGGTTCCGCGGTGAAAACCCTCGGCGTCGAGATGCGCCATCAACCGTGAAAGCGGCGGCAAGACCTCCGCACTCCACGAAAATCAGGTCCCGATGTAACGCGCGTATAGAGAACGCGCAATGGCGGGGTCCTTTGTCCCTTTTAGGATGGCGCGGCCGTCGGAGAAAACGGTCATTTCGTAGGGCGGGATGCGGAAGCGAAGCAGGAATTCGTTGCATCGGACGTCGGTGACGGTCGGGGAGAGGCGGCTTTTCAGAGTGGCGAGGTCAAGCGAACGATTGCGCTCGTGAATCTGGACCGAATCGCGTCCGCACATGGTGATGTGGGGCTGGGCGTCTCCCTCGAGATAGGTGAAGTCGCGGCGGCCGCAGGCGCGGCAGTCTGGGTTACGGGCGATACGTACGGATTGGAAATGGCCGGTCCAGACATCGCAAGAGATCAGGCGGCCGTGCAGGGCGTGAGCGTGTCCCGCCAGGAGCTTGGTGGCCTCGGCAGCCTGCAGCGAAGCGATTAAATTGACGATGGGACCGAGGACGCCGACGGTGTCGCAAGTTTCCTCGAGACCTGCTTGCTGGGTATCCGTTAAACAGGCGAGGCAGGGAGTCGTACCAGGGCGAACGGTCAGGGTTAGACCGTAACTGGCCACCGCGGCGGCGTAAATCCACGGCTTGCCATTTTGCACGGCAAAATCGTTGATAAGGAAGCGCGTCTCGAAGTTGTCGGTGCCGTCGAGAATCAGGTCGAAGGAGGCGAGCAATTCCGCGGCATTGTTGGGGCTGAGGTCGCCGACGATGCCTTCGATCGAGACGCCGGAATTGATGGCACGAAGCCTGCGCTCGGCGGCGACAGCTTTCGGCAGGGCCGCTACCGCGTCAGATTCGTCGAACAGAGTTTGCCGCTGCAGGTTGGAAGGCTCGACGAAATCGCGGTCGATGATGCGCAATTTTCCCACCCCGGCCCGGGTTAACAGATTGGCGGTGGCGGCTCCGATCGCGCCGCATCCGACGATTACCGCGCTGGAGGTCAGCAGCCGCTGCTGCCCTTGCTGGCCAATGGCGGCGAAGAGAATTTGCCTTGAGTATTTTTCGTGGAGAGAATCGTTCACTTGGGCGAAGACCCTGGCGACCCTGGCGTTGGCGACGATACGACGCGCAGGCCAAAGCCCGCGCTACAGTTATGATAGCGCCAAAGTTCGCGGGACGGGCAACGCCGCTATGCTACGCTTCGTCTGAGCCAGTGGAAGCATGAAAGCGCATTGTGGGCATCGGTTGCGCATTATTGCCGCGGCCTCGCTCCTTACCGGAGCTGCGCCGGGGCACGCCCAGACGCCGCAGGAAGCGCCCACGGGGCAAGTAAACGTCGCGACTCCGCAAGACACCGCCAATACCGCCGCAACGGTCGTGGCCGTACGTATCGTGACAGAGGACGCACGGGTACTTTCGGAGGCGCCCGCCGGGCTGCCCGTCGCGCTGGGAAAGCTGTTGGAGCGGGACCAAGTGGCCGAAGGCATCCGCGCACTCTACCGCACGGGCGATTACACGGATGTGCGAGCGACTTCCACGCCAGTGGATGGAGGGGTGCGCATCGACTTCGTGGTGCGCGAGCAACTCTTTTTCAATCAGGTGATCATTCACGGGCTGATTTCGCCGCCCACGGAGGCCTCGGCAGTTGCGGCAGTACAGTTGCCGCTGGGAGAACCCTACCAGGCCGATGCGGTTAGTGAGGGATTGGAGAGGCTGCGGGAGCTGCTCAAGGAAGAAGGGCTGTATGCGGCGCAGGTATCCGCGCAGACGGCGCCGCATGCGCCGGATCACCAGATGGATGTGATCATTAACATCCAGGCCGGGCCGCGGGCGCGCATCAAGGAAATACAACTGACGAATGGTACGGAATACGGAACCGCGGAGATTTTGGCGCGGTCAAAACTAAAAGTGGGCGGGCAAGTAACGGCTGCGCGCGTGCAGCGGGCCACTTCACGCGTGCGCAACTACCTGGTGAAGAAGGGACACCTGAACGCGCGGGCGGTGGTGCGGCGAGGAGTGTACGACGCGAGGAGCAATACGATTGCGCTGGAGCTGGAGGTTACGGCGGGCCCGCTGGTCCGGATCGCCGTGACCGGGGCGAAATTTTCCGGCGGCGAGCTGAAAAAACTGGTGCCGGTGTACCAGGAGGGGGCGGTCGACACCGATTTGCTGGAAGAAGGCAAGCGCAATATCCGGGAGCGACTGGAGCGAAACGGATATTTCGACGCGGGCGTGGAGTATGCGATGAGCACGAGGGAAGTGACACTCGGCGGGGGGCGCAAGAGCAGCGAGGAGCTGATTACCTATCGCGTCGAGCGGGGAGACCGGCACTCATTCCTGGGAGTCGAAATCACTGGGAATCGCTATTTTGACACTGAGTTGTTGCGCAGCCGGCTCACTATCTATCCGAAAGCGTTCGAGACGCGAGGAAGGTTCAGCCGAAGGCTGATGGAAGCCGATCGTGACTCGATAAAGAATTTGTATTTGGCGAACGGATTTTTGGAAGCGACCGTCGATGCTCAGGCGCTGGACAACTACAGGGGCAAGGAGGGCGACCTGCTGGTTCGCTTTGTCATTCAAGAAGGCAAGCAGACGCGGGTAGCATCGCTGAAGATCGATGGAGTGCACGCCTTCAAGGAAGAGGTGTTGTTGGGCGTGTCGGCGTCTACCCCTGGTCAGCCTTATTCGGAATTCAACGTGACCACCGACCGCGACAACATTCTGGCCTTGTATTTCAACGATGGCTTTCCGCAGGCCAAATTTACCGCCACGGCCGAGCGGGTCAAGGAGCCGGCGAATAAGGACAGCGCGGCGAATAGCGCAGGTGCGCAAACCGCGAGCACTTCCAGCGGCGCAGAGAATGGCGGCAAGGGAAAGAACGAGCAGAGCTTCGAAGATGGATTCATGAACGTGACGTATCAGATCGAGGAAGGGCCTCAGACTCGAGTGCGCCGGATATTGCTGACGGGTTACGACCACACCCGGCCGGGAGTTATTCGGCGGGAGATTCGCGTGCAGTCGCAGGCGCCGTTGCGGGAAGGAGAAGTGGTGGACTCGCAGCGGCGGCTGTACAACCTGGGCGTGTTCAATCGCGTCACGATCCAACCGCAAAATCCGAACGGAACGGACACCAACAAGGATGTCGTGGTGCTGGTGGAAGAGGCCAAGCGCTACACCCTGGCGTATGGCGGCGGGTTCGAAGTGCAGCGGCTGGCCAGCACGAACAATCCGGCCGGGAGCCAGGTGCAAGCGGCCGTGCGGGGAATCCTGGAGGTCAGCAAGCTGAACTTGACCGGGCGAGGCGACTCGCTTTCACTGAAATTGCGTGGCAGCACGATCGAGGACCGCGCGCTGCTGGGGTACAACCATCCCAACACGTTCAGCGACCCACACCTGAGCTTGCAGGTTTCGGCGTACACCGAAAAAACACAGGATATCAATACCTTCACGCAGACGCGCTACGAGGGATCGCTGCAGATGAACGATCAGGTGACGCCGCGGACTTCGCTGCTGTACCACTACACCTTTCGCAAGGTAGTGGTGACGAACTTGAGCACTCACATCTCGCCGGAGGAGATTCCGCTTTTTAACGCGCCCACCTTGGTGTCGCAGTTTGGGCTGGGATGGTCGCGCGACGCGCGCGACAACCCGGCCGATGCCACCAAGGGAAACTTCAATAGCGCGGACGTCAGCGTTGCAGACACGAAGATCGGCTCCAGCGCCAGCTTCCTCCGTTTCTACTATCAAAATTCGACCTATCACCCGATCAAACGCCGGTTCAGCTTCGCGCGCTCTATTCGTGTGGGGATTTTGCTGCCCTATCGCGAGACGGTTTCCCTGACTTTTCCCGCGCCGACGACTCTGCCGTTGCCGACGGAGATTCCCCTGCCGGAGAGATTTTTCGCGGGGGGTGGGACTTCGCTGCGCGGGTTCGCGTTGAACCAGGCCGGCCCGCGTGACTCGGTTACTGGGTTTCCCGTGGGCGGGCAGGCGCTGCTAATCCTGAACCAGGAGTTTCGCTTTCCGATGCGGCTGCCGTTCATCGGGACGGCGCTCAGTGGCGCGTTGTTCTATGACGGCGGGAATGTGTACAGCCGGCTGGGCCGAGTGACGTTGCGGGCCTATCCCCCGAAACCGATTTTCAATCCCGCCAACCCGGCACAGTGTCAGTTCAATTGCACGAACGAGCTGAACTATTTTGCGCACACCGTGGGGCTGGGATTCCGCTACGCGACGCCGGTCGGACCGATACGCATCGATCTGGGCTACCAGATCAACCGGCCACCGTTTGTTGCGCCGATTTGTCCGAAGGGCGTGGCGACGGTGGACTGTCAACCAGGGCAGATTGCATTTCAGGGATTTCAGTCAACACGCCTGCCGGGGTTCCAAATTTTCTTTAATCTGGGATCATCATTCTAATGCCTCGTCGTTCCAGCTATTTGTTGGCCGCGCCGCTGTTGGCGCTGACCGCGGGGTACGCAGCAAGCCAGGAATTGCTGGATCAGATCGCGGCCCGGGTGGAGAGCGACATTATTCTGCTCAGCGAAGTTCGGACATTGAGCACATACCAGTTGCTGGTGGACGGAAAATCGGAAAGTGACGCCGCAATCCTGGATCGCTTGATCGATCAATGGATTGTAAGAAATGAAGCGGATACAGCGCGCTTCCCGCATCCCTCGGACCTGGAGATCGCTCACGCGGTCGAACATTTACAAGCATCCTTCGCATCACCGGAGGAATATCAGGCGCGAAAGAAGCAGTCGGGCCTGAGCGATAAACAGATCGCTCGAATGCTGGCGGATCAACTGTACCTGAGCAACTATCTGGACTCGCGATTTCGCCCCGCCGTGCTGGTGACTGCGAAACAGGTAGAAGATTTTTACCAGCAAGCAGTGCTTCCGCGGGCTAAAGCGCACAACCAGGCGCCCCCAGCGCTGGACGCCTCGCGCGAGTACATCCAAGAGGCTCTGGTGCAGCGTGGGATCAACGACCAGGCGGACCTATGGCTCAAGGAGAGCCGCGGGCGTTTGCACGTGGAGAAATTTTTGAAGGACACCGGAAAGTGACCCGCGAAACGCGCCGCCGGAAATGGAGATGGCTCAGGCACATTGCGTGGGTGCTGGCGGCGAAACTCCTGCTGATCCTGTTGATTGTGATGGGCGTGATGATTTTCTTTGGCAGTGGTGCGGGCAACCCGCTGATTCACGGTTTTGTTGTAAACCGGCTGGAGAAAATGACCGGCGGGCAGGTCACGCTTGGGTCTATTTCCATTCACTGGCTCTCGTTGGAAGTCAGGTTGAAGGGCCTGGTGATTCGGGGCCACGAACCGGCCGAAACCGAGCCCCTCTTTGCCGCCGATGAAGTCCTGGCCGGGCTGCGCATCGATTCTTTCTGGGGGCGCAAAGTTTCACTCAATGATTTGCTGGTGCAAAGGCCGCAGGTTCACATCCGAGTCGAAAAAAATGGCGCAAGCAACCTTCCGGTTCCGAAAGGCGCGTCCGCGAAGAAGCCTGCGCGAGAAACGCTGTTCGATCTGCATGTCCGGCGCCTGCAACTGCAGAACGGATGGATCCTTTATAACGATGTGAGAACCCCGCTTGCCGTGGAAGGCGACAACCTGCGCGTGGCGCTGGACGCCAGCAGCTCGGCCGGCCAGCCCATGTATCTGGGCGCCGTCGACTGGCAGTCGATTCGCTTCACGGCAAAACGGTTTCTTCCCTGGCCGGTTAGCGTTTCCGCCAAATTCACGCTGCGCCAGGATGGCTTCACGCTGGAGCAGGGAATATTGAGCGCGGGCCACTCGCACGTCGATGCCCAGGCGGAAATGCAGGACTTTTCGCACCCGAAGTGGAATTTCCGTTACCGCGGATGGGTAAACCTGCTGGACATCCGCGAGAACTTGCGCTCGCCGGAAACGCCCACCGGCCGCGCGGACGTTCACGGCGAAGGAACATTTACGGACGGGCAATTTCGCGGAACGGGCAGCTATTCCGGCCACGAGATCGAGTTGACCTATCCGATCTTTCACGCCTCGGGATTGTCCAGCCGCGGCAGCTTCCAGATGGACAACAATGGCTTGGTGGTGCCGGATTTTCTTGCATTGGCCTTCGGCGGCACCGTCAAGGGCCGGGTCGTGATGCGCTTTGACGGTTTGAAATTCCGCGCCGATACGCATGTGCAGGATGCGCACTTGGCCGGAGTGCTGCCGGCCATCGAGCATGCCGGCTTCCCGGTCGACGAATTGCACTGGGACACGCTGATATCCGCGGACACCATCGAGACGTGGAGCGGGCCGTTTCAACATTTTGAGATTAACGGAACGACGGAGTGGACATCCCCAGACTTCGTCGCAGCGGGACACGTCCCGGTGGACGCCGATTGGGACATCCGCTATCGCTATGACTCGCAGACTCTAACAGTGAATAGCGGCGAATTCGAGACGCCCGCCAGCCGAGCGGTCGTCAGCGGAGTTCTCGCGCCACGCAATACCGCGCTGGACGTACGGTTTGAAACTGGCGCCCTGGAGAGCTATCGCGATTTCATCAACGCCATTCGCGATACGCCGCCAAATTCCAGGGATGCGATCAAGGTGATTACGGGAGGCGCGCGATGGGATGGCAAAATCAGCGGGCCTTCCGGAGGTCCGACCTTTGATGGCCACGTCCGGGGCGAGGCGGTGCGTTATAACGATGTGGCCTTTGACTCCTTGGAGGGCGAGCTTTCCTATTCGCCGGACGAATTAACTTTTTTGCGAGGCAAGGTGCGGCGCGGCGCGGTGGATGCTTCGATGGAACTGGGCCTGGAGTTGGACGGGTGGAGCTTTTTGCCGGGGAACACCTGGTCGGCCGACGTCAGCTTGCAGACAACACCGGTGGACGCGCTGCAACAACTCTTGCATTCGTCCTACCCGCTCCACGGACAACTATCCGGGCAGTTTCATGGACACGGAACACGGGGAGCGCCCAGCGTTAACGGACTTTTCGACCTGTCCAACGGCGACGCGTACGGCGTGTCGTTTAACCGCGTGCGCGGCCAACTCAATCTAACACCCGACGAGATTCGCATCGCTAATGCAGAGCTACGTCTGTTTCCGCCGGAAAAGGAAGCGGGGCATGGGGCGGGAATCGTTACCGGTACGGTCGGATACAGCTTCACGGATCGCAGTGCATCGGTTGATTTGGTCGGCGCGTCCCTACCGTTGGCAAATTTTCAGAAATTGCAGTCACCGCGATTCGCTCTGGACGGCCAAGTCTCTTTCCGGCTCAAAGCCAGCGGCCCCATTGAGGCACCAAAGGGTGATGGGACTTTTCGCGTTGTGGACTTGAAGGTTGGCCAGTCGGTAATCGGTAGCTTCGACGGAGCGCTCAGCTCGGACGGGCACGCCGCGCGACTGGAGCTGGGATCAGCGATGAGCACTGGAGAAATTTCCGGCGGGTACACCCTGGCGCTGGCTGATCCTTACAACATCGAGGGTAAAGTTAAGGTCCAGGATATGGCCCTCGATGCGCTGATTCTGGGCGCGCTGCATTTGCAGTCCTTCGATGGGCACGGCAGAGCGGACGGCGAAATCGGCTTGAGCGGCTCGCTGAAGCGGCCGGAGAGCATCTTCCTGGACGCAAAGTTCTCACGGTTGATATTCAACTACGCGAACGTACAGCTGGAGAATGTGGGTCCGGTGCACTTTCGATCCTCTCGAGACAACCTGCAGATTGAGCCAGCTGAGTTTCGCGGGCCGGACACCGACCTGCGTGTTGAAGGGAATGTCGGTTTCGCCGAACGCACCAGCATGAACCTGCAACTGAACGGCGCACTGGACCTGCGTCTGTTGGCGGGATTATCGCCCGGACTAACCATCGGCGGCCCGGCACAGATGAACGCCAAATTCGAAGGTACGCTGGATCGCCCGCGGATCAACGGCCGGATTCATATCGAAAACGCCAACGCGCGGGTGGTTGATTTTCCGACCGGGCTTAGCAACGTCAAAGGAGATTTCGTTTTTGATGATACCCGGCTTTTCTTCAACGACATGACTGCGGAAGCCGGGGGAGGGACGCTCCATGTTTCCGGCAGCGTGACCTATGCCGAGCGGCCCTTGCGCTACGACATCACCGCGAGAAGCGACAGCACGCGCATCCGCTATCCGGAGGGAATGAGCTGGCTGACTGGAGGCTCGCTCCGGTTGACCGGGACCACGGAAGCGGGTTTGCTTTCCGGCCGCGTCACCGTGCGGCGCGTTACATTGACGCAAGGGTTGGAAGTGGCCGGGGTGCTGGTCTCCACAAAGGAAGGGATCAGCGGCCCGTCGACCAGTTCCACATTTTTGCGCAATTTGCAGTTTGATGTGGAAGCAGTTTCCGCGCCTGATGCCCGGATGGAGTGGCCTGGTGCGGAATTGGACGCGGAAGCCAATATCCGCGTACGCGGAACGTGGGAGCATCCTATTTTGCTGGGGCATATCCACGTGCTATCCGGCGATCTGCTGTTTCACGGCAATCGTTATCGCGTGGCCAGAGGAGACATCAATTTTGCGAATCCGTTCCGGCTCGATCCGGTGGTCAATGTGGAAGCCAGCACCACGATTCAACAGTATGAGATAACGCTGAACTTCAACGGTGCGGCCAGCAAGCTTACGCTAGCGTACCGCTCGGACCCGCCGCTGCCAGCCAACGATATCGTTACGCTGCTGGCATTGGGGCAAACCAGCCAGGAGGGTACCCTGCGCACTGCGTCGGGTGCGCAGAGCGGGACGGCGGGAGCTTCGGCGCTGCTTTCCGAAGCGGTGTCCAGCCAGGTGGGCGGGCGATTGGAGAAATTATTTGGCATCACAAACTTTCGTGTTGATCCGGGCCTTACCGGAGTGGGCGCTACGGGTGCTTCCCAAAACGCAGCGGCGCGCGTGACGGTGCAGCAGCAGGTCACGCGCAACCTGACGGTAACCTATGTTTCGAACGTGGGCTCTACGCAACAACAGGTGATCCAGGTGGAATACAACGTGAGCCGCAACGTGTCGGTGGTGGCTCTGCGCGATTACAACGGGACGTTCGGCATTGACGTAAAAATCAAGAAGCGCTTTCCCTGATTTCTTCTAGTTCTGCGTAGATTTCTTAACCGCCACGCGGCCAGCGATGTGGGATTCGCCGCGAAAAACAAAAACCGTCCCGGAGAGTGTAATCACCAGGACGGTTTTTCTTCGCTAACGCTCAGGCGAAGCGGGCTGGACCGCCGTCATCGCGGCGGGCGACGGCGACGGCGGGATTTCGTTAAGCTCGAATCACGTCTCTGCTGGTGCCTCCTAACTCAGCAGAAAACTCTCGTTCTCCTGATCCTTCGCAAGTGCGACGGGGCTAAAACTTTATTTTGCTACGCCCATGTTGTGGACGCCGGCGCCAATCGAAAATCCGCCTCCGGCGGCCTGCGGCAGCCACCACATGCGGCGGAGCCAGCGATTCTGGCTGACCATCATGCGCTTGCCGATGTAATCCATCACCACCGGGCTAACCTGCGTCGCGGCATACAACGCGCTGGAATTCGCAAAGGGGCGCAGGAAGGGATTGCTTTCCGTGCCGTAATTGCCGGCAATCACCAGGCGTGTGGAATACGCATCGAATGCTGCGGCGCCGTGCCCGGTCACCGCCAGGGCGTACCAGGCGATGCGCTGATGGCGGGTTTCGCGCGGCCGCGTATACGCCGCCTTCAGCGGCTGAATCGGGAGCGCCGCACGGGGTGGCTGCACCGCTTCCGCGGTTGCTACGCTGGAGCTGAGAC
>Ga0307474_10000210_pt1 | contig 42384 bp, 31 predicted proteins | sample atmos_gasesECM1C_2_FD_203312 | JGI IMG/M metagenome (GOLD analysis project Ga0307474, IMG submission 203312) | Hardwood forest soil microbial communities from Morgan-Monroe State Forest, Indiana, United States - atmos_gasesECM1C_05 | ecosystem: Environmental > Terrestrial > Soil > Temperate... | reverse complement strand
CGCGGGCAAGACCACATTCTTCAATTTGCTGACCAAGTTCTTGCAGCCAACCTCGGGCAGCATTTTCTATCGCGGCAAGAATATCACCCGTGAACAGCCCGCCGACATTGCGCGCCGCGGCGTCGTACGCTCCTTTCAAATCTGCGCGGTCTTTCCGCATCTCACCGCTCTTGAGAATGTGCGGGTGGCCCTGCAACGAAGTTTGGGGACTTCCTTCTATTTCTGGCGCTCCGAGAGGAGCCTCGCCAATCTCGATCGGCGCGCCATGGAGTTGCTTGCCGAAGTGCACCTGCAGAATCACGCCCGCAGCTTGGCCGCGGATCTGCCCTATGGCCGCAAGCGCGCATTGGAACTCGCGACCACCTTGGCGCTCGAGCCGGACTTGATGCTGCTCGACGAACCCACTCAAGGCATGGGGCATGAGGATGTTTCGCACGTCACTCGATTGATCAAGCAAGTGTCGGCCAACCGCACGGTGCTGATGGTCGAGCACAACATGAGCGTGGTCGCGTCCATCGCCAACACGATTTCCGTGCTGCAACGGGGCCGGGTCATTGCCGCGGGTCCCTATGCGGAAGTCGCCAAAAACCCCTTGGTGATTGAGGCCTACATGGGCTCCTCGAGCGACGAGTTGCCGGCAACGGCGCCATGAGCCGCGAGATGCTCAAGGTCGCCGATCTTCAGGCGTGGTATGGCGAATCGCACATCCTTCATGGCGTGGAATTTTCGGTCCAGGAGGGTGAGATCGTCACGCTGCTCGGCCGCAATGGGGCTGGCCGCACGACCACCCTGCGCGCGATCATGGGATTGGTTCCCGCGCGCAAAGGTTCGGTGCTGATCGAGGGGGTCGAGTCGGTCGAGCATGCGCCTCACCAGATCGCCCGAATGGGCGTAGGGTACTGCCCGGAGGAGCGCGGTATTTTCGCCGCGCTGTCGACGGAAGAGAATTTGCTGTTGCCGCCGCGGCTCAAAGGCGCTCAAGGGATGCAGCTCGAGGAAATTTACGCTATTTTTCCCAACCTGCTCGAGCGCGCCGCGAGTCCGGGCACACGGTTGTCGGGCGGCGAGCAGCAGATGCTGGCGGTGGCGCGAATCCTGCGCACCGGCGCGCGTTTGCTGCTGCTGGATGAGATCTCCGAAGGGTTGGCGCCGGTCATCGTGCGCAAACTCGGCGAGGTGATCCGCGCCTTGAGAGCCAAGGGGATTACGGTGGTCTTGGTCGAGCAGAACTTCCGGTTCGCGGCGCCGCTGGCGGATCGATTCTACGTGATGGAGCGCGGCAAGATAGTCAAGCAGTTCGCGCAGTCCGAGCTGGCCTCGCAAACCGGATTGCTGCAAGAGTTTTTAGGCGTTTGAATTAAACTTAAAAAAGGATGACGAGATGACGCGCAAATCAACAATCGTAGTGCTGGGCGCGCTGCTTGGCCTGTACGGCGCTTCACAGGCGAGCGCGGCGGCAGACCAAGTGGTCATTGGCGATATCGACGATATGTCGGGCGTCTATGCGGATGTCCTGGGCCAGGCCGGCATCGAAGTCATCAACATGGCCATCAGCGATTTCGGCGGCACCGTGCTCGGCAAGAAAATCACGGTGCTGAGCGTCGATCATCAGAACAAGCCCGATATCGGCGCCTCGAAGTTTCGCGAGTGGGCCGATCAGAACGGTCTGACCATGGTGCTCGGCGGATCCAACACCGGCGTGAGCATCGCCATGTCCAAGGTTGCGGCCGCGAAAAAGATACCCTTCATCGCCGTCGGCGCGGGCGGCGCCTCGCTCACCGGCGTCGACTGCACGCCCTACACCGTGCACTACGCCTACGACACGACCGCCCTTGGCAACGGCACGGCGAGCGCCATCACCAAAGAGGGCGGCAAGACTTGGTTTTTTGTGACTGCCGATTACGCCTTCGGCACCCAATTGCAGGATGCGGCTACCAAGGTCGTGCTTGCCAACGGCGGCAAGGTCTTGGGCGCGGTGCGGGCACCGCTCGGCACCACCGACTATTCCTCGTTCCTGCTGCAGGCGCAGGCATCGGGTGCGCAAGTGATCGGGCTGGCGAATGCCGGCACGGATTTCTCGAACTCGCTGAAAGCGGCCAACGAATTCGGCATCACCAAGACCATGAAACCCGCGGCGCTGCTCGCCTTTATCACGGACATTCATGCATTGACCCTGCAAACGGCACAGGGACTTTATCTGACCACCGGGTGGTACTGGGATCTCAATGATCAGACCCGGGCATTCGGCAAACGCTTCTTCGCCAAAGTGAACCGGATGCCGACCATGGATCAGTCCGCTTACTACTCCGCGACGATGCAGTATTTAAATGCCGTCAAGGCCGTGGGTTCAACGGATTCGGACAAGGTCATGGCGCAACTGAAGAAAACCAAAATCAACGATATGTTCGCCAAAGATGGCTACATTCGCGCCGACGGTCTGATGGTGCACAGCATGTACGTGATGCAGGTGAAGAAACCGGCGGAATCGAAGTACCCCTGGGATTACTACCGGGTCGTCAAAGTCATGACGGGCGAGGAAGCCGACGGCTCGCAACCCGATCCGACATGCCCGATGCTCAAGAAGTAAGCCAGACATCGATCGTTGAACGCCGCGCTGCCGAAGAATGGTAATTGATCCGTGACCACCGTCTTCGGTGTGCCGCTGCCCGCCATTCTGGGCCAGCTGATGTTGGGGCTGGTTAACGGCTCGTTCTACGCGCTCCTGAGCTTGGGCTTGGCCGTGATCTTCGGGCTGCTCGGTGTGGTCAATTTTGCGCACGGCGCTTTTTATATGCTGGGCGCATTCGCGGCGTACATCGGCTTGGCGTCTTTCGGCATCAATTATTGGTGGGCGCTGCTGCTCGCGCCGCTGGCCGTGGGCCTCTTAGGTATGGTCATCGAGCGGCTTTTCTTGCGGCATCTGTATCAGGTCGAGCCGGTGTACGGATTGCTGTTGACCTTCGGCATCGCCTTGATCGCCGAAGGGGTGATGCGCAGCCTATTTGGTGCTTCGGGCAAGTCGTATCCGGTCCCGCCGCTGCTGCAAGGCGGCTTCAATCTCGGCTTCATGGTGTTGCCCATATACCGGGCCTGGGTCATCCTCGCCTCGGTGACGGTATGCGGCCTCACCTGGTTCCTCATCGAGCGCACGCGCCTAGGCTCGCGGCTGCGCGCCGCGACCGAGAATGCGAAGTTGGTGCAGGCTTTCGGGATTAACGTGCCGCTGCTGGTCATGTGCACCTACGGAGCAGGCGTGGCCCTCGCTGCGCTGGCCGGCGTGCTCGCGGCACCCGTCGTTCAAGTCAGTCCCCTGATGGGTTCATCGCTCGTGATCGTGGTATTCGCCGTGGTCGTCATCGGCGGCATGGGCTCGATTCTCGGCGCGATTGTCAGCGGTCTCGTGCTCGGGCTCGTTGAAGGACTGACCAAGGTCATTTATCCCGAGGCCTCGAATATCGTGGTCTTCGTCATCATGGCAGTGGTGCTCATCTGGCGGCCTGCCGGCCTGTTCGGTAAAGAGCAATAAATGCGCGCCCAAATCATCACCGTGTACGTGGCACTGGCCGCTCTCGCGCTGATCGCGCCGTTCTTAGGCCTGTATCCGGTGTTTTTGATGAAGCTCCTGTGTTTCGCCATGTTCGCCTGCGCCTTCAACCTGTTGCTCGGATTCACCAAGATGTTGTCCTTCGGCCACGCGGCTTATTTCGGTGCCTCGGCGTACGTCACCGGATGGTTGGTCACCGCGCAGGGTTGGGGGACCATCGCCGGCATACTCGGCGGTGTCGCGGTCGCGCTGTTGCTAGGGTTGGTGATCGGCGCGATTGCGGTGCGCCGTCAGGGTATCTATTTCGCGATGATCACCTTGGCGCTGGCTCAGCTGGTGTTCTTCGTCTGTCTGCAGGCGGACTTCACGGGCGGCGAGAATGGTCTGCAAGGCATTCCGCGCGGCAGCCTCTTGGGTGTGGTCGGCCTCGGCAACGATCGGACCATGTATTACTTCGTGCTGGCGGTTTTCGTGGCCGTGTTTGTGCTGATTCGCCGCATCGTGCATTCGCCTTTTGGCCAGGTGCTCAAAGCGATCCGAGCCAATGAACCACGCGCCGTCTCCTTGGGGTACAAAGTAGATCGCTACAAGCTGATGGCCTTTGTGTTGTCGGCAAGCCTGTCAGGATTGGCAGGTTCCCTCAAGGCCCTGGTGCTGGGCTTTGTCACGCTGTCGGACGTCAGCCAAACCAGTTCCGGCGAAGTCATTCTCATGACCCTGCTGGGCGGCAGCGGAACTTTTCTCGGACCTGTCATTGGCGCCAATGTCGTGGTGACGCTGCAGGAATATCTGTCCGAAGTGGTCGGCGCCTGGGTTTCCGTCATCATCGGCGCGATCTTCGTGGTATGCGTGATGGTTTTCAGGCGCGGCTTTGTGGGGGAGATTCAGCGGCGGTTTGCACAACGTTCGGGGTCGGCAGCACTGTGAGTTTGAGCGGTGCGGATGACCTGGGGGTATAGGAAGCTTCGAGGCCCGGAAGAACGCAGGGCCTCGAAGCTTCCTATCCCGCCAGGCCGTTAAAGCTGCACGCTCAAACTCACGGTGCCGGAGCTCAAATCGCCAATGGCTACCATCGGTCTGGTGGCCTCGTACGCACTCGCATGATGGAAAATCAGGTGCCAAACGCCGGCAGCGCCGGCGTCGTGATATTGACCGGCTCGAGCTCTAGTGAGGGAGGGTGAGCAGAATCAAGGCCCTGCGGCTTTCGGGCCTTGATTCTGCTCACCCTCCCTGACAAGCGCTAGCCAGTCAATATCACCGCGCCGCGCTTCGAACTGCCTCGAGCTGATGCCCATGAGGTCCCGCCTCTCGGCGCCACAGCAGCACCGCTGAGAGTAGTGCGGTGAGGCTCAAGAGGAAGAAAAACCCGAGCATCACGTCGTAGCCGGCGGGATTCTGCGCTCCGGCGCCGGCGATGTCGGCGAGCCTGCCCGCCGCGAGATTCGACGCCGCCATGCCGAGCGCCTGAATCAGGGTGATCAAGCCCAATGCAGTTCCCAGCCGGCGCGGCTCGACGATCAGAGTCGTGGCCGGCCAGATCACCGCGGGCACCAACGCGAAGCTGATGCCCATCATGACAGTCGAGACCCAAAGATTGAGATCCGTGAGCCCGAGTACCACGAAGGTCAATGGCAGCAGCAGGGTGCCAAAGCTCAGCATGAGTGCGCGGCGTCCCAGCCGATCCGCGAGCAGGCCGAAAACCGGTGTGGCGAAGATCGCTGCGAAAAAGACCCAGCTGTTGGCGACGCCCGCCTGCTGCAGCGTGAGCCCTTTGGCATGCTGGAAATACTCGATGGCGTAGGTCGTGCGGAACGGGAAGAACACCGCGGCGTAGAGCACATGCAGTCCGAGGATATACCAGTAAGACAGATCGAAATTCAGCAGCTGGCGCCATTTGATCTGCTCCACCCCAGTGCGGAGCGAGGCTTTGGGCCGATGGCGCAGATCGAGCCGGTAGTACATCGCGGCCGCGGCCAAGCCGATCGCCGTGATCGCGGTGCCGAGCCAGAGCGGCGCTTGCCAGCCGTGTTCATAAAGCGGATGCGACCACGCCGTCGAGGTATCGACAGCGTAGGACCCGACGCGGGCGAGACTTAGGTACAGGGCCGTCGCGAGTGCGATGCCGCTGCGCGGGAACCACTGCGCCAATCCGGCCACGAGCGCGATGAAAATCGCGCCCTCGCTGATGCCAAAGATAAACCGGCCGAGCACCATGAGCGCGTAGGGTTCGCCGATGGCGGTGAGCGCGGCGCCCAGTACGCCGATTGCCGCGCACCAGAAGGCAATGCGCGCCGGTCCGAAGCGGTCAATGAGCAGTCCGCTGATCAGCGCGAGCGCGACGTTGGGAATGCTGATGACGCCATTCAGCATGCCGAGCTGCGACTGGCTGAAGCCGCGCTGCCGGTGCAGCAGGTCCGCGATCGGGCCGATCACGTCGTCCTCGTAGTAACTGCTGGACACGGCGATGGCCGCGAGCGCCAGCACCCACCAGCGCATCGGCGAGGAGCCGTTGACGCTGCTCACCGGAAGCGCGCGCCTTGCCGAGCGAGCTCCTGTTGAACGGCGCCGATGTCCAATTGATCGAGCGCTTCGTTTCGCAGTAATGAGACGGCCGCGGCAACGCCGGCACCTTGTCCGCTGACGGCGCAGCACATCATGTTGCGCGCCGAGGCGTGCGACATTTTGTCGCCGCCAATGCATCTGCCCGCGACCAGCAGGTTCGCGACGCCTTTGGGAACGAGCGCGCGATAGGGCACCTGCCAATAACGCCCGGTGGTCGGCAGGATGAGCACGCCGTAGCCATCGACGAATTCCGGAAAAATGCCGATGGCGTCGTCGAAACGAGCTTGCTCGCGCACGTCATGACCTGTGAGATTGTAGAGTGCGTCGATCTTGCGCGTATCGCGTATACCTAGGGTCATGCCGAAGTTGCGCAGCTTGGCGTCTTCGCAGCCCGGCATGAACCCGCGCAGTGCCTCGAGGGCGTAAATCGCCTCGCGCCTGCCGCGCATTTCGCCCAGCGTGAGGTCATTCGGATCGGTGCCGTCGATTTCCGGCAGATGCACGAGGTTGAGGTAGGTCAAGTCCCCCTGATCCGACACAGACCCCCACGTGCCGGCGATGGTACTCAAGCTGGCCGGGATGATGCCGGCCGCGAGCGCCTTTTGAAACGGTTTGCGCAAAAACGGCGAGAACAGCTGGTCCTCCTTGCCGGTGGTCGCATAGTCCCACTCGTTGTTGCCCGACCAATCTGCGTAGGTTTGCGGATCGGCCTTGACGGCCTCGATGAAGCGGCGCTTGTTGACGCCGCTCATCGAAAACATCACGGACGCCGACATCATTTCCTTCTTCGGAAGTTTGTGAAACGGCGCGCCTGCGCGGCTGGCGATGTCGGCGTCGCCCGTCGCATCGATGACGCGCTTGGCCAGGATGGCCTCGCGGCCCGCCTTGCTTTCGATGATCACCCCGGCAATCGCGCCGTTTTCCATGATGGGCGCGACGCACAACCGGTGCAGCAGCGGCGTGATGCCGGCTTCCTGCACCAATGTGTCCGCAACCCATTTGAACATTTCCGCATCGAGCGCGTGGCTCAAGGATTGCGGCTCGGGCATCGCGGCGCCCATGGCCGCGGCGCGCGTCTCCATTTCGATGCCGATGCCTTCGCAATCGACGGTGTGCTCATGGCGATACCAGGCGAAGCCCTCGACGCCGACCTGCGTGATGTTGCCGCCGAAGCAGCCGTTGCGGTCGATCAAGGCCGTGCTGACGCCGGCACGCGCGGCGGCGAGCGAGGCGGCGAGGCCGCCCGGTCCGCTGCCCACCACCAGCACGTCGGTCTCCAGCACGACGTCGGTTGCTTTCGCCGCTTCATTTATTTTCTTCATTGCGCCGATCATCCCTGTTGAGGGCACGCCTATGCAATGTGTTTCGCCGCGCGCAGCTAATTTATTGAAGCCGCTGTAATCATCCTGTCACGCACAGTATGTAAAAAATGCGTGACGTTGAAGAACAACGCGAAGGGATGCCGGCCTCCTCGAGGCCGTACGGGATTCTTTGGATTTGTATATTGGCCGCCGCACCTGCGCTGGCCCAACTCTATTCGCGGCTTTTGTTGCCGCGAAGTCTTTGGGAGACTCTCTTGCAGAACAACCAGAAGCTTGCCTTGGCTATTGCCGCAATTTTGGGCTCGTGCGCCGGCATGTCGCGTGCCGCAACCGTGACCGCCGCCGACACCGATACGTCCGGGGCAATTGAAGAGGTCACCGTGACGGCGCAGCGCCGTTCGCAGAACCTGCAGGATGTGCCCATCACCATGCAAGCTCTGACCGGCACGCAGTTGACCGAGTTGAGCATTACGAATTTCGACGACGTCGTGAAGTATCTGCCGAACGTGACCATTGGAAGCAACGGCCCGGGTCAGGCCGATTTATTCATGCGCGGATTGAGTGCCGGCTCGGTGGGCGGCCAGTCGACGGCGACCTTCGCGTCGTTCCCGAACGTTGCCCTGTATCTCGATGATCAATCCATGCAGTTCCCCGCGCGCAACGCGGATGTCTATATGGTGGACATGGAACGCATCGAAGTGCTCGAAGGTCCGCAGGGCACACTGTTCGGCGGCGGCGCCCAGGCGGGCGTGATTCGCTACATCACGAACAAGCCCAAGATCAACGTCACCGAAGGCAATGCCGAGGCCAGTTATGGCGTGACGGCGCACGGCGATCCGAACAGCAGCGTCAATGCGACGATCAACCTGCCGTTGATCCACGATACCCTCGCGGTGCGTGCCGTGATTTACAGCGAACGGCGCGGCGGCTACATCACCAACGTGCAGAGCGACTTCACGCGCAACAACAACGACCTGGGAAACCACTACGCCGGCATTGTTCCGGGCAGCAACGGCCTCTGTCCCAATGGTTTGCCGTCGACTTCGGGCTTCTGCGTACCGGCGAATAACGTGGTGGGAAACAACAATGCGTTGGCCGGGCCGGCAACCAATCCGGTGACCTATTCAGGCGCTCGCGCATCCGCGCTGTATCAAATCAACGATGATTGGAACGTCCTGATTGCGCAGAGCTACCAGAACATGGAAGCCGACGGCGAGTTCACTCAGTTTCCGCTCGGATCCAATGGGCAGGTGCTGGGTCCCTGGGAGGACACCTCCTTCAGCCCCGCTTGGGACAAGGACAAGTATGAAAACACCGCCTGGACCGTCAACGGCAAAATCGGCGACCTGAAGGCGGTGTACACCGGCGGCTACCTGGTGCGCCACATCGACCAGGCCAACGATTACTCGAATTACACTCGCAGCGCCTATGGCTTTTACTACACCTGCAGCGGCGGCCCCGGTCTCGGCGGCGGCGGCGGCGGCTTCGGCACACCGGGCGAACCCGGCACGCCGGGCAAAGGCCCCGGCACCGGCGTACCGGCGGGCGGGTCAACCCCGCAGTGCTATTCACCTGTCACTTCCTGGCATGACGTGGTGCAGAACACCCATCAAAGCCACGAGTTTCGCTTGAGCACGCCGGATGATTGGCGTGCGCGGGGAATCGCCGGCGTGTACTGGGAGGATTTCGAGATCCTCGACAACATGAACTTCCTGTACAAGACGATTCCATCCTGCACCGCGCTCAACCTTTCCACGGCGATTGCGGGCGGCCCACCGTGCGTGGCCAATGTCGGGCCGCCGGCCGGTTCGACGGCCTCGGATCCCGGCACACGCAACGACAACGTCGCATTCGGCGAGGATGTCCAGCGCGGCTACAAGCAGACCGCGGTGTTTGCGTCGTTTGATTTCGACATCATCCCAAAAGTGCTCACGGTCACCGCCGGCACGCGTTATTTCCACTACAGCGAATTCGAGACGGGATCGAAGTACACCACGCCGCTGGCCTGCACGAATGTGCCGAATGGTCTTTGCCCCAACGGCGAAACCAATATCAATGCCGAGGATGAAAACACGACGGTCAGCGGATTCAAGAGCCGCGGCAATCTCACCTGGCACATCACGCCCGACGCGATGGCGTACTACACGTTCTCGCAGGGCTTCCGCCCGGGCGGCTTCAATCGCACGGTCGCGCACAAGGCAGACGACACCGCCGGAAACGCGCAATATGCCTCACCCTTGAGCTATGCGCCGGATACGCTCACCAACAACGAAGTGGGCTGGAAGACCGAATGGTTCGATCACCGGGTGCAATTCAACGGCTCCGTGTATCACATGGATTGGAAAAACGTGCAGTTCGCCTTGTTCGATCCGACCATCCTCGGGAACACCACCTTTGTGGTCAACGGTCCGGACTACAAAATCAACGGCGTGGAAATCCAACTCGTGGCGCGCGTGATGGACGGGCTGACGATACAGGGCTCGAGTGCCTGGAACAGCCCAAGTCAAAGCTCTTCACCGTGTCTGCTCGGCAACATTCCCGGTTCTCCGACGTTCGGCCAGTGCATCACGGAGGTCAAAGGGGCCGCATTCCCGAATCCGTTCGGTGCACTGGATACACGGCCCGCCTTTTCGCCCGCGGTGGAGTTCAATCTGCGGGCACGCTACGACTGGAACATCAGCGAATACCGCGCCTTCGTGATGATCGGCGGCACCCATGTCGGCACCATGTCCAACCAGCCCGCCAGCTATCTGGCCGGCAGCACCGAGACGATCCCCACGACGACCCACCTGCGTTACGATCAGCCCGGCTATACCACTTACGACGGATCCGTCGGGGTGGCCAAGGACAATTGGACCGCGCAATTTTACGGTCAGAACTTGGGCGACTCCGACGCCAGCGTGTTTACGTCTTCGGCGCAGTTCATCAAGTCGGAAGTACCGCTGCGGCCGCGGGTTCTGGGGGTCAAGTTCGGCTATAAGTTCTAGGAGCCTGTCCCCGGCCGTAGAATGCAAGGCGGGCAAGCGTGCCCGCCTCATTCGATGGATTCCATGGACCTCACTGCCGATCCCATTCACTCGCCCGTTGAGCTTGAAGTTCAGCGGATCAGAGAGTTGGTCAAAACCCGCCGCTTCGAGAAGAGCCTCGAGGCCGCCGCCGCGCTGGCGGCCGAGCTGCCCGAGAATCGGGATGTGCTCTATCTTCAGGCGATGAGCCAGCGGCTTCTCGGCCAAATTCCCGAAGCGCTGGCCACCTTGCGGCGCCTCGAGCAGCACCATCCCGGATTCAGCCGCCTATATCAGGAGCGCGGCCACTGTCACGTGGCGTTAAAGGACGCGCCGCAAGCGATCGATGCTTTCTTGCGAGGTGTGAACCTCAATCCCGCATTGCCCGCCAGCTGGAGCCTGCTGGAAGGCCTGTACCGCATGACCGGCCAGGCAGATCACGCGGCGACCGCAGCCGCGCACATCGCCACGCTCAAGCGCTTGCCCCCAGAAGTTTTGACCGCGACCGGGCTGTTCTCCGATGGCGACTTATCGGCTGCCGAAAGCATGGTGCGAGCCTATTTACTCAGTCACGGCAATCATGTCGAGGCCATGCGGCTGCTGGCGCGGATCGGGATCGAGCGCGATGTTCTGGACGATGCCGAGCTGCTGCTCGAGGCGGTGCTTACGCTCGAGCCGGACTATCACGCGGCGCGACTCGACTTCGCGCGGGCGCTGATGGAGCGGCACAAGTACCAGCGCGCGCGCGAAGAACTGGAGACGCTGCTGAAGCTCGAGCCCCGCAACCGCCATTACAAGACACTGTATACGAGCACGATTGTCGGACTCGGTGAGCACGAGAAGGCGGTCACGCTGTACCGCGAACTTCTCGAGGACGCGCCGCAGCCCGCGGACCTGCATCTGTCGATCGCCCATTCGCTTAAGGCGATCGGCAAGCAGCAGCAATGCATCGAGGCCTACCGTGCCGCGGCGGCCGCGCGCCCGGGGTTCGGCGACGCCTACTGGAGTCTCGCCAACCTCAAGACTTATCGCTTTTCCGACCCGGAGATTGCGCGCATGCGCGACGAGGAGTCGGCCTCGAGCGTTGCCGCTGTCGATCGCTACCACCTGTGCTTTGCGCTGGGCAAGGCGCTGGAAGATCGCGGCCAGTATGCAGCGTCCTGGCAGTACTACGAGCGTGGCAATGCCCTGAAGCGCGCCGAAAGCCGCTATCGACCGGAAATCCTCGAGACCAACACGCGCAATCAGATTCAGGTATTTTCGCGTGCATTCCTCGCCCAGCGCGAGAGTTTCGGCGTCGCCGGTGCGGATCCAATCTTTATCTTGGGGTTGCCGCGTGCGGGGTCAACGCTGCTGGAGCAAATCCTCGCCTCGCATTCCTTGGTCGAGGGTACTCAGGAACTCGCCGATATCCCGAGGATGGTGCTCGCGCTGCAGGATCGGGTCCCCGACCTCGATAATCCCCGCTACCCAGGGGTGCTCGCGGAGATGAAGGCGGAGGATTTTCTCGAGCTCGGTGAGAAATACTTGGCCGACACGCGCGTCTACCGCACCGACAAGCCCTTCTTCATCGATAAGATGCCGAATAATTTCAGGCACATCGGCCTCATTCATTTGATGTTGCCGAACGCCAGGATCATCGACGCCCGACGCGAACCGATGGCGTGCTGCTTCGGCAATTTGAAGCAGCTGTTCGCCAACGGGCAGGAGTTTACCTACAGCATCGAAGACATCGCCCGATATTACCGAACCTATCTGGACCTGATGCAGCACTGGGAGACTGTTCTGCCGGGACGAATTCTGCGCGTCGAACACGAGTCGGTGGTCGATGACCTTCCGGGCAACGTGCGGCGGATCTTGAATTTCTGCGGCCTCGACTTCGAGCCCGCGTGCGTCGAATTCCACAAAACCGCACGCAGTGTGCGCACCGCCAGTTCAGAGCAGGTACGTCAACCTATTTTTCGCGAGGGACTCGATCAGTGGCGGCACTACGAGCCCTGGTTGTCGCCGCTCAAGGACGCGCTGGGTGATGCGCTGTTTCGATGGCGAAGCGTTTGAGCGGGGCTGTCTTGCGCGCAAAGTACAGCGCCGAGAGTCCCATCAATAGCATGCCTGCGACGCTGGTGAAGTAAGCGCCGGCGGTAAAGACTTGCAGCCAATTCAGCTGCATCAGGCCGAAGTTGCGCCACACCAGCAGCCCGCAGCTGCCTAAATAACCGGAGGCATCGGCAACGTAAATTAGAAACCCCGCTGTCCCCACCGTATCGCTCGCCGCAATCAAGCGGTCGAACAACATGGCGTTGAAGGGCACGTAGGCCATATACAGTCCCGCGCCGCTCAAAATCATCCACGCGAGCGGTGAGAGGAAACCCGCTTGAAAGGCCAGCGTCGAGACGCCCAGCAGCAGCAAACCCGCAATGACGACGCCGTGAATCACCAGCAGCGCCTTGGTGTTGTCGCGTACCACGATGATGACGGCGAGCACCGTGAGGGACAGCACGGCCACCGGCAATTCGCTGGCGGTGAACACCGCGGCGGCGTGACCGAATCCCAAAGCGGTCCAAATTTCGGCGGCGAAGTTGTCGCGGAAGTCGCGGATTGCCGTTACCAGCACATAACAGAGTACGAGCAGGGCCAAGCCTAAGCCGTAGCGGTGCAGGAAGCGGGCACGCGCGGCGCCATCCATGGGTGCGCGCCGCACCCGGGCAGCCTCGTCCTGCGGGTTGGGCGCAGGCAGCTGCGAAAGCACCCACACAGACAGACCCAACAATGGGAAAAATAGCGCACCTGCCGCGGCCGGCATCCAGAACGGGCTGACGTGCCAGCCGTCCATGAGCAGTTTGCCCACTGATTTCACCGCGCCGGAGGAGACGATGAAGCTTGCGCACAAAATGGCGCCCAAGACCTCCGAAGTGCGCCGGCCCTCCATGAAGCCAAACACCAGGCCCCAGATCAGTCCCAGGGGCAGGCCGTTTAAGAACATCGTGAACACATTCCAGGGCGCCGGTATGACCGCAAACAGGATGAGCGCGAGCCAGGAAATAAAGATGAGCACCAGGATCGCAACGGCGCGTTTGTTGGGCGTGATCTCCGCAATCACTTTCACGCCGATCAGTTTTGAAACGGCGTAGCCCAACACTTGCGCCAACACCAGGGCGATCTTGTAATCGAGCACGAAGTGCCATCCTGGAACCTCGCTGAAGAGGGCAACGGAGAACGGCTTGCGAAAGGCATACATGGAAAAGTAGGCCGCGAAGCCGGCCAAGCCGGCGAAGCTGGTGAACAATATCGGGTTCGCTTTTTCGAGCACCCGACGCAGCCGGGTCGTCACGCGAATGAGATATTCATATGGGCCATACCGCAGACTACCCCGAACAACCCCGGCGATACCACCTGCGCCTACGCTCAAGCCCGATCTGGCAACCGCCACATATTTGTCATGGTTTTGTAGTAACTAAGTCACCGGGATTTTTGTTTTCAAAAGAACGAGTAAATCATAACTTCTCAATCGGCCGTCCCCGGCGTGTTCGATCTCGCGATTGTCGGCGCCGGCATCATCGGGCTGTCCTGCGCACGCGCCGCCGCGCTGCAGGGATTGCGCACAGTCGTAATAGATCGCGATGCGGAAGCGTGTGGGGCATCGGTGCGAAATTTTGGCTTTATCACGGTAACGGGCCAAGAACGGGGCGCCTCGTGGGCTCGTGCCCGGCGCAGCTGTGCGATCTGGGAGGATGTCGCGCGCCAGGCCGGCATCTCGATCCTGCAGCGCGGACTGTGGATGACGACGCGGCGTCCGGAGGCGGCGGCCGTCCTCGAAGGGTTTATCCGCACAGAAATGGGGGAGGGATGCCGTATTTTGAGCCGCGCGCAGGCGGCCGCGCACTGCCCTGAGCTCGTGGGGCCGGATGTGCAGGCAGTGCTGCAAAGCTCCATCGATCTTAGGGTCGAATCTCGCGAGGCCATCCCCAAAATCGCGGCATGGCTGGCCGAGCATCATGGCGTGGTGTTTTTGCGCCAAACAGCGGTGCTCTCGGTCGAGCCCCCGAAGCTCGAAACCTCGCGCGGTGTCGTGACAGCGGGGGCGGCCGTGGTGTGTCCCGGGGACGATCTGGTCTCGCTATTTCCCCAGCGCATCGCAAAGTACCAACCGACCCGCTGCAAGCTGCAAATGCTGCGTCTCGCGGACCCGGGGTTTCGCCTGCCGGGTGCGGTGATGTCGGATCTCGGGCTGGTGCGCTATGCAGGCTACAGCGCGCTGCCCGAAGCGGAGCCCCTGCGAGCGCGTCTAAGAAAGGAGCAGGACGAGCATCTGCGACAGGGGATTCACCTCATCGCGGTGCAAAGCGCCGATGGCTCGCTCGTCGTCGGAGACAGTCATCAGTATGCAACGACGCCGGATTATTTCGCGGACGAGCGGGTCGGCCAGCTCATCCTCGATGAGTTTACGGCAGCCACCGGCCGGCCGGCGCCGGCGGTTTGCGAACGCTGGATCGGTACCTATCCCTCTTGCACCGGCCGCACGCTGTTCATCGATGCGCCGGCGCGCAATGTGCGCATCGTGATGATTACCAGCGGTTCGGGCGCCTCAACCGGCTTTTCCGTCGGCGAAGAAGTCGTGGCCGAGCTATTCGTGCGGAGTGTGGCGAATGGCGATTCGTGATCGCTTCGATCTGGTGATCTTCGACTGGGCTGGCACCATGGTCGACTTCGGTTGTCACGCGCCGGTCAGTGCGCTGCGCTCAGCCTTCGCGCGGCGCGCAGTGGCCATCAGCGACGCGCAAGCGCGCCGCGACATGGGAAAGTCCAAGGAGGATCATGTGCGTGCGCTGCTCGCCGATCCTTGCGTTGCGCAGGCCTGGGAAAAAGCGCAGGGCCGCCGCGCGGACGAGGAGGATGTGCGTGCGCTAATGATCGATTTGGGTCCCTTGATGCGCGAGCAGGCAGCGCGTGCGGCACAGCTCATCGATGGCGCGCGAACCGTGGTTGAGGCATTGCGTGCGGAAGGCATCAGGGTGGCTTCCTCGACTGGCTATACACGCGAAATGATGCTGCCCGTGCTCGAAGCGGCCGCCGCGCAAGGGTATGCGCCCGACCACTTGGTTTGCTCGGGAGAAACGCCCCGAGGACGGCCTACACCCTTGATGATCTACAAAGCCTGCGCCGAGCTCGGCGTATGGCCGCTGGGGCGGGTGGTGAAAGTGGATGACACCGAAGCCGGCGTGCGGGAGGGCCGTGCCGCCGGTTGCTTCACGGTAGGAATTTCTGCATCGGGCAATGAAGTGGGCCTGTCCCAGGATGCCTTGCTGGCGCTGCCCGCCGCGGATCGCGCGGCGCGCATAGCCGCCGCGGAAGCCTCCCTGCGCGCCGCAGGAGCCGACGTCGTGATCGAAACGGTTGCGCGGTTGATAACGGTGCTGCAATCAGCAGCCGAGCGCGGCGTGCAGCGAGCCTAACTGGTGCTCGGCGTGTCTGAGGATCTCGGCGCAATTTTGCGAAGTCAGGTGCAAGCGGGCAAATGATTTGATGTGGTCCGTGTCGACCGATCGGGGGCCCGGTTCGCGCAGGACGCGGGCGAGTGCCACGCCGACGACGAGGATATCGCTCAAGTCGGCGTCATTTTTGCCGCTGCGATCATGATCGTCCTGATCGCCGAGCGCCTCGCACATATGATCGTCAAATCCCCAGTTCTCCAGCACCGCCTTGCCGATGGCTGGATGCCAGCTCGCAATCATGTCGACGAAGCTCGGATCCCGATACAGGTGGTCCGACTTGCCGACCGAGCGAACCATGATGTAGAGGCGGCCGATGCCGTGGAGCAAGCCGGTTAGGAACGCCTCCTCCGGACTCACCCGCGTGCGCCGCGCGACGACCTGACAGATCGCGGCGACCGAAATACTCTGTTCCCATAAAACATTCAGCGGCTTGGAGATCGCACGCAGCGCAGGCGCCAAGCGCAATTGCTTGACGGCGAAGGACATCGCCGCACTCTGTACAGGGCGGTGGCCCAGCCGGGTAATCGCCGCACGCAGATCGCTCAGATGTTTGCCCGCGGGATTGAATGCGGCGGAATTGGCTGCTTGCAGTAATCGCGCCGCCAGCCGCGGCTCGGTGCCGACAATTTTCACGATCTCGGTCATGCTGACGTCGGGTGCCGCGAGTGCCTTGCGAATCCGCATCACGACATCGGGAAAGCAGGGCAAATTGACCGTGCCCTTCGACACCTCGGTTGCCAAATTTCCCAGAAACGCGAGCGCCGAAGCGCGTTCCTCGTTGCTGGTCGCGGTTGATGTGGATGTGGCAGCCGGTTTTGGCGGCGGCGCAGTGGTCGGCCGAGACGCAGTGGTCGGCCGAGGCATTACCCGAGGTGCGGCAACTCCTGCCGGTGGAGCAGGCCGAGACTGGGCAACGGGTTTGGGCGAGGACGCGGTTTTAGCTTGAACCGATTCTTTCAGTTTGCCGGGAGATGCTGGTGCGACATTCGCCATAGTTGTAACTTTACTAATGAACTGCGCACGAGCACCTTAAAGTGCATCCGTGCGCGTCTTCTTCCTTTAATTTACGGCTCATCTGAGCAAATCTTGACAAAATATCCCATGGGGCGGTGAGGCAATCCCCTAGTTACTACCCTTTTTGCGACGTACGACACGCCTTCACAAGGATAAATGGTGCGACGCACCATATTATATGAACGAGGATTGGGGCAGGGCGGATGGTTGCGGTTTTATCTCCTCTCCGCCACCATCGTTTCGTGGTACCCGAAACTGAACTGGTTCCCGAGATAAGAAAAACCGGCCATCGCCTGGCGGATCTTGCCGTCGCATTCAGTGCCCTGTTCGTCTCGCTGTGCTCGCTCGGCATTGCGCTACACCATGGCCGCACCATGCAGCGGCTGGTCGAGGCTAACTCGCGCCCTTTTATTCAAATCACGACCAGTAACGGCCAGCCGGCCGCGGACAGTCCCCTGGGGCAGGCACTCAGCGTTCTCATCAGCAATCCCGGCGCCGGTGCCGCGCGCGTGGAGCGCTTTTCCATACTCGTCGATGACAAGCCGGTGAAGGATATTGACGAGGCGTTGTTGCGCCTTGCAGGACTTCCCACCGACACGAAAGACGAATCAGCCGTCCTCGGCCCGATGACTTATTCGGCGGTGGCCCCGTCCTACCTCAAAGCCGGTAGTGACCAACCCGTGCTGTTTTGGCCCCGCACCGCCGGCAACGCAGCCGTCTGGGACAAGTACGCCACAGCGGGTTTGAATCGCGTGAAGTTCGAGGCTTGCTATTGCTCAATTTTCGATGAATGTTGGGTCGAAAACTCGCACAGGTTCAAGCCCACCGCGGTTCCGAGCTGCAGTTGAAGCGCTGGCTCAGAAACACCGCGCTCGGTTGGGCGCTCGTGGGCGGAGTGCCCGCTGCCCTCGGGGCCGCCAGCCCCTATCAAGTCTACGTGACCAACGAAAGATCGGGAGACGTCACGGTCATCAACGGCGCTGACCTCAGCGTCGCGGCCACCATTCCCGTGGGCAAGCGGCCGCGCGGCATTCACATAAGTCCCGACGGCAAGGTCGTGTATGTGGCCTTGAGCGGCACGCCGATTGAAGGACCGCCGCAGATTGACGCGCACGGCAATCCGATTTTCGACAAGAAAAAAGACGATGATGACGAGAATGCCGACAAGTCCGCCGACGGCATCGGTGTATTGGATGTCGGCGCGCGGAAATTGAGAACCAAGCTCAATGCCGGGTCGGACCCCGAGGAATTCGCGCTCAGCAAGGATGGGCGCCAGATTTATATCTCCAACGAGGACACCAAGAGCGCGAGTGTGATCAATATCGCCCTGGGAAAACTGCAACACATCATTCCGGTCGGCCAGGAGCCGGAGGGGGTGACCACCACTCCCGACGGCAAGCAGTTTTACGTCACCTGTGAAGCGGGCGGCGATATTTACATCGTCGACGCACACTCGTATGCCGCTGTCGGTCACTTCAAGGTGAATGGACGTCCGCGCAGCGTGGCATTTCTTTCGGCGGGCGGGATCGGATTTATTCCGTCGGAATCGGCCGGCGAGTTGAACATCATCGATTCGGTCAATGCCAAAGTGCTGAAGACCATCAAGCTGTCCGCCGGCTCCAGGCCGATGAAAGTCAAATTGTCGCCCGACGAGAAGCGACTGTATGTCAGCAATGGCCGCGCGGGAACCATTTCTGTATTTGACACCCACAGCTATGAGTTGCTCGAGACCATCAAGGTCGGTGCGCGGCCGTGGGGCATCGGTATTTCACCCGATGGGAAACTTCTTTTTGCGGCGAATGGTCCGTCGAACGACGTATCCGTGGTCGACCTGAAGACCAACAAAGAAGTGTCGCGGATCAAGGCCGGCTCGAGTCCTTGGGGCATCGCTATCGCTTCCCGATGATGAACACCTCCTGCGCCGTGATACTGCGAGTGAATCCTTGCTTGAATGCTCGCGCGCGAAGCACCGCAGGCCCGCTCAACCTGATCGGCTTTTCGTACAGCATGTCGCTCGTTCCTGGCACGCTGCCATCCAAGGTGTAGCGTATCTCGGCGCTCGGCTCGCTGGCCGTCAAGGAAATCTCCACGGGTTGCCCATAGGTTCCGCCTTGGGGAGAAATGTTCGGCGGCGCGAGTACTTCGGGCCCCGGCAGGCTGTTGATCCACTCGCCCAGGAGCTGCACGCCTTTTCGATCGATTGTTTCGCGCGCCAGCGGCGGCATCCTGATATCCCCAATCGTGTCGACGCGCATGTACGCAATCGAGCGCCATATATCATGCGGTGAAATGACTCTCGGACGGTCGACGCCCTGATCGATCAAAACCGGCCCATCGATGAGCGCCTGTTTCGCAAGCGGCGTGTCATAGCGCGCATCGAAGTTAGCGACGGTCCCGCCGGGACGGTGGCACTGCGCGCAATTCGCATCGAGATACGAGCGCGCACGATCCTGCAAGGACCGACTGGTGTCATTGGCGGCGGCGAGCGCGGTAAACGTTTGCAGCTCCTCATCTTTGAACGCGGGCGCAAACAATCCGAGGTGATTCCAGGTGCGCAGCTCATTGTCGGTGACGCCCGATGCATAGGTGAAGGGCCGGTTCAGCTGCCGTGTTTTCGCGCCGAGCACCCCGCCGGCGCCGGCCGTGTGGCAGGCAAGACAATCCTGTCGGCTGGGGTAGTACCAAGTCTGCTCGTGGACTTCGCCGCGCGCGGACTTGACTTGAATGGTCTCGGTGACGCTTGTGCTGAGCAATTCCGCGTCGCTGCCGTCGGGCCGCCATTTGTAGACCGCACCGTAGACACCGCCGCGCGAGTCGCGCACCAACAATCGCGTTTCGAGCCGACGCTTGGTGCCGGGGTTGGCCGCGTCCAGGGCCAAGTCAAAATTCTTCACGAACACGGTGCCGGCAGGGAAGCGCCATTCTCCCGAGGCCGAAAAGATGATCTGTCCTCGGGGAACGGCGATCCAGCGCGACTTATCCGCGCCATCAGACCAGAAGGCCACATTGAGATCGTACGGGATCAAACCCGGGCTCGCGATGCGCTTGGGCGTGTCGCTGAAAACACCGGTCTGAGAGAGCAATGGCGGGATCTTGCCATCGGCTTCGGATGGCATTTCCAAGTAGGGCTTGGTGGCGATTCGGGCTTCGAGACCGTAGGGCGCTGAGTGCGAACAACTCAGCAGCATGAGTAGTAACGCGAAGCCGACGACAAGCGCGGCATTCAGTCGCAGTCTGATCATCCAGCTATAGTAACCAACTCGCGACCCGCACCTATAGGACCACCATGAAACCGAGCCTGCCCGTGCTTCTCAGCGTAAATGGCGGATATGTCGATTGCGCCGGCTTCCTGGCGCTGCATGGATTGTTTACCACGCACGTCACCGGCAATTTTGTCACGCTCGGCGCCGCTCTGGTGCTGGGAACGAGCGGCGCTCTCGCCAAACTGTTGGCTCTGCCGATGTTTTGTCTCGTTGTGATCGCGATTCGATTGTTCAGCGTGGCGCTCATGGCAAAGGGATTGCCTGCGCTGCGCACCATCCTCGGCGTCAAGGTTGTGTTGCTGAGTTTGGGGGCGGCGCTGGCGATTGCCTTCGGCCCATTTGAGAGCGGCGATGGTTGGGCGGCGCTGTCGACGGGGATGGTTCTGGTGGCCGCGATGGCAATCCAAAATGCCATTCACCGCATTCACATGGGCGCGTTGCCGCCGACCACCATCATGACCGGCAATACCATCCAGATCATGATCGACCTCGCGGATCTGATGCGGGGCGTGCCGACGCCGGCGCGCGAGGTAATCCGCTTACGTCTGTCGCGCATGTCGGTCAGCGTAACGGGCTTCGCCGCCGGATGTGCGCTCGCGGCGCTGATTTACGCCAAGCAGGGCATCTGGTGTTTTCTGCTCCCACCGCTCATCGCGGGCTGCACCCTATGGCTCGGGGAGTCGATTCCAGAAAAAATCGAGTAGCCGGTGTCCCGATCTGTCCGCGGTTTTCGATGTACTCGGTAGGGCAGATGAATAACCGGGAGGCATCATGGAAAACACACTGGGCGGCGCCGCAGGCGCACACTTGAGCGATGAGTCTGCAGTGCAGAACGCCAAAGGCGCCGGATCCACGCTCAAGCTCGTGTTGGTATGGCTCGCAGTCGGCATTCCCATGCTTTGGGGCATGATGAAGGCGCTGGAAGACGTGCCGGCTTTGATTGCTTTGTTCCCCTAGCTCGAGGGATAACTCCCCGCCTTAAGCGCTGGAGACGCTTTTTCCTGCGGTATAATGCCGAGGAAAATTAGGGCACAGGGGAGCTTCATGATCAGATCGATTCTCGCGATTGCGTCCATTTTGTCGCTGGGGTTGGCCGTTGATTCGGCGCGCGCTGAAGACGGGGCGCCCACTCCCGCCGCCACCGATTATTCAAATCCTGCCGTCTGGCTCTGCAGGCCGGATCGGCAGGACGCGTGCTCCGCGCCGCAGGATGCGACGATCGTTGCCGTAAACGGCACCCTGACGCACGAGGCGTTTCATCCGGCCAAAAATCCGCCGATCGATTGTTTCTATGTATACCCCACGGTATCCAATGAGCCCGGTGGCAATTCAGACTTGAACATCACGGGTGCTGAAAAGTCGGTGGTGAATGCGCAGTTTGCACGCTTCGCCGCGAAGTGCCGTTTATTTGCGCCCATGTATCGGCAAGTGACGCTCACTGCCTTGCGAGCGATGATTGCCGGCAAGCCCATTCCCGTCGATCGGGACTTAGGCTACGGCGATGTGCTCGCGGCTTGGAACTATTATCTGGCGCACGACAATCAGGGTCGCGGCGTCGTGTTGGTCGGCCACAGCCAGGGTTCCGGCGTGCTGACGCGCCTCATCAAAGAAGAAATCGACGGCAAACCGGTGCAGGGCAAACTGATCTCGGCGATTCTCATGGGGACCAGCTTGCCGGTGCCCAAGGGTGCCGATGTTGGCGGCGCGTTCCAGCACATTCCCGTCTGCCGATCGAACAGCCAAACCGGATGCGTGATCGCGTTTGCGGATTTCCGCGCCAACGTCCCGCCGCCGGCCAATTCTCGCTTCGGCAAGGCGCCCGATGGCATGCAGGCGGTATGCGCCAATCCCGCTGCGCTGGGTGGCGGCTCGGGTGTGCTGAATGCGTACCTGTCGGCGGGCCGCATCTCGACCGGTTCCGACGGCCCGCGAGAGCCATTCGACTGGACGACGCCTGCCAAGCCGATCGACACCGCGTTTGTCAAAGTGCCCGGGCTCCTGAGCGCCGAATGCCTCACAGATGAACATGGCTCCTATCTTGCCGTTACGGTTCATCCCACCCCGGGCGGTGTGCGCACCAATGACATCTCGGGCGACGTGGTTGTGAATGGACAGGTGTTACAGGACTGGGGATTGCATCTTATCGATGCCAATCTGACCATGGGGAATCTGGTCGCAATTGTGGGCGACGAAAGCAAAGCGTATCTGGCAAAAGGGAAAAAATAGAATTGCGCGCAGCGCGGGCTGCGCCGCGCCCGGTAAGAAACCTGCGCTAGCCGAGTAGGGCACGTGCGTGTTCGATCGCCCACGCGCAAAGGCCTGCGCAAATGATTCCAATTGCGAAGAACATCGCGGCGAAAAGTTTCTCGCGATTGACCAGATGGCTCGAGTCCATGGGCGCAATGAGAAATGGCTCGCCGTGGGTCGGCTCGCCGATGATGCTGGTCCGCACGATGTCGGACTTCAACGTGTGTGCTTGGCTCTCGGCCGCTGCCGCGCGCCGTGCATTTTCCCACTCCGCGGCGTCAATTTTGCCATCGTGATTCTGGTCAAATCGGGCGAGCAGCGCCGGCTGGTCTGATTTCCACTGGCGCAGCAGAGTGGCGGCGGCCGCGTCGGAGGATTCAATCGCGGAATTCGAACGAAGCTCGCCGGTCACCGACAGTTGGTCACCGGCACAGAGCAGGCGCTCGGTGTATCGATACTGACCGCCGGTTAGGAATCCGGTCGAGCCGGTCGGCGGACCCGAGGGCGTCGGTTCATCTCCAAACCAGACGTCATGACGGGTAGGGGTGATCTCCGCGTTGACGGGGCCAACCAAGCACTCACCATCGCCGTCGGCAAGCACAAAGGGAGTGACGCTGCTGGCGCTGTTGATCGAGCGCCAGCTGGTCTCTCCCTTGGCATTGCGGTATTTCTCTTCGACGTCGAAGCTCCACCAGATGCAGGGCCGCGAGCTCAAGGGCGCCGCGGGTGGGTCAGCGCCGTCCGTCTTGGCTCGACCGAATACTTTGACGTAGCCCTGTGCAGCCGACCGGATCTTGACGAGCGGCGTGTCTTCTATGAGTCGATCGCGCCGAATTCTCGAAGCGAATTCATAGAGCGCCCAGCAGGCGGCCGCACCGAGGAGCGCGGCGGCTGTCCAATAATCGGTAATCGTCGAGCTTTGCATGGCCGCCGCGACGCCGGATCGTTAGCGCGCGAATTGCGCCTTGACGTCGACATCCGATTTTTCATCGCTTAGAAATTCCAAGAGCTTGGCCGGACGAAAGTTGCCGAAACTTGCGATGAGCGTATCTGGAAAGGTCTGCAGGCGGACATTGTTCGCATTCACAGAATCGTTGTAAATTTCGCGCCGATCAGCGATCGCGGTTTCCAGCCCGCTGATTCTCGCTTGCAGCTGCCGGAATGCTTCGTTGGCTTTGAGGTCCGGATAACGCTCAGCCACCGCGTAGAGGCCGCCAAGTCCCGCGCGCAATTCCTGCTCAGCCGCGCCGACCGAGTTGATATTTCCGGAGCCGCGCGCGGTATCAACGGCGCTACGCGCCTTGGTCACACGCTCCAGCGTGTCCCGCTCGAACTGCATATACTGCCGGCATACTTCGATCAGCTTCGGCAATTCGTCGTGCCGCTGAACGAGCAACACGTCGATGTTCGACCAGGCGAGCTTGACTTCGTTGCCGACGCGCACGAGGCTATTGTAGATGCCGACGACATAGGCGATCAGGGCGGCGAGCAGGAACGCCAATACCAATAAGGTAACCATGAGGTGACTCCCGTGTTAGTGCGGGAATATAACCGCGTGGGGTGCGAATACCCAGCACGGCAGCGGTATTATGTGAGACCGCTATCACTCTAGCGGGCAAGGTCAGGTTCTAATTCGCACTTTGCCCGAAAAATCGCGCAACGACGCTTAGCGAAGATCAATTGACGAAACCTGATCCAGGGCCGCCTGGAAGGTCGCCGCTATCCGCGCGTCCATGAACTTCGCTCCATATCTTGCGAGAAACGCCGCCGGTTGTTCGCGCAGTTCGCAAAGAATGAGCCGCGTACCATCGCGATGCGCCTGACGCACAAAGGCTTCTAGGGCGCTCGCGCCGCTGGAATCCACGAACGGCACCTGGTCCATTCGCAGAATGATGATCTGCGGTTTGCGGCCCGACCGGCGCACCGCCTCGAGCATCTCTCGTGCGACGCCGAAAAACATGGGACCGGCGAAGCGAAACACTTCGACGCCCTTGGGGAGGGCGGCCCGTTGCGCCGGATCATCGATGCTGAGTTCCGCCGGCAATAGACCCGACGTCTCGCTCATTCGTGCCAAAAAGAGCAGCGAGGCTAGCGTGACACCAACGCCGATCGCGACGCTCAGATCCACGAGCACCGTGAGCCCAAACGTCAGCAGCAATAAGGCTCGCTCGCCGGCGTCCATCCTGAGCAGATTTTTGAAGCGTTCGGCTTCGCTCATTCCCCAGGCGACAACCAGCAGAATCGCCGCCAGCGCGGCCATCGGTACATGAGCAATCAGCTTGCCGGCGGCCAAGAGGAAGATGAGCAGAAAACCTGCATGAAACATTCCGGCCAGGGGCGTGCGTGCGCCGGCGCGTATGTTGGTTGCGGTTCTGGCGATGGCCCCGGTCGCGGGCATGCCGCCAAACATCGCCGAGGCAATATTCGCAACACCCTGTGCGACGAGTTCCTGTCCTGGCCTATGACTGTATCCGGTCATGCCGTCTGCGACTGTGGCAGACAACAACGATTCCAGGCCGGCAAGAAAGGCAATCGTAAATGCGGAGGGCCACAAATGCTGCACCAATGCCCAAGAAACACTCGGCAGGTGGGGAGCAGGTATTCCCGCGGGCATGGATGGAAATCGCTCTCCCACCGTCACGACCGGTAGGTGCAGTAACGCGACGGCCAGCGAGGCTATGCCCAAAGCAATGAGAAAAGCCGGCAGTTGCGGCGCGAATCGTCGCAGCAACAAGATCATGGCCAGTGTGGCGCTGCCCACCCCCAGAGCGTAGGCGCTGGCGGAGCCGGTCGCCCTGAAGTAAGTTGCCCATTTGGGAATGAACTCGGCTGGCAATGTACCCGTGCGGAGACCCAAAAAGTCGCCCACCTGGCTTGACGCGATGATGACGGCGATGCCCGCGGTAAATCCGGTGATCACGGGCATCGGGATGAAGCGAACCAGCTTACCGACGCCTGCGTAACCTGCGGCAATCAGAATGAAGCCGGCCAATAGTGTGGCCACGAGCAGACCGGCATAGCCATGTGCGGCGATGACACCGGCGACGATGACGACAAACGCGCCGGTCGGTCCACCGATCTGCACGCGTGAGCCGCCGAGCAGTGAGATCAGAAATCCCGCGATGATCGCTGTTACCAAGCCCTGATTGGGAGACGCGCCGCTGGCGATGCCCAGCGCCATGGCCAGCGGCAGCGCGACGATGGCCACCGTAAGGCCGGCAAGCGCATCGCCACGCCACGATCGGGCGATTTGACGCTCGCGCCATACAACGATGAGCTTCGGTGTAAATGCCTGCCGGAAACTTTGTGCTTGCGCTGTCAAGTCTGGGCGCGCAGGTCAGGCTTTAATTCGCACTCGGCCCACAAAATCGCGTTTACCGAGCGGCAGTCCCTTCGAGCGTAGGATGTCATACGCCGTCGTTGCGTGAAAATAGAAATTCGGTTGGGAAAAGGACAGAAGAAAATTTTCGGCGGTGTAGTTAACCTGCCGTTCGCCGAACGCGAAGCGCATATCCTGTCCCAGGAAGGCATCGATTTCAGCGGCATCGATTGCTTCGAGCGCCGCCAGCGCATCGGTGATTTTGGTCTTGAGGGCGGAGAAAGTCTGCGGCGGCGGCGTCATGTCGGGGGAGAACACACCCTTGCGCAAACCCTCGATTGCGCCCAGCGAATGCGTGGCGGTGGATTTCACCTGATAGGCGAAGGGCAGCATATCCGGGGCGAGGCGGGCTTGGATGATCTCCTCGGCCGGCAGTTCCTGCTCGGCGCAATACGATTCCGCCTTGCCAAGGAGGCCGGCGACCGCGCCCAAAATCTGCCGATAGGACGGTATCGTCGCTTCATACAGAGAAAAAGCCATTTAGCCACCTCGCTTGTGGTCGGCTTGCCACTTCGCAACCGCGGCCATGGTGTTTTCGACATGTTTGTCGGGATTTAGCGCCGTGTATTCATAAATAATCGTGCCGTTGGGCGCGATCACGTACGAAGTTCGGTTCGAATAGGACGTGATGAACAGATTGGCATCGTACGCCGTCGAGATTTTCTTGTCGGCATCTGAAGCGACGGCAAACTTATTGCGGCATTCACTCACCGAGAATTTATTCAGCGTATCGATGGAATCATGCGAAACGCCGATAACGGTGGCGCCCAGGGTCTTGAATTGCTCGGTTGCCTCGGCGAAGTCATGCGCCTCGACGGTGCAGCCCTTGGTGAAGGCCGCGGGATAAAAATACAGCACGACCGGACCGCTCTTCAGTGCATCCGCCAAGGAAAACGTAAACGGCTTTCCGGCCAGTGTCGCGGAGGTCGTAAAGGCCGGCGCCTGGGCGCCGGGCTTCAGCGCGGCATAGAGCGGTGAGGCGAGCACGCAAGAGCCAAGTCCCAAAGCAATCAAACGCCGCATGTTCGTTCCCTCTGAGTAAAATACGTCCTTAGCGCAACGCGGTGCACTTCGCGGGCGAAGCCGGTTTGACTGGGGGCTTCGCTTGGGCGGCGCTTAGTGTACCCTCCGCCGCCAGCTGATCAAACGCGACCTGTTGGAGGGCGCCAACCTGCGGCGGCGACAGGCCCAGTTCAAAGCCGGAACACTCGAACTCGCCGAGCCCCCGTGGATCTTTGCCCGTGATCGCCCCGAATAGCACAAGGGCCTCCAGGTAATACCCGTAGGTGCTGGCGTGATAGCTGTCATACGTCCACAAATTGACCTTGCCGGCTTCAACGCCGTCGTACGGATTGGCATCCGCTACGCCCGTGTGCATCGCTCGAACCCACGCGTCGCCCACGGGGATCACCGAGATGCCCGGCATGCCCGCAGCCGCGCGGTTGTAGCCGTCCCGGACATCGTGCGCCATCGCCTCAATCGGCTTGCCGTACCAGGCGCCTTGCGGCTGGTAGGTTAGATCCGCGCGCGGCCAGGTAGCCATGACTCGGATGTCGACCTTGGAGTTCTTGGCGCGCAAAGCTTCAGCCATCTGCCGCACGCTTGCGATCAGGACGCCAGGATCGCCGGGCTTCTTTGCGTCCAAGGTGCTAAATCCGTGCATCACCACGATATCCCACAGTCTCGCACCGATGACGTCCAGCTTGTGTTCCAGGTGCCAGTCGATGCCGACGCCCGGCTGGGTTTCAAGGAAGACGTCGTAGCTCAAACCCGCCTGAGTCGTGAACGACTTGAACAGGGCCGGCACACCGCCCTGGCCGTCGCGGTTGAGATCAGTGACGCTATCCCCGCGGTAGTACCTGACCGGCGAGCCGTAGGCAAAGGTAAAGCTGTTGCCGATGAACAATATGCTGCCGGCAGATGAATTGCCCGCCGCGATCAGCAGCGCCAGCATCAACGCACATTGGGCACGCCAAAGCGAGCGATGTAGAATCGGTGCGTTGCTTTTGTCAGCCGCCATTGGGCGCATGTTGCCAGTTTGGTTTATGCGATACCACTAAAATGAGCCGAGACGACGAAGATCGCATCCTGCACGGTTTGTACTACTATCGCGAGAACATCGACGAAGATGTGCAGGTCTCCAGCGAGCAGCTGCTGTGGCTTGCGATGCATCCCTTGGGCGAGGGGGAGTCGTGGAGCAAGGAAGGCAAATTGCAAAGCCTGGACCCCAGCGAGTTTCCCGAAGAAATTCGCGGCAAGTTGCTCACCGCAAAACTCGAACTGCCGCTGCGCTACTTGCAGTATCGCCGCTTGATTACTTACGCCAGACGCAGCGATGGCATGTTCTACGCGGCGGTCACATTTGCAGGTGCGGACCGCGCCATCCGTCTGCACACGCGGCGGGGCCGCATGGATCTTTGGTATCGCGAACACCGGGACGGCATCGTCGGCGTGACCATCACGATCCTAATTTCCTTCCTGACGGCGCTGATCACGGTTCTCGCGCTGAACAAAATATTGAGATTCTGAGGGGAAGCCCGACTGTTGCGCATTTGCATCGTGCTTATGTCGCACGATGCGCCCGGGTAGCACGCATTGCGGCGGCAGCATCAATTTCTGTATTGACATATCTGGCGCGGCGTCGAGAACTGCGACCTGCGCACGGTGGTTATGGTGAGTGTCGCTATTTTTAGACGGGTTGAATCGCCGAGAATGTTGCGCAGTACAAGCACCGAACGCAATGGGAAAAACGCAACATGTCATCAAGTAACGGGCAGCGCAATTGGTTGCTGTCGTCTGTCATATTCAGCGTCACGCTGTGTCTGACGACGTCCAATTTCCATACTGATCCTGCGGCTGCGACCGCTCGAGCGGCGCGCATCGGCCTGGTGAAATCGCCGGCGGCGGCGCCGCTGACGGCGCACCAGCCTTTTGCGGCGTCTTTGGCTCGTCACCGCTACATCGTGCAATCCGCGAGTGCGGAGATGGCCCGCAATGCAGTGTCTCGAGCAGGCGGCATCGTGACCGGCGATTTGAGCGTCATCCGCGCCGTTGCCGCGGCGCTCGATGAGCGCGAAATGGCGGCGCTGCGCGCCGAACAGCTGCCGCAGCTTCACGTCTACCAGGATTCCACCGTCATCGCCAGTTCCATCGGCACGCTGCCGGAGACCTATTATCCGAGCGAGGTCGATGCCGCGAATTTGCAGGCCGGCGGCATGACGGGCCGGGGCGTCACGGTCGCGGTCATCGATTCCGGTCTTTGGAATCAAGAGGGCCCGGTGCAAAGCGCGCCGGGCACGAGCCACAGCCGAGTACTGGCGCAATATGACGTGATCCTGGCGCGGCAGAACCCGCAATACTACCTGCCGCCGCTGCTCGAATCCTACAGCCGCAGCATCAACGATCCCTACGGCCACGGCACTCACGTGACGTCCATCATTGCCAGCAGCGGCGTTGCGACCACGGGCCGATACCAGGGCGTCGCGCCAGGCGTGAATCTGGTTTCGGTGCGTGCGTTGGACAGTAACGGCCAGGGTCTGTACTCGGACGTAATCAGCGCCGTGCAATGGGTCATCAATCAGCGGCTGCGGTACGGAATTCGCGTGCTGAATTTATCCTTGGGCTCGCCGCCTTCAGGTCCTTACTGGCAAGATCCTCTGAACCAGGCAGTGATGGCCGCCTGGGCCAACGGAATCGTGGTGGTTGCGGCCGCCGGCAATCGCGGGCCGGATCCCCTTTCCATTGATGCCCCTGGTAACGTTCCCTATGTCATTACCGTAGGTGCGGTGACTGACAATTATTACCCGCTGCAGCCGAGTCAATATCGACTCGCGTCCTTCTCATCTGCCGGTCCGACTTTCGAGGGATTTGTGAAGCCGGATGTGCTCGGAATGGGCGGGCACGTCCTGGCCTATGCCCCCAACAACGGCACCTTGGCGCAGGAATTCCCTTCGTGGATCACCGAACCCTTTAGCGACATGACCATGTCCGGCACGTCGCAGGCATCTGCGGTCGTTACCGGTGTCGTGGCCTTGATGCTTCAAGTGAATCCGCAACTGACACCCGATCAAGTGAAATGCCATCTCATCTCAGGTGCTCATCCGGCGGTCAATTCTGCCGGTAGCCTGGCGTATACCGTCTTCCAACAGGGCGCGGGTCTGGTGGATGCGCACGACGCGGCGTATAGCAACGCTTCGGGTTGTGCGAACAAAGGCATCAATGTGACGCTCGACCTGCTCGGCTTGCAGCACTACGGCGGCCGCGCGAACGAAGACTCCAACGGCAACTTCTACATCATGCAGGTCTCGGCGAGTGCCACGCCGGTACGGTCTCTGTTGAGCGGTGTCGGCACGCTGCTATCGAAGGTTCCACTGGTGGGTAGCTTGCTGCAAGACGTGCCGCTGCTCGGAGATGGCCTGCTGTGGAACGGCGCGTACACGGCGAGCAGCGGTTATCTGTGGAGCGACGGGTATTTGTGGAGCGATGGTTACGCCTGGAGCGACGGCTACCTGTGGAGCGACGGCTATTTGTGGAGCGATGGCTATGCATCGAGCGACGGTTATACGGGCGTCGATGTTCCGCAGCCGGAATAGTTAAGGCATTTTTCATGCGGAATCGCAGGCGCATTTTCGATCTCCTCGCTGCCTGCGCGGCGCTGGTGAGCTCGAGCACGGCTGCGCTCGGGGCCGCACCCATCCCAGCAACGCGGCCGATGTACTTCGAACATCTGACCATGCGCGATGGGCTCTCCATGAGCACCATCAACAGCATCCTGCAAGACTCGCAGGGTTACGTCTGGCTTGCGACAGAGGCTGGCCTCAACCGCTACGACGGCTATACGGTGCGTCAGTTCCGCCGCGATCGCGGCAATCCGCACGGCCTGGCCAGCGACTATGTCTGGTCGATGGCCGAAGACGCGCATGGCGATCTATGGCTCGCAACGGATGGCGGCGGCGTGGTGCGCTGGGAACGCAACACCGAAACCTTCCAGCAATTCCGGCACGATCCGCAGCAGCCGCAGTCGCTGGCCAGCGATACCGTGCGCGCGCTGTTGATCGATTCTAAAGGGCGCATCTGGGCGGGCACCAAGGACCGTGGGATCGACATTTTCGATCCGCGGACAGGCATCGCACGACATTACCGCCATCGCGACTCGGACGCCTATTCCCTGCCTTCCGATGCCATCGGCGCGCTGTACACCGATCACGATGGTCAGGTCTGGGTTGGCAGCGACGGAGGACTTAGCCGCTACGATGCGATGGCCGACGGATTCGTCACTTATGGCGACGCGATGAGCGCGGCAAAAATTCGCGATCCGCGGGTTCGAGCCATCCGCGAGGATCACAATGGGGCGTTGTGGATCGGCACCGTTAACGACGGCCTCGCCAGACTCGATCAGAACGGCAGCCGATTCACTGTGTTTCGGCACGATGCGGGCGATGCCCGTTCACTCAGCCATGACCATGTTTGGGCGGTGCTGGAAGACAGCGCAAACCGCCTGTGGGTCGCGACTGCCGACGGACTGGATTTATTCGATCAAAAATCCGAGTCTTTCGTCCGCTACGGTCACGATGCCGACAATCCGCAGAGTCTGCGCGATGGCGATGTCATGTCTCTCTACCAAGATCGCGGGGGAGTGCTCTGGGTCGGCACGCGCGGGGGTGGCGCCAGCCATTGGAATCCCCGCAGCTGGCTGCTGGGTCACTACTTCAGCGAGGCATTTCGCGGCGCGCAGATTGCGTCCTTCGCGGATGATGGTGCGGGAACAGTCTGGGTGGGAACTATGGGCGGCGGATTGATCGAAATCGACGGCCGCAAAGGGAGCGAGCGTCGCTATAGCGCGGATAAGTCCAGCGATGGTCCGCAGCTCTCGGATGGGCGAGTCATGGCGTTGCTCAACGATCACCAGGGCTCCTTATGGATCGGTACCATGTCCGGCGGACTCGACCGGTTCGACCTAGCGAGCGGCAAGCTGCGCGTTTATCGTTCGACCGTCGGTGATGCCAATACGCTGCCCGCCGATGGCGTCATGTCGTTGTATGAAGACCGGCTAGGCACACTCTGGGTCGGCACGTTTCGCGGCGGGTTGGCCAGCATCAATCCGGCTACCGACAAAATCACGCGCTATCCATTCGGTGCGGCGGCCCCGAACTCGCTCAGCAGCTCTCGGGCCAGTGCAATCGTGGAGGATTTACTCGGCAATCTCTGGATTGGAACCGTGGGTGGGGGACTCAATTTACTCGAGCGTAAATCAGGCCGTTTCTATGCATTCCGTCGCGACGATCGGGATCCCAAGAGTCTGAGCGACGACACCGTGTACGCGCTGCACATTGATGCTCGCGGCGATTTGTGGGTGGGCACCGCCGGTGGAGGGCTCGATCGCGTCATCGGGACTTCAGCGAAGCCGCAAGCCGTACAATTTGAAAACCAGTCCGGCCTCAGGGGAATGCCGAGCCAAGTGGTTTATGGCATCGAATCCGATCGGGAAGGCCGCTTGTGGTTGAGCACCAACAACGGCCTGGCGCGATTCGATACACAGTCGCACACGGTCAAGATTTTCCACCAAGTTCACGGACTTCAGGACGACGAATTCAACATCAACGCACACTTTCGCAGCGCCGAGGGAATTTTGTATTTCGGCGGTAATCATGGGTTCAATGCCTTTTCGCCGAATCTCATCGCTTCCGAGGGTCCCGCTCCACCTGTGGTGTTGACCATGGTCTCGAAGCTCAACCAGCCCCTGACGGCAAAAGAGCTGCCCAGCGCCACGCGTCCGTTGTCGCTGGCTTACGACGACAAGCTGGTCACATTGGATTTTTCCGCCCTGGATTTCACCTCGCCTGCCGACAACCACTACTCGTACCGGCTCGAGGGATTTGACGCCGGGTGGATCGATGCCGGAACAATGCACCGCGCAACGTATGCGAATTTGGACGCGGGCAATTACACCTTCGAGGTGCGCGCGTCGAATGCCGACGGCATCTGGAGCGAGGATAGTTTGACCATTCCGGTGCACGTGGCACCGGCTCCTTGGAATACCCTGCTAGCGCGTATCGTGTATTTTTTGATCGGCTTGGGCGTTCTCGCGTACCTATGGCGCTTCCAACGCCAACGGCGCGAGCGGGAACTGCGCCATAGCCGCGAACTTGAACACACGGTGCGGATCAGAACGCACGAACTCGAAGAACGCAATCAGCAGCTACAAGTGCTCAGCCGCGCCAAGAGCGACTTCGTGGCGCGCATGAGCCATGAGTTGCGCACGCCGATGAACGGCGTATTGGGCATGACCAGTCTGCTGCTGGATACGCACATCGACCCGTCGCAGCGGCGCTTTGCCGAGGCGATTCATCGCTCTGCCGATTCACTGTTGGCCATCGTCGATGACGTTCTGGATTTCTCGAAGATCGAGGCCGGACGGCTGCAGCTGGATTCCGTTGAATGCGACTTGACGGAAATTCTCGAACAAACGGTGGAAATGCTCGCCGCTCGAGCCGCGACCAAAGGCATCGAGCTATTGTGCGATTCTCCGCCGGCCAAGCTGCCGCGCGTGAAGCTCGACGCGGTGCGCCTGCGTCAGGTACTCGTCAATCTCGGCGGCAACGCGGTGAAATTCACGGAGCGCGGCGAGGTCATTCTGCGACTGAGCTCATCGGGCGCCGCCGACGGGGCGCTGAACATACGCGTGGAGGTGGCCGATACCGGCGTGGGCATCGCACCGGAAAGCCAGGCAAGAATATTTGACGAATTCGCTCAAGAAGACGCATCGACCACGCGACGCTTCGGCGGTACCGGACTTGGCCTGGCGATATCGCGCCAGCTCATTGAACTCATGGGCAGCCGGCTCGAGGTGAGCAGCACGCCGGGCGAGGGCTCCACATTCTCGTTCGAACTGTCGCTGCCGCTTGCAGATCCGGCAGCGCCAATGCCGGCGCCGCCCCGCAGTCTGAGCGGCATTCGGGTGCTGGTCGTGCATGAGAATGCGGCGGCCCGGATGTTGGTGGGCGCAGCCTTGCGAGACTGGACGGCGCGCCCGACCGAGGTTGCGTCGTTAGCCGAGGCGCTGAGCGCCGCGACCGGTCCGAAGTACGATGCGCTGATCATCGACGACTGCTTGATTGCTGAATCGATGGGCCTTTGGCAGGAGGTGCGCGGCCGATTGGGAAAGAATCTGCGCATCGTTCGTCTCTTGAGCTTCGTCAGCTTGAGTTCGAGCGGCGCGACGCAGGACCCATTGCTCGAAACCGAGCTGACCAAGCCGGTCCGCCTCGCCGAACTGCACCGGGCGCTGATTGGTTGCGCCGATGACGGCACGCCGCTGACGGAGCGAACCATCGCATTGAAGAAGCCTGCCGGTGCGCTGCCTGCGCTTCACGGCCGCATCCTGGTGGTCGAAGATCAGCCTTTGAACCGGGAAGTGGCCATCGGCATGCTGGCCTCCATGGGTCTGGAGGTTGAAACCGCGCATCACGGTCAACAGGCCCTCGACATTATTCAATCGCGCTCTTTTGATGCCGTCTTGATGGACTGCGAAATGCCGGTGATGGATGGGTTTTCCGCGACACGGGCGTTGCGCGCCCGCGAGCAGGCCGGCGTGCACGTTCCCATCATCGCCCTGACCGCCGATGTCACCAGCGCCGGGCGCGCGGCGTGTCTCGCGGCCGGAATGGACGATCATTTGGCAAAGCCCTTCCGGCGCGAAGCGCTGCACGGCATTCTCGCGCGTTGGTTGGACCAGCGTCACTCTAAGCCGCCGATGGCGCCAACGGCCACGCCCGGGCCGTCCGTCGGCGCGCCGCTTCTCGATGGCGCGACGCTGGATGCGCTGCGGGCGTTGCCGCGCAGCGGTCCCAAAGACATGCTCGCGCATATTGGCGAACTCTATTTGCTGGATTCTCGCCGGCTCATTGCGACGATTGAGGAATCGTTGGAATCCGCAAACGGTCCAGAACTGGCGCGGGCGGCCCACGCTTGGCGCTCATACAACGGCAATGTCGGTGCCAATGCTCTGGCCCATCTGTGCCGCGAACTCGAGGAAGCGGCGCGGGCGGCGAATTTCGCCGGCGCGCGCGCAACCTACACGCAGATTCAGGCGCTGCACAATCGCGTGCGCGACGAGCTGCAGCTGGAAATGCGCAAATCCGCATGAAACCGCTGACCAAACCAGTTCGGGTGCTGATCGCCGACGACGATGCGATTTTGCGTGAAATCGCCGGCGCCATGCTCAAAGAGGCGGGTTTCGCGGTCCAGTCCGTGGCCAGCGGCGATGCGGCCGTTGCCGCGTGTGCGCTGCGAATGCCGGATATCGCGCTGCTCGATGTGGAAATGGCTGAAGGCGACGGCTATCAGGCGTGCACCAACATCCGCTTCCTGCCGGGCGGAGCGGATTTACCCATTGTGATGGTGACGGGCTGCGATGACACCGTCTCTATCGATCAGGCCTATGAAGCCGGCGCGACGGATTTCATCGTCAAACCCATTAACTGGGCGCTCCTGACGCACCGCATTCGGTATGTCATGCGCGGTGCTCGCACCATCGAAGCGCTGCGATTCAGCGAACAAAAGAATGCGGCATTGCTCAGGGCCATACCCGACGGCATCTTTCTCGTGGACAGCGAGGGCACCATCGGCCATTGTTTCAGTCCCATCGAGGGATTGCCGAATATTGCGGGGCGAGAGAGCGAATCGCATTCGCTGTTCGATCTGTTGCCCTTGGGCAACCGCGGGCATGCAATGGATTGTCTGAGCGCGACGCTGCGCGGCGAGCCGGCGGTATTTGAGTTTTCATTGGAGGGCAAGACATCCTCGATTCGCCACTTCGAATGCCGCTACCTGCCGAATTCCGGCGGCCAGGTCCTGGCCATCATTCGCGACATTACCGCCCGCAAGGAAACCGACGCGAGGATCCATCGGCTGGCTTATTTCGATGCGCTAACCGGGCTGCCCAACCGCGAGTGGATTCGGGAGTACGTAGCGCAAGTGCTCTCAGAGGCGCGGCGGCGTCATCGGCACGTGGCCTTGCTCTACATCGATTTGGATCAATTCAAGCGCGTCAACGACACCTTGGGTCACGGCACCGGCGATGCGCTGCTGTGTCAAGTTGCGGCAAGATTGCAGGGCGCGGTCGACCAGATCGGCATCGACGGGGTGCAGGGGCAAATCGCTCGTCTGGGGGGCGATGAGTTCATGATTGTGCTCACCGGCTTGAGAGATGCGACGCATGCGGAGCAAGCGGCGGAGAGAATGCTGACGGAGCACGCGGTACCGTATTGGCACGCGAGTTACGAGCTGGTCGTGACTTCCAGTATCGGGGTCGCCAAGTATCCCGAACATGGCGATGATGTGCAGAGCCTGCTCAAGAATGCCGAGGCTGCCATGTACGAGGCCAAGTCGAGCGGCCGAAATCAGCTGCGAGTGTACGACTGCGCGGTCAGCGCGCGCGCGCTGAAGCGCTTGTCGCTGGAAATGGAACTGAGGCGCGCCGTCGAAGATTCGAGCCTCGAGGTTTACTACCAGCCAAAATACGCTGCGCGATCGCTCGAGCTGGTGGGTGGAGAGGCGCTGCTGCGCTGGTTCCACCCCACGAGAGGTCAGATTCCGACCGCCGATTTTATCGCCATCGCGGAGGAAACCGGCCTGATTGCGGATATCGGCAAATGGACATTACAGCGGGTTTGCCGCGATATGACGGAGTGGCGTGCTTCGGGACTGGCGCCGCCACGCATTGCCGTGAATGTCTCCGGACGGGACTTCGCGCATCCAGAGGCGCTCCTCAAGATCGGCGATATCGTCGCTCAGGCAAAATTGTCGCCGTCGCTGTTCGAGCTGGAACTGACCGAAGGCGTTTTGATGCGCGATGCCGAAGCCGGGCGCCGTTCGCTGTTGGCGCTAAAGGAATTCGGATTTGCGCTCGCCGTCGATGACTTCGGTACCGGCTACTGTTCGTTGAACTATTTGAAGCGCTTTCCGCTCGATACGTTGAAGATCGATCGCTCCTTTGTCGCGGACATCAGCGAGGATCCCGACGATGCGGCGATCGTGCGCGCCATTATTGCGCTCGGGCACAACTTGAGTCTCAAGATCGTCGCCGAAGGCGTGACAACCCAAGCGCAACTCAAATTCCTCCAGGCCGAGGGCTGCGATGCCATTCAAGGATTTCTCATGAGTCCGGCGATCGCCGCGGATACGTTTGTCGAGGTTCTGCGCCTGGCGCCGGCTGCGGGGATCCGCGACGCCGCTGCGCCTATTCGCCAGGTGGGATCACTTGGCGGCGCGCGTGCGCGCAGGTGATGAACGCCGCGTAGCTCCACGCCAACTGCTGCGCGGACCGCTGCACGCCGGTATGCTGATCAAATTGTTCGGACAGCTCCCCGCTCGGCGGGGTGTAGGCGCGTACCGTTTCCAGGAACGCATCGCCGCGGTCGATCAGCTCCTTCATTGCCGGGGACCGCGCCGCGGCTCGAAAGCAAAACTCGGCGGCCGCCAGGGTCGAAAAATAATAGGCGCCGCCGGAATAATAAACATCCCCTGCGTAGCGTCCCATTGCCGGGCCGCGAGCGGCACCGCGGTTCTTATTGATGGCATATTCAGCGTCAAACAATGCCTCCAATCTCGCCAACGTCGCGTGCATGCGCGGATCTCGCACGGAGTGGGTGGCAGAGTCTGCTCCGGCATGAATCGCGGCGAAAATGACCGAGATATCGAGTTCCTTCGTCGACGGCGCGTTCGATTCCAGGACGCGCGACTTGTAGAACTGCAAATCCTCGCGCCAGAAGCCATCCAACGCGCTTAAGATCGCGTTCGCCGCGGCGCGGCAAGCGGCCTCATCCGCCTGTTCGCCTCGCTGCCCGAACCAATCCGCGCCGCCCTCCAAAGCCCGCGCCGATACCCGCAGCGTGTAGTAGTGCTGTCCTTTCTCCTCCTCCCAAATATCGAAACTGGCTTCACGCCAGTGATGCAGCGTAAAGCGCAGATCCGCCCGGAGCAGCGCATCGACTTGCGCCGCGAGCTCATTATCCAAGCGGACCGTGCCGCGCCAATGCAGCAGCGCAATCGCCCGCATGGCCGGGCCGTCATATTGCGGACGCGGCCATTTGGAAATGTCCAGCGTGCCGTCCGGGTTGACCCGGGTCTCGCCTAGGAGCGCCGCGCCGTGAGCCGCCGCCAGATCTGCCTCCGGACGCACGTATTGACGAAAGTCGGGGGCAATCGCATCGCGCCAAGCCGATGGGCCCAAGGCGCGTCCATCCAAATCCTGCAGCGCCAGGCTGAAGCGGACAAAGTCCGCGAAGTGCGTGAAGAACTCGCCATCGATCCCATTGTCTTCGAACAGAATGCGCAAAGCGTCAATCACGACGGCGGAGTCGCGAAACCAATGGAAGAAATAATCCGGCTCCGGATCATAGGCACCCAGCACGGGCGAGGCGACGATGGAGCCTTTCCGCGGTCGCACCGATTGTGCGAAGCCGGGCCGGTTCTTGACGATGCCGAGCGGGGAGACGCTGCGCAGCATGGCGACCGCGCTGTGCCGATATTGACGCTCAATCCAGCGCTCGAGCGGCTCCATCAGCGGCTGAAGCTCAATGCCCGCAGCCCCGCTTGGATTTCCGGCGCCTTCATGAACAATTTCCATAAAAGGCCGGTGCGGTGGTTTTCGATCATCACGACAATCGGCCCCTGATCGATGGCGAGATAGGTGTCCGCGTACCAATTCCTAGACTCGCAGAACGCGTCGACGAAACCAAATCGGCCCCAAATTTTTTCGCCATGCACTTTGAGGAAGTGACGCATCGCCTGGATGGCTTCCTTTGGCGCGTAGGGCATGCTGGAAATGGCGGCGGTGGGCGAAATAGTGCCGTTGTCGCTATCCGGAGCATGCGCGCCATAGCCGTCGGGATCGTCGCTTGCCGTGAGACCCCAACAGGACGCGCTGTATCCCTTGTAATGCATCGGGTTCTTCACGCAGTGGGCGCGATTGATGCGCACGTGGTTGACGTTCTGTTCCCAATAGTTGGCGTAGCGATCCGCCAAGTTTCGCGGGTCTATTCCGCAGAACGAGTACTGCGACAAGAACAGAGGGCCCCCAAAGGGAGCACCCAGGGGCAAGTCGATGTCGTAGTAGGATTTGCCGTTGAGGAAATTGCGCCCGACCGCGAATCCCTCGTGATAAACACGGGGATGGATGCGATAGCGCGGCGCCGATGCGGCGAGAACGTAGGTGACCAGACATTCATTCCAACCGCGGATCTCGTGATCGAGCGCCCAGCCGTTGTTCGGGCTCCAATGCCACTGCAGCGCCGAGCCGCCGCGCGTGTACCAGGTCCATTCGACCTCGGCCCATAAGTAATCAATAAGCCCTCTGATCCTTGATTCCAGCGGGTTTTTGCGCTTGAAGTATTCGCGCGCGCACAACAGACCCATGATCAGGAAAGCTGTCTCGACCAGATCGCCACCGTCATCCTTGCGGCTGAATGGAATCGTGGCGCCGGTGCGCCCGTTCATGAAGTGCGGAAAGACACCGTGATAACAGGTCGCGCGATTCAGCAGCTCAAGCATCTGCCCAATGCGCTCGGCCGCCGCTGTCCGGGTTATCCATTCGCGCTCGGCCGCGACGATGTGCGCCATGACGCCGAAACCCGAGCCGCCGGTGGCGACCAGATCATTCGTAGGCGTGGCGCTGGTGGTGCAGCGATCCGGCGCGAGCCCGCTCACCGGGTGCGAGGCCTCCCAAAAAAAAGCGAAGGCCTGTCGCTGCACGGCCTCGAGCAATTGTGCATCGGGTAATGCGGCAAGTTCCGCGGGACTCAAGCTGCGGTTCCTCATGGTTTTGGGCCCGTCGCAGGCACGGGCACGGGCGCGGGTGCCGAGGCCGGAGCCGCCTGACCAAGCGTTTTCAACTTCTTGGCGGTGGGATCCATAATCAAGTGCAAAACCCTCGAAAACATGTTGTGCGCCTCGCTGCGGCCGATGTAGATCACACCCGATTGTGCAAGATCTTTGGTGAGAATGTCGACGGCGCGATCGAGCGCAGTGTCGTCCAGCGAGTCGAGTACTTCGTCGATGAGGATCCAGGGAGCCTTGTGAGTGAGCACGCGCGCCGATGCCAGCGCCTGCTGTTCATCCTCGTTCAATTCGCGATCCCAACGCTCGGTGGAGTCGAGCTTTGGTATCAAGCGCGCCAAGCCCACGCGCGCCAGCGCGTCGGAACACGCTTTGGATTCAAAGTCGCTCGTCGGCTTGGGGTAGGCGAGAACCTCTCGCAGCGTGCCCGGAGGAAAATAAGGTGTGCGCGGCATGTAAAGGATTTCCTCGTCTTTAGGATGGGTGACGGTTCCCGAGCCCCAGGGCCACAAGCCCGCGAGGGCACGAAATAGCAGGGTTTTGCCCGTTCCCGATTCGCCCACGATGAGCACGCGCTCGCCGCGCTTGATCTGCACCTTTTTTTCCTGCAGCAGGGTGCAGCCGCTCGGCGATGAAATCTTCAGATCGTCCACTTCGAACTCTCCCGCCGGACCGGTCGAATACGAAATACGGTTTTCCACATCGTGCATGATGTCAGTGTCGATCACGGCGCGTCTAAAGCCCGCCACGCGCAGCAACGTCGCGCGCCAGTCCGCGATGGTGCTGAAATTATCGACGAACCAGCGCAATGATGACTGGACCTGCATGAAGGCGCCGGAGGCGAGCATCAGGCCCCCAAAGGTGAGATTGCCGGCGAAATACAGGGGCGCGGCCACCAGAATTGGGGCGACCAAGGTGAACCATCCATAGCCGGCCGTGATCCAGGTGAGGTTGGTCAGGCCGGTTACCAATCGCGCCGTGGCGGCCAGCACGCCCTTGAAATCCATATCAATGCGCCGCGCCTCGTCGGGCTCGCCGCCGCTCAAGGCGATGGCGTCGATGTGTTCGTTGACGCGTACCAGCGAGAAGCGCAGATCCGCCTCGCGTGCGTAACGCTCCGCGTTGCGGTCGATCAGACCACGGCCCACCCAATAGCTGAGCAGCGACGCCGAACCGGAATACACGATGGCCGCCCAGACCATATATCCCGGAATGACAATTTGCCGGCCGTCAAAGTGAAAGGCAAAATTGTTGGACAGGCTCCAAAGTACTTTCACGAAACTCGCGAGCAAAATTGACGATTGCAGCAGTCCGATGCCAAGATCGCCGGTCAGTTCAGTGAGGTGGCGCGCGTCCTCATGCATGCGCTGATCCGGATTCACGCCCATCGGGCCCGCGTTCGTCAGGCGAAAGGCGCGGCCGGGTACCAGCCAGTTTTGAATCAGGTCATGGCCCAGGCCTTGACGCAGTTTGAGCTTCAAGGTCTCGCCGAGCCAACGCTGACCCACATTGAGGACCAGCAGGGTTCCGGCGATCAATCCAAAAATGCCCAGTTGATCGAGGAATTGCGCAAAGTCCCGGTGCGACAGGGCATCATAGAACGGCTGATTCCAGCTATTGAGCCGAATTTGGCCGTACGCGGTCACCGCAACGACGAGAAATATGGAGCCCGACAATAGAAACAAGGTATTGCGCACCGGCGAGGCCCACAGGGCGCGGGCCATCATTTCGAGTTGCGGGAGCAGGCGTGAATTCGCGCGCTCCTCGGCCTCTGCTGAATTCACTGTCTGCGCCGGCCTAACTTTGTTCATGCACTTCTCTCAAGCAGGGTGGTTCCTCCATTATCATTCACGTCGCAAGCCATCAGGGAGCTAAAGTTCAGTGAGCCGCATCGAAAATTTAATAAGCCGGATGACATTGACCGAAAAACTCGGCCAACTCACCATGACGGCCTGCGGGCAGGCCGTGACCGGTCCTACCATCGCCGGCGATTCCACGGAAGCGATCAAGAGCGGCGCCATCGGGAACTTGCTGAATCTGGTCGGCGTGGAAAACGTACGTGAAATGCAGGATCTGGCGGTCAAGGAGTCGCGCTTGGGGATTCCGCTGCTCATCGGCTACGACGTCATTCATGGACATCGGATCCTCTTTCCGATCCCCTTGGGCGAGGCATCGTCATTCGATCCTGAAGGCTGGGCCCTGAGCGCCAGGGAGTCGGCCAAGGAAGCGGCTGCCGATGGTTTGGCCATGACCTTCGCACCCATGCTCGATGTCGCGCGGGATCCTCGCTGGGGCCGCATCGCCGAAAGCCCGGGCGAAGACCCGTTCGTAGGCGTGCGCATGGCTGAGGCGAAGGTGAAGGGATTCCAGGGCGCCGATCTAAGCCAATCGGACGCGCTCGCCGCCTGCGCGAAACACTACTGCGCCTATGGATGCGTGACGGCGGGCCGCGATTATGCTCCCGTCGACATCTCGGACAGAACGCTGCACGAAGTCCATATGGGGCCGTTTGCCGCCGCGGTGTCCGCGGGAGTGGCGGCGATGATGCCGGCCTTTACCGATCTTAACGGCGTGCCGATGACCGCAAATAGGGCGCTGCTGCGCGACTGGCTGCGCGGCCGCCTCGGATTCGATGGCGTGGTCATCAGCGATTACAACGCCATCGCCGAGCTGATCCGCCATGGCGTCGCGGCGGATCTGGCGGAGGCGGCGGCTCTTGC
>Ga0307474_10000209_pt1 | contig 42501 bp, 41 predicted proteins | sample atmos_gasesECM1C_2_FD_203312 | JGI IMG/M metagenome (GOLD analysis project Ga0307474, IMG submission 203312) | Hardwood forest soil microbial communities from Morgan-Monroe State Forest, Indiana, United States - atmos_gasesECM1C_05 | ecosystem: Environmental > Terrestrial > Soil > Temperate... | reverse complement strand
TCATTGCCGGTCTCCTTTATCTCTTGCGCTTCGAGCGCGTCGATAACTTGGGAGCGTATCGCATCCCGCCGGAGACCGGCATTCTCATCCCATCTGATTTCAACAGCCACAGCAACGGGACTCTCAATCTAGCTGCTTGATCTGCTTGATGGATATGCTGTGCGTCTTCACGAACGCATGAAACTCCGCCTTATTGGGAAGAACCGCGCTTCGGGGCAGCAACAATATTTCTGCACGGTTTTGCTGTACGCCTTTAAGGTAGTGCTGCCAAATTGGTGCGATTTTTCCAATGGACATGCCCATCGCAGCCTCAAAATACGTGGGGTATCCGAGCCGGTTATTGGCTCCAATCAACCTGAGAAACCGCCTGAGCTTACCTTGCTCCCAAAGAAAGACCGCCGCCATTCGCTGTTTGGATTCATCTTGCCCTGGTATCCCTTCTTCTGAGACGATACGGTTCAAATCGAGTTGAGTTAGCTCCGACCCAAGCTCTTCTACCCTCCAAGGATTCTGAAATCCCCAATAGAGAACTAGGTCTCCACCGTTCCAATACCCATAGAACTTTTCAAAAAACGTTGGAACTCCCTCCGACGCCCAAGCGGGTCTGTTGGGAAGGTTGTCTTCCACGAGAGGATGCATGGTTTCATGCGTGAATGTTCCCAAACCGGAATCCTCATACGTCGCCAGCAATTTCCTCGAAAAGATGTAGATGCCGTAGTTAGATGGGTCTTGGATTTTCAAGTCGCGGTGCATGAACTGATCAAAATTGCCCTCATCTTGACAGATGAACACTCGGATCGGATAGCCCCGATCCGCTTTCAAGAAATCATGTTTAACGAGATCCACAAATTTGTCCGACAACCTGATGGTGTCTGTATTTTGTGGGGAACCACGTTGCAAGTGAAAGTCAAAGTACCTTGTCTGCTGATGAAGAGGAAATTGAGCCCCGATGTTCTCTGAGCTCGCATTCTGAAATGCAGCGTCTTCAGCGCCTCCGGTTTGAGAAACTGTGTTGTGAGAACCTGTGCAACCACAGCAGAATGTCAACGTCAACAGTGCGACGTGAGGCCAGACTCTGATCAGCGCAGCGGACGGACCGACGGGGCGCACCCGTTCTTCGTATTTTTCATGCACGTCGAATGGAACAGAGATACCCAAAGGCCTCGTCGTGACCATGCTGATGATGCTAAATTTGCCTTGGCCGAAGGGCCAAGTTACCTTCGGCTTATCTTCAATTGGCGAAACATCGCCATTACGCTCATTGAGGGATTTTGAGCGCTATGCCTGATTTCGTCACTTGATGCTCCATGCCGTGTTATCCTGCGCCGTCATGAGGTTCCTTGTAGCAGGAATATTCCTAGCCCTCATTGCAACCGGTCTATGGCGCTTCAGTAAGCGGCGTCCGAGACTGTGGAAGATTCTCGCCCGAGTCAGCGCTCTGGCTGTGGCCTCAATGTCAACAATACTAATGCTGCTGTTCTTATAGGGGGGTGCAATGTGTGGGCGTTACGATTTTTCCACTATTTCATCACCCGATGGAGTTTGGCTGGCTAGTGTTAGCGAAGAAGATTGTGGGGCTCTCGATTCCTTTCACAGTTCTGTTCAGCTAACGCGCCGCAAGAGGGAAACTTTCTTTAACCCGTTCGCTAGCCGCGTGCGTCCGACTACCGTCTTATCAATTGGACACGACCCCCGGATGCTTGAACTTGGATGGCAGGAAGCGAAGGTACTCGTGATCCGTATCCAAACGACTCGCGCTACTCCGAGGAGTTCCGTTGCCAATCTTCAGTGGACGACATTCAGATCGAGTGCATTTCTTACGTCCCAGATTACGGCAGACCGGTGCGCAGATGCCGCCTGTCAAGAGATGGTCCTGGTGAAGGATGCCTGCTGGTCGAGATCGCTGGCGTGACATCGCCGTTACACTAACCAACCGGGCACTTGAATGAAGTTTATTCCAGCCAGCAACGGTTCGCCGCTAAGATTCCAATGACTACAAACAAAGAGCAATGTCCATTTAAAGTCGGCGATACCATCCTGCGTCGTCTCCTGAAGCTGCCCTGGTATCCGATGCGGCAGGCAATCTTTATGGGACGACTGACTTCAGCGAGCCGGACAGTTGCGGCAGCGCTGGTTGCGGTGCGGTTTTCAAGCTGACCCGCCTGTCTGGCGGCGGAGTAGCGGCTTACGGTGGGGTTGGGCCGAATCTTGGATATGGCGTTGTGTTCAGCATTACAGCTTAGGTTTTTTCCTCGGCTGCTTTGGCCATTGCGGGGCGGCCATGGATTCCTGTCCAGATCTGAGACATTCTCATGTTCTGTCCACTTTGTTCTTGACAATCTTCCCCGCTCGGGACAGCATTGGCCCAGTTTGTTAGGTCGCTGATGTTGTCCACCTGACTTCCGAATCGCGGCCCTCGAATCAATTAGTGGAGCTTCTCTCTACAATTGCAGGCTGGTGGCATCGCATCATCGGGCCGAACCTTGGGAGTAACCAATCATGAAAATACATCTAGCAGTTTACGCATTGCTGCTCGTCGCCCTAGTTGCGGCAGCGGGTTTCATTCCTAGCGGGGCGCAGGATGCCAGCACGCCGAGTCCACAGCCACCTTCAAGCGGCGCGCCGCCACTCAATCCACTGAAGGTTGCTCTGCTGAAGTGGTACCCGGCTAACTCAACCACCAGCTTCAAAGTGGGCGATAACCCGTATGCCATAGCCTTTGATGGGGCGAACGTGTGGGTGACCAACAACGGCGACAGCACGGTTACCAAGTTGCGAGCCAGCGACGGAGAGAACCTCGGCACCTTCAACGTGGGCGGCGCTCCGATGGGCGTGGCTTTTGACGGGGCCAACATCTGGGTCGTGAATAGCTTTCCGAACACGGTGACGAAGCTGCGAGCCAGCGATGGCAAGAACTTGGGCGAGTTTCCCGTGGGCCGGGTGCCGTTTTTTGCCGCTTTCGACGGGGAGGCCGTTTGGGTGACCAACACCCAGGGCGCGTCGGTGACGAAACTGCGGGCCAGCGACGGTAAGGTGCTGGGTACATTCGCCGACACCGCCGGGCCGATCGACATCATCTGCGACGGCACCTACGTTTGGGTCACTAATTTCGATGGCACCGTGAGCCGGTTCAAGCTGGACGGGAAGCCAGCGGGCGTGTTCAACGTGTCGCGGGGCGGCTTGCTCACTCTAGCTTTCGATGGAGCCAACATCTGGTTGCCAAATGGCGGTGGTACTGTAACCAAGCTGCGGGCCAGCGACGGGAAGAACCTGGGTACCTTCGGCGCGGGCAATGCGGATGGGTCCGGCATCACGTTTGACGGCGTAAATCTCTGGCTTAGCGGCTCAACGTACATTGTCGAAATGCGACCCAGCGATGGGAAGGTGCTTTTTCAGAAACACATAAGCAATCTGTTAATAGCAGGGTTGGCATTTGACGGAGCCAATATTTGGGTGGCGGGCTGGGGAGCCGATAGCGCTCACAAATTGTAGTTGAAGGAGGAGTCGTGATGAGCATTCGCATTGCTGTAAATTGCTTTTTGCAAGCGGCAATCTTTTCAACATTTAGCTCCATGCTCGACGCGCAGAACGTTAATGTGCTTACTTGGCACAATGACATCGGGAGGACTGGACAGAACACTAACGAAACCACGCTTACACAGTCCAACGTCACTCAAAACAAGTTCGGCAAGATTTGCTCCGCTGCCCTCGACGGCATGGTTTACTCGCAGCCACTGGTAGTGACCAATGTCAACTTCAATGGAAGCGGTTCAAAGGCTGTTGCCTACGTCGTTACCCAAAAAGATAGCGTGTACGCTATCGATACGACCAACTGCCACGTCCTCAATACCAATGGGATGCCGAAATCACTCTTTCTCGCCGGTGAAGAACCCGCACAATGCGCGGATGTCGGCACCAACAATATCTGCCCAGCGATTGGGATTTTAGGAACCCCGGTGGTCGAAATCACGGGGACCAGCCCATTCACCACTGGCACGCTCTACGCCGTGGCGGAGTCCGAGTGCCCTGGCTGCGGATCCAATGGTACGAATGTTTTCTACCACCGACTTTGGGCCTTGGACATTACGAGCCTGGCAGAAACTAACGGCGGCCATGTTCAGATCTGTCCCTCAGGCTGCGGCGGCACCAAGTACCCGACGGGGAGCGATTTTTCCAAGGCTCACTACAACCGGCCCGGGCTCCTTTTTCTGGACAGCACACAAACCAATGGAAACAACATGGTCTACGCCGCATTTTCAATGATCGATGCAGGTTTAAATGATCCGAACGGATTCATCTGGGCCTACGACGCTCATCACATATCGACGACCGCCCCTTTTCCATACGAAACGACACCTGGCACAAGCAAGAGACGCGGCGGAATCTGGCAAGCCGGGGCTGGGCTGATGGCGGCGAAGGACGTCAATGGCGGTTATCACCTATACTTCAGCACGGGCGATGGCGACTTCGATCTGGACCAATCGCAATCGCCCAATACAGATGGTGCGGACAGCTTCCTCAAGTTGAACACGGACCTGGGCACCCTATCAGTCTCGCCTCAGCCTTACTACTTCACCCCAGCCGACCAGTTCTGGCGTGGCTGCACCAGCCCCTTTAATGACCAGGACTTCGGTTCGGGTGGGACGCTGGCCATTCCGGAAGGCAGCTTTTCCCCGCCGCAGTATTTTGCAGTAAAGCCGGACAAGGAAAACTATCTGTGGGTAATGGATCGCACCTTTCCCGGCGGCTATAACGGGGGCGGCAACAATCAGAACTGTGGCAGCAGCCAGAATTGCAACACCCCATGCGCGAACGCAAACAACAATGTTGAGAACTTCCAGTTCAGCACGAGTTCCCAAGATCGTAGCACTCCTGCTTTCTGGAGTGGTATGGTGTCGAGCAGCGACCAAGGCGAACTCTACCTGGCTGGAACGTTCGATCAATTGAAGAGATACCCCGTGTCGACTAGCTGTAATCCAGCGCCAATATGCACCGCGGCGGCGGGCACAAGTGTCGATCCTACCGGAACCGCCATCGGCTACTCGGCAACCCCCTCGGTTTCGTCCAATGGCACAACTCTTAACACAGGAGTCGTCTGGGCTGTCAAGGGTAAGAGCACAGTTACCACGCCTGCGGTCCTATACGCGTTCAAGGCAGACACCCTGGCCGAGCTTTATGACACTAACCAGTGTTTCATTAACCACGTACAGCTGGATCGGCCGGGTCTACCCACCACCTTCGCCGTACCCACAATTGCGAATGGACAGGTCTACATCGGCACGCAGACGGATCTAGATATCTACGGCCCGGTGGCGACGAGGACCTGCTTGGGCCGGTGAGGTTGCCCGAGTGCTGGCATCTATGATGCAAAGAGGAAGGCGTGGACTGGACAACCCCGCAGTTTGAAGAAGTCAGCCTGAACTGCGAGATCAATTCGTACGCTAACGTTGAGCTGCATCTGGCAACGACAGGCGTATAATCCTTGCGATAAGAATTGTTCTTCGGCGAGGGAACGAGGTCTCATGAACTCCGCGAGCGCCGATGTCACTCCACTCCTGCAGGAAGTCACCCGCGGCAACCAGGATGCGCTCGCCCGGTTAATGCCCCTTATCTATGGCGAGCTGCGGCGCCTGGCGGCGCACTGCATGAGGGGTGAGCGTACGGACCATACGCTCCAGCCTACGGCGCTCGTGCACGAAGCCTATATGTTGCTGGTGAAACAAAAAGTAGAGTGGCAGAACAAGGCCCACTTTTTTGCGGTGGCTGCACAGGTGATGCGCCGGATTCTGATCGATCATGCCAAGACTAATCTTCGAAAGAAACGCGGCGGAAAACAGATCAAGCTATCGCTGGATGAGGTTTATTTGTTTTCGGAAGACAAGTCCGACGAACTCATGGCACTCGATGAATCGCTGAAGCGCCTGGCCGAGCGCGATCCGCGGCAGAGCCGCATCGTGGAAATGCGTTTCTTCGCGGGGCTTGAACTAAAAGAAATCGCTGAACTCCTCGACGTCTCCGGGAAGACCGTGAAACGGGACTGGCAAGTCGCCAAAATGTGGCTCTACGCCGACCTGAGTGAGCAGGACGGCTCTTCCGCCAGAAAAATGCAAAAGACTTAAGGAACAGTTGGACTACGAGTCGACTGAATCTGGAACACGACTCCTTTGCAACAACCGTATTTCCCGCCTGCTTCCGTTGTGCCGTAGAGGTTACCCATCGCATCACGGAACAAACCTGCGAAGGGAGATCCGCCGTCGTCTTTTGGGTTTCCAGCGAAGCTGTGCAGCACGCTCTCGGTCCATATGCTGTTCGAGCCAGGAGCAAGCTTGAACACCGTTCCGTCGTTGGATGCGCCGCCTGAGGTTGTAGTACCGTAGAGATTGCCGCCGGCATCGAAGATCAGACCGGCATAGGGGCTTGCCCCATCACCTCCTGTAAATTCGTGCAGCACCGTCTCCGTGCCGTTCGTATCGATCTTGAATACCGTTCCGAGGCCGGACGCGCCCCCGCCTGCGGAAGTGGTGCCGTAGAGGTTGCCGGCTGCATCGAAGACCAGCCCGGCGTACGGAGTTGCCCCATCCCCTCCCGTCCCCGCGAAGCTGTGCAGCACAGTCTCCAAGCCCGCCGTATCCAACTTGAACACCGTTCCGGAGTCGTCGGACCCGCCATCTGTTGTCGTGCCATAGAGGTTCCCTGCGCCATCCAGGACTAAACCTGCGTAGGGATTGAAACCATCTCCCCCTTCCAAACTGAAGCTATACAACACGGTCTCGGTCCATTTGCCGTTAGAGCCGGGCGACAGCTTGTAAACAGTTCCATTGTTGGGAGGACCGCTCTTGGGAATACCGCCCTTATTGGTGGTACCGTAGAGGTTGCCTGCATGCAGGATCAAAGCCGCGGTTGGAACTGACCCGTCCCCAGTCGAGTAACCAGCGAAGCGGTGCAGCACCGTCTCCGTCCATTTGCCGTTCGAGCCGAGTACCAACTTGAACACCGTCCCGTTGTCGGCTTGGCCTCCTCCGGTCGTTGTACCGTAGAGGTTACCCAGCTTATCTCGGACTAAACCCGCATAGGGATATGCTCCATCTGTCCCCCCTCTGAAGCTATACAATACTGTCTCCTTGCCGGTCGCACTCAGCTTGAATACCGTTCCGAACCCGTTGGCACCGCCAAGCGCCGTTGTGCCATAGCTGTTGCCCTTTGCATCCCGGACCACACCAGAATAGGGCTCTTCTCCATCGCTCGTTCCCCCCGAAAAATTGTAGAGCACGCGATATGTCTGCGCTTGTGCCCATGGGGTCGCAACGAGCGCTAACAATGACGCCAGCGCAGTACTAGCGGCTCGCAGTCGTATCCCAGAAATCCGTCCCCGATTTTTCACCGTGCTCGTCATGATAAATCACCTCTCAAAAGTGAACACGCGTTGACACCGGTACGTCCTTGGCCCAATCCGAAAAGAATGCGAATCCAATAATCCAATACCATGCAGATTCCCAGGTCGCCCGCCCTGAAGAGGCCCACAGACCGAAGCCTGTGGGCTTACTCAATTTGAACCTCTAGCTGGCCAACTGGGATACATCGACTACTTCCCGTTGGCATGGCTGAGCACCCAGACGTCGTTGGTTTGAGCACTAGGCGATGTGTCGCCGCCAAAGATTGTCATCTTGTTGGTGGACGGGTTATACACCGCGCTATGCGCCGTTCGGACCTCGGCGAAGAAAGGAAATGGACCTAGTTGGGACCAAGTCGGACTCCCCCCGGTGCCGTTCGCGTTGGATAGGACCCACACGTCCCCCAAGTACCCCGAGTCGTTATTGCCACCGAAGATAGTCATAAGGTTGTTGGTTGCATCATAGACAGCCCGGGGCTCCTCCCTCCCGGGAGGAAGCGTGCCTGAGGGAGAAAGTTGCGTCCAGGTTGGGGTACCGCCCAATCCGTTGGCGTTCGACAGAACCCAAACTTCATTGCTGTTAGAACCGCCTAATGTGCCACCAAAAACTATCATGCTGTTTGAACCAGGGTCATAAACTGCAGTAGAGTCTTCAGCCGTTCCGGGTGATCCTGAAGGATTGAGCTGCATCCAAGTAGGAGTCCCGCTCAGTCCGTTGGCATTGGATAGCACCCAGACATCCCCAAAGTTGGTCGAGAAACAATCGTTCCCTCCAAACACAATCATTCTGTTGTTCGCCGAATCGTAAACTGCATTGTGCCGCAGCCTGGGGGCTGGGGAACCACCGTTGGGACTGAGCTGAATCCACGCCGCTTGGCCGCCTTCACCGTTGGCATGTTTCAGCACCCAGACGTCGTTCACGCAGGGCGAGACAAATCCCAAGCCGCCGCCGAAAACGATCATGCGGTTACTTGCGGGATCGTAAACCGCGCTGTGTCCATTCCTGGCCGCCGGCGGCTTGCCTAGAGGCTTTACAGAAGTCCAGGCTAAGCCGCTGCCGAGGCGCCAGACATCATTGAAGTTCTTACTCTGGTCGGAATTCGGGCCGATGCCAATGACGCCCCCGAACGCGATCATCCGATTCGTGGTCAAGTCTAGAACCGCAGAATGGTCGGCACGTGGTAGGGGTCCTGCGGACGTCCAAGTTTGTGCCGATGTAACCTGGGCCAGGCCGAGCACGAAACCGAAGACCAATACTAAACAGAACGTGTTCCTTATCTTGCTCATTTGGAATCTCCAATGTGGGATAGAGGTTGTTCACCCAAGCTTCTCCCCTTGGGGGCCTCACACCAGTACGCGACAAATTTTGCGTCGCGGGGTCACGCGTATTCGTGTCCGGACTATAAATTCGGGTCGGGATCTCCTCTTTTAGACTTCAAAAACGCGGCTGATCATACACCCATCTTGCCTTTCAGGATACTGTAAAAAGATTTTCCACCTGGTGCAACCAAAAGCACTGTGCGGTCGGACCCGCGGACCGAAAAATGTCCGATATTCCGCAACACCTTTCCTTCACCCAACCGCTGAGGACAGATTCGCTGTTGACTGGACCACATTCAGGATCCAGGGATTTTCGAGACTGATCGAAGGGAATGTGATCTTGCGACAGCCGCTCGGCATCCTTCACCATGCTCGTATCCTGCCAGTGACCGAAGATGGACTGTCGTGGTAGATCCCGCCCGGCAAATAATTGGTCAACGTGCGCCGGGGTAGCGCTTCCTCTCAAGGCCGCATGAATATTTGCGTCGACTAATCACAATGAGTACTGACACCACCTTCAAAGAGGGAAGGTGGATCTCTAGTGCAACTTTGCATATTCGATCTCGGCTTGGCGCCGTATAGAGGCTTCAGCGTCCGAGTCTTTCCAGAGCGCCAGAAAATGTTGGTATGCGTTTCTAGCCTTCGTGTTGTCCGATGACAAAGCGTAGGCCCTCCCAAGTTGGAGATGGGCCAGGGAACCTAGCAGACCATTGCCGGCGCGGCCAGGATGGTCGAGAATCTTTTGAAACTCGGCGGCCGCTGCGCTTCCCTGATGCTGCATCAGATACGCCTGACCGCGAAGATAGACCGGATATAGAGTGTCAAGCGCAATGGGGTCCCCGCCTAATTCGTACGGCCTCGTGAGTTCGAGCGCATCGACTGCCCGGGTCGGATTCTTGAAATTGATCTCGATCGCCGCTCGGATACTAGGCAACCAATAATGGTTCAACCATATGTTGGTCGGGAATTGTCTGGAGAGGCCGTTCACAATCGACTGCGCAGTTGATCTGTCTCCAGCCCGCGCCAGCGCCAGAGCCGCGACCGTCTGCACGTCTTCTCCCGAACCCTGAGTGAGAGCTTTGGTAGCCAATCGCCTTGCCTCAGCCACATTCCCTAGTTCCGCCTCGCGCAAGGCTTCGTGGGCCTGCCAAAAAGCGGCCCTTCCCGCCGTCGCGTCATCTCGATGGGCCGAGTCAATGGCTTGGCTGGAGAAGTTGCGTGCGTTCCGCAGCCGTCCGTTAAACGCTTCCGTGTCGGACAAGCTTGAAAGGAGGATGTCCTCTGTTCCTGCCAGCCAGGATTCGGGCAGAGCCCGTTTTTCCATTTCCCGGGGGTCGTCCCGCATAAAAGCTATCAGGTAAAAGAGCTGTGGCACGTACTCATGTTCCAGCTTCCGGGTCTGCACCTCGTTCAGAACAGACTTGGCGTCATCCACGCGATTCAAATTGATGTATGTGCCTGCGAGATCCACATAGTTAATAACATCGTTCGGTTCCAGCTGTAACGCCTCACGATACCCCGTCAAGGCCTTCTCGTACTGTCCAAGGTAGCCCTCACAATAAGCCAACTTTTCATAGGGAACCTCATCGCGGGGGTACGTCTGCTTCCACTGCCTATAAACCTCCATTTCCTTGTTAAGTTCCCCCGTCGCATTGTTGTAGTACGTGGAATCAATGTAAAACTTCTCTCGCTCCGTTACTCGCTCCCGAAGATCGTGGGCCTTCCTCGCGTTTTCTGCGGACAGAGTGGCATCACTAAGATTCGAGTACACTGCCGCCAAGACTGCGTAAGCCATGGCAAAATGTTGATCCAACTCAACTGCCCGCTTGAGCAAAGGTAGGGCGGCAAGATCCCCCTGAGTCCGCTTGGTTCTTAGGGCCGCGCTGTAAGCTTGCAGCGCCTCAAGCGACGACGTGGTTTGTTCCACTGGGGTGTCGTACTTCTCGACCGAGGCCAGCGATTCGCCGAGTCTTATCCGCATCTCCTTTCCCACGAAATGCAACTTCCGCAACAGCTCGTCCCCGCCGTTCGCTTCGACTTGAAGAGTGGCGAGTGAATCCCCGCTATGGCAATTCACTGCCTGGAGTCCGACGACGTAATGGCTACCAACGAGCGAAATGGACCCCAATAGCGTGGCTTTGCTGCCTGCCCGTTGGCACACTTCGCGAGCTAGTTCCGCGGTTAGTCGGTCATCGGCGGGGCGACCCATGTAATGAAGCATCTGTGTCACTTTCCTGTCCGATAGGATATTTAGATAGGGGGATTGCTCCAATTCTTCGCGCAGCCCCTGCTTAAGTGTGTCATCCCATACGGCATCACCGACCTTGTTTGTGAAATCGGCCATCACCACGGTATCTCTCTCAGTTAGCACATGCTGACCGGCACGAAAATGATAAACAGATACCGCGATTGCAAGCACGAGGACAGCGGAAACCGCACTGATCCACCGAACAGTACGCCATTTCGCCGAGTGTTGTTCGGCTCGCAACAATCCAGCGAAACAGGTTTTGCGGATCGCTTCCATCACTTCATTAACAGTCTGGGGTCGGCTGGCCGGTTGACGCTCCAGGCATTGCTCGATGACGGTTTCTAAGGCGCGATCCAAATCCGGAACCAATTCCCGCGGCGGCGTGGGAGGCTCGTGCAGTCGCTTCGCCACTGCCAGCAAAGGATTGGAATTGTCGAACGGACTCTCGCCTGTCACCATCTCATACATCACCAAACCCAATGAATAGATGTCGGAGGCTTCGGTGAATTCGCACCCTTCTATCTGCTCGGGTGCCATATATGCGGGCGTGCCCGGCATACCACGTGAAGCGCGCAGGGTTGCGCTGGCATCTCGCTCGGTCGGTTCAAACGCCAATCCGAAATCGGTGACCACTGCGCGAACACCGTCCGCCTTGCTCGATGGCACTAAAATCACATTACCGGGTTTGAAGTCTCGGTGCAGGATTCCCGCAACGTGCGCTGCAGTTAGGGCGTCTGCCATCTGCAGGATGATGGGCAGTGCCTCTTGGGTGGTCATTCGGCCTGTGCGTGCAAGCCGTTCAGCCAGCGTCTCGCCGATCAGCAGTTCCATGCTTAGGAAGACACTCTCGCCGCTGGCATCCGTGTGCCTAAAAAGATCGTAAATCCTGCAAACATTCGGATGAGTGACGCGTCGAGCCAGATGCACTTCACGGCGAAAATTCTCCAAGAAGCGAGGCTGGCTCATAAGATCTTGCCGGATTGTTTTGATGGCTACTTTCTCACGCAGTTCTTGGTCTTCTGCTTCATAAACTTCACCCATACCGCCTCTAGCGATGAAGCGAACGATCCGAAATCGACTGCTCAAGACGGCACCCGGTTCCAAACGGTGGGGCACAGCGGGAACGGCAACCTGTTGTAGCGCGGAGGCACTCAGGAAGCTGGCCGCACGGCTTCGGTAAGCGAGGAGCCTCTCAACTTCGCGGCGAACATCTTTTTCAGAGCATACGTCATCTAGAAAGGCAGGAGTTGCTTCCGGCTGCTGCTCCAGGGCCGCCGCCAATACATCTTTGACTCTTTCCCATTGTTTGGGCAGAAGTTCCATCTTGCTCTCTCAGGTCGGTGAGAGCCACATCTTTCCGACTTGCCAGTCCCACTTCATAGTTGTCGTAGGTACGCCTCTTTGTATCGGGAAGAAGTTCTTGTCCAAGGATTATACGCCTGTCCCCTGCTGGCCGGAATTGTCGCGTACTAGTGTGAGGCGGCAAGCCGCACTCTTTAGTAGACGGGCCTGTCGCCTGAGCGCTGTAGGGTAGGTCTGGTTTGACAAAACTTTAATTCGATGGAGGTGTTACATGTTGACGACGAAAGCTATTTGTGCCGCTCTGGGTGTCTTTTTGGGGCTCGCACTGCTCGTGCCCACGAGTGAGGCTCAATTCAAGGTAACTGACAATTTCAATCGACCTGACGGAGCACCTGGGCTTGGCTGGTCGACTTGGGGTAACGGAGCTCAAATTAGTGCTGATCAGCTCGAAACCTTTGGTGAAACCGAGGTCGCCGGGGGCATCGAACGCACTCTCGTCGTTACTTTCCCCCTGGTTTTCTCTTTTGACTTTAGCACCAATGATCCGCCTGACGGTGGCTGGCTCATCGGTTTAAACGCCAAAGGCGCGAATGTGTTGATTGCTGACGATACGTCTGAAGTGCGACTGTTCCAGAACGAGGGATCGGCGGGGGTGTGTACTGTCTTTCAGACGTCGAGCGGGCCGTCTTACCAGTGCGCGAACCCAGTGATGGGACAGCGTAATTTCACTGCAAAGGCACACATTTCCGGCACGCTTAATCCTGATTTTTCAGCAACGATCAAGATTAAGTTTAATGATGGGCAAAAACCAGACACCGTCACGATAAAGACCAGTGCCCCGACTGGAGCAATCCAGAGCCCCGGGGGCAGTATTTTGTGGTTTGGCAATGCGAACGCGTCCTACGGCCCCGATTTCTTCGACAACTTTTCACTCACTTTGAAATAGGCCGTGTGGCGGGAGAAAAGGGGATAGCCAGAACATGCCAGTTAAAGTCCAACATTCGGATGACACAGGCGGGTGAGAGCCACCCGCCGAGTGTCGCATTTGCGTCCGCGCCATGGAAAGCCGATAGAAGCACAGCCCCTTTAGCGAAGGCTGCTTCTCCCGGTAAAACTCTCCGCAGTTCGGAATCCAATAGGTTTCAAAGGTTCCTCAACCCTCACCCAAGCTCTCGCACCTCCACAGTGGCGGCTCAATGAACCCCTGGTGCAACACCACGGGTTCAGCCTGTTATTGCACCTCGTAAACTCGCAGAAGGGAACCCACTTTGTCGTCTGACCTGATCCTCTCTTTCGGCACAAGACTGAGTATGATCTTTGCGAAAGAAAGGGGAAGGGTCTATGTCGAGGAGCAGGCCCACAGAGCCGCAGATGATCGGTGCGCTGAAGCAAGTCGCGGCGGGGCGAGCCGTCGAGGATGTGGCGCTCGATGGAACGCGATAACACAGGGCTCTTGGATGATTTCGGCATAAAGCTTCGGTCTGTTAGTGCACGGTGGACCTTAGCCGTTGATATTGGGGGTGTCAAACGGATGTGATCGCAATTTGCGATCTCACACGTTAACGATTTTCCTTGCTCCTGAACTGGGCTCAGGATAGTGCATGATAAAGGACGTTATCATTCCGTAAAATCGACGGCGAGAGAAAGGATGAAGCCTGCCGCATCTGCGCAGCAGGCGCCCATCTGCTAAGCCGCCTTCTTCTCCTGCGCCCTAATTTTCGCCCATCGTGCCTTTTGTGCCGCAGCGATCTTTCTTCGGGCTGCCGCCGACATGGTTCGTTTGGGCGCCGAATCTGGTTTCCCCGTCACGGTTACCGACTGTGGTTTCTTCCGAATTCTCGCCCATCGTGCTTTCTGCGCGAGCGCCATCTTGCGCCGCGAAGCTGCGGATACTATTTGTTTCGGCTGGATTGCCTTGCTGGGTATTGCTGCTATTCCGTTCAAAGACTCAATTCCAACAATTATTTGGTCTAACTTATCAATTTCTACTTGTGCTCGGCTGCGTTTTTCGCGAAGCTCCTTTAATGCATTATCTAAATTCGACATGGTTAACCCCCTCGGGTGTTTTGATACGGACTGCATTGTATAGCAGTAGACTGACGATGGTCTCAGGTTTTCCCTGCGGGAAAAGAACAACGCGGAACAGGAGAGACCCTACTTGGCAGCTCAGAGTAAGGATATCGGGGCAGAGACCGGGTGTATAAGGCTGAGCGTCTGAAGTCGCACGGAACCGAAAGGGAGTCCGAGATGTCGTAGTACCTGTGACTTCGTGACAGCAGATGTCAAACGGCTAGGTTCCCGAGTCAAAGCGACCGTTTGCGAACTGCCGCCACCACTGTCGATGATTGATATTGTCGCTGTCATCACAAGAGAGACCTTTGATCTCGCTGAAGCAATTCTTTGCGGCAGGCAAACCGGTGAGAATCGGGCAGAACAGCATATAAAGGCCTTCGAGCAAATGGTACCGCTATAATCCGTCTTTCCTTGGGCGGAGCCGTCACTAGCGCCAAATTCATTTCTCCCACCAAAACGTGGTGCACCAACTCCATCGCAAAGCGGGTGCAGAGGCGAATTCTGACCTTCGCGTCTGAGGGAGGCCGTGTAGCCAGAATGCTGGAAACCCAGGCGTAATCGGCATCGGGCGAGTAGCCAATCACAAGCGAGTCGCGGGAGTGACGATCCGCGGCGCGGGCAAGATTAAGAGCACGCTCAGCGTGGAAAATGGCAAGCCGGGCTTCCTCTACGAAGATGCGGCCTGCATCTGTAAGCTCAACGATTAGGCCTTTGTCACGCGCGAACAGAGGCACTCCGTGTAACCGCTCAATCTGCTGGATCCGCTTACTGAGGGAGGGCTGGGCGATGCGTAGCCGGTGAGCTGCCCGAGTAAAGTGCATCTCTTCAGCCAGAACGATTACCGAGTACAGATGACGAAGCTCTATGCCCAGGAGCACGAACCTTCCTTGCAGGGTTTCCCGACTCCACGCGCGCAACTCGAGTGACCCGATATGTCCACATTGAACATCACTGACTGTAGTACGCACGAGAGTGGTGATTCGTATCAGTCCGGGATTGATTTGGAACCTTATTTTCGATTTTCGTCCAGTTTTGAAAATAGCGAGAATCATTATTTTCAGTGATGCAAAAAGGCTCAGTTATCTCTGCCATCAAGACCTGGCGAACAGGATTAGAACTAAATTGTAGGCAGCGTGGGCCAGAGCAGCGGCAGTGGTAGAGCGTGACGTGACTCGAATCCAGCCGTAGGCGGTCCCTGTACCAGAAAACAATAGCCATTGCACCAAATTGGCAGGACCATGAAACAGCGCAAAGAGGAAAGCGGTAAGGATCACAGCCGAAGTCGTGCCGAGCCCACAAGCAAGAATCGGGAGAAGGCATCCGCGGAAGAATGACTCTTCGAGGACAGGTCCCAATATTAATCCCAACACGAGAAACCCGACGAGTGGCGGCGTTCTTGGGTCATGAGCATAGCCGTGGAGACAGAGTGCGACTCCCGCTGCCGAGAATCCTCCCAATAACGGAGCGATGATCACGAAAGCAACGGGCGGCCATATCCAACCGAGCGGTCGCAATACCGCTTGCCGGTACCGCAGTTTGAGAACCAAGTACAGCGCCAGCATCAATAAAACGATGACCGTCAACTGAAGCACCAACCCAGGGTGATCACGTTCCGATCGCGGGAGAATGTGGAGATGGGCAAGACGGTCGAGGATCGCCGATAACGCCGTGAGGACCAGCGAAAATAGACCGATGTCTTCGTACCTCCAATAAGGCTCCTGCTCCCCCCAGTCACTCTTCGCCAGCTTGAGAATGGACCTGCACGTGTCAGAGAGCATAGAGATGCCGGAATTCAGGAACTACGTCGAATGGAGTTGTGGCAGGCGTCGGGGATTCAGCCGCCTGATCAATGAGGCCGGGCGAGGAGTTTCCTAAGAATCGCGTTCCCTCTCCGATGTGAGGAATGCGTTCAGGCTCGAAGCCCATGAGTCGTGCGCACGTGGCATCAGCGGCAACGGGATCATCCGCTAGAACGATCTTTCCCAGAGCACGCGCCCTACCGTTGAGCGGGCCGTTGCCTTCCATGGCAATGATGCCGTCGGCGATTACGAAGTTGATTGGTATGGTTGCGGACACATCAAGGATGCTTTCCTGAATCCCCTCCCAGTGGAGAATGTTCTTGGGCCAACCGTACCGGGCGCCGGGCACGACACCGAGCATATTCTTCATGCTAAGTGTGACGCCTGCCCAATGATGAGTCTTCATCTTTGGCATGGAGACCAGGAAGTGCGCATCCAAAACGGTTCGCGGCAGCCAAAGACTCTTTATCCCCATGTAACTCGCGCGCAATCGTGTACGAACCAGTTCATCACGATTGAGGTCGACAAAAGGGATCGCGTGATTGCGCAGAAGTTCTGCATAGCCGCTTTCCAACAATACGAGTTGAGTGTCGCGCTGATGCCCCGGGCCCTCTGCTACCACCACACTCCTAGCACCCAAAGATCTGAATGCCTCTGCCGCCGCCAGAACCATTAACGGATGAGTATTGATGGCGTTGCCGGGGATGTAGTCAACCAAATTGGGCTTGAGGACAACTGCCTTGTCTCGAACGTGGATTGGAAAGAGCCGGAGACCAGCAGCTATTGCCTGTTCTAAGTCCTCGGAGTAGCGATCAGTGTTCAAGACTGCGACGCGTGATCGTCGAGGTCTCCGATCCATGTGGTACCTGGGGAGGAAGAATGGGACGGAGACAGAAGCCCCAGAGGCGAGCTCCGTAGTTCCAATCAGAAAATCGCGCCGGCTTAGGTTCAACGTGGTACTCCAAGAGCAGACAACGCGCGGTCGCAATTACCAGCCAGGCACGTAACTGCCAGGGTCGTCGTATCGTTGTTGCCTGCGAGCTCAGGAAGAGCAACGAGTGACGAGATCAGCGCCCGAACCTCTCGCCCGTAAGCGGCAAGTGCCAGGATTGCCCACGAAAGACTCCACGGCGCCGTAAGCGTAGAAGCTGTCTTCTCCAGCCACTCCAGACTGGTTTCGACAATCGGATCGTTGGTTTGCCTGCACAATGCCAGAAGTGCGATTGCCGTATCGTCGGGGTGTGGGGCCAGCGCTGCCCCGTAAACAATGCCGTTGCCCGCATTCCAACCGCCTCCTGGACAGGCGCGGTCAACCAGCATGGCGATACCGCGATCGACCCGAGTACCAATCTCTTTCAGGCTGGCGCAGGAACATCGCAGTGGGCTCAGGGCAAGAATCGCAAACGCGGTGGGCACGACCCAGCTACAGGTGTCCGGAACCCATGGCCAGCCAGACTTCTCGGGATCGAAGCGGACATGTCGGTCAGCTATGCGAAACTTCCATTTCCAGAACCAACTGGACTCCTTGCCCTGGCAGGCGGTTAGCCAGCGAATGCCCGCCAGCCTGGCCGGTATCGCCGCTGGAACATCGCGAAGAACGATCAGGACGAACGATGTCAGCCAAGCGCCGTCCCGGTCGTCGCCATGGAACGCAGGCCAACTGCCGTTGGGATTTTGTTCACGAAGAAGAAACTCGTGAGTGCGTGCCTGGGCGTCTATGCCATCCAATCCGAGCGCGAGCGTTGCAAGGCATGTCGCTTCGAGCGACGCCTGACGTGACGAACTGAGTGCTGTCCAACCTCCACAGGGCAACCGTCTCCGGCGCAGTTCGGTTAACGGGATGCTTAGCTCGGGCGAATCTGTCTTCACGCTGAACTATTAGTCTGAAACTGTTTATCTGTCAAAAGAGTGAATGATATGGAAGAGACAGTCGATAGAAAGGACCGGAATCACCGGCAACCAGGCAGACTCGAGACTTCTTTCAGTCAAAGCGGGATCAGTAAGGTTATTTGCGGCTGACGACAACTCTACCGAACCTTGAGTTTCGCACGTCAGTCACACACGGATTGGCGAAGTAAATCGAGCGGTGAGCACGCTGGTTCCGCTAGTCTCCGTTTCCCGTTTGATCGAGTGACTGATCAACCGACTGTAGTCAGTGAGGCTGCGATTGGTGACGAAAACCTCTTGTGTTCCAGGCAGGCAGCAAGAGTGAAATTAGTGAGAAGCCCATCTGAAACTCTGGTGATGCGCGCTGACGGCGACCTAGGTGTTTGCCTAAGCAAACTGGCTTCCTTTTTGACCAAGGGCTTACGGTTTTTGCGTCGCCGTTGAGATCCGCGCCAATATTCCCCAAAAGCCACGAAGTGCACCGACAGAAGTACGGCTGGCAAATGCAAACAGGTTCTTTCAGGTGTACCGTTCAGGCCGGGAGGACAAACTTATGTTCTCGTCGGCCGAAGAGCTTTCCGAAAAACTCCGCGGGGCACGCTACATCATCGATCCGGTCACACTTTCGGTCGTTTACCTCGCCGCTCGAATGCAGAAACCGCTTCTCATCGAAGGCCCCCCGGGATGTGGCAAGACAGAACTTGCCTACGCCATTGCCGAGGCTGCTGGCACCGTAGTGGAGCGCCTGCAGTGCTACGTCGGAATCTCCGAAGAGAAAGCGATCGGAAAATTCGACGAAGCACTGCAGAAATTTTTCTTGGAGACTCAGGGCGATAGCCTCACAAAGGACTGGAACGACGTGCGTCAGCGACTCCACACTCTCGAGTTTTTTGCCGAAGGGCCACTCATCCGCGCTTTACGCCACCAGCACCGCGCTTGCGTCCTCCTCATCGACGAACTGGACAAAGTCTCCCAGGAATTTGAGGCCTTACTGCTTGAGATCCTTAGCGCTTGGCAAGTTACCGTACCGAAGCTCGGAACGATCAAAGCCATCACGGTTCCATTCGTTGTACTCAGTTCGAACGAAGAACGGCGGCTTGGCGATCCTCTTCGCCGACGTTGCTTCTATCTCCGTTTCGACTACCCGACCGTTGAACGCGAAACGGAAATTCTAAGCGCCCGAAGCCGAACGGACAGTCCTCGTCTGAGAGGTCAGTTAGCTGGACTGGCCCATGCGCTTCGCGGATGGAACATGGAAAAACCTCCATCCATCGCCGAAATGCTCGACTTGGCGCAAGGCCTTGAAATCTTGGGCATGGAGGAAATCGCGCACGAGCAGCGGGATCTTCTCTTACCACTGCTGGCCAAGACTGAATCCGATCGTAAACGGCTGATGCTGCGCGCAGGCTTTGAAGGGCTGGTCGCAGATTCCAAGCGATATCGTGATGAACTTTCGATGAGCGATGAGCCACGAAGGAGAGGGCCCGCAAGAGCGCCGGTTTCAGATGCGGAGGCCGTGGCATGAAAGTCGCGACCCTGGCGTCCCTTCTGCTCAACTTTGCCGTGGGGACGCTAACGGCCCAGTCAGTACCAAGTCAAGAAGAGATTCGTGTTCTTTCCATTCGTTGGGCCGAATATTACGCCGCTGTCTATCGAGTCCCGCAGGACCTGATCATGGCCATCATCGACGAAGAGTCAGCGTGGAACCCGTATGCGGTCTCAGAGAAGGGCGCAGTCGGGCTCATGCAACTGATGCCACCGACTGCTCTCCGATTCGGTGTGCGCGATCGGTTTCGCCCGGACGAAAACATTCGCGGAGGAGTCGCCTATCTTGCGTGGCTGAATGGCGAATTCGGCGGAGATCTTCGGTTAGTCACAGCCGCCTACTACGTTGGTGAGGATCCTATCTTCCGGCGGAGACTCGACTATTCGTCTGCCGACGTCCAGGGCTACGTAAAGCGCGTGGCGAGACGCTATCGCGCCAGGCGAAGGCGGGCCGTGAACCTGGCGCTCGTAAACGGGCAAGGAGATGAAAAATGAGAGCCTCGAAATCCGCAATCGTACTTTGCTGGCTAGTGTCGATGACAATCGCGACTGAGGCACAAGTTCCCATCAGTCCGCTAGTGCGGACAAGGCCGGCTGCCGATGGGAAAGTCACTGTCGTTGAAATCGGCCCGCACTTTGTATCGGCGATCCGGCTGACCGAGCCGGTAAATTCGATCGTCGTTGGCGACCCGGCGCTGTTTCAGGTTGAGCATTCCGAGCGCGAACCGGAACTAGTACTCGTGAAAGCGCTCACGGAACGCAATTCCGAGACGAACCTCCTCGTGTCGACCGTTCACGGGCGTCAATTCAGCTTCCTGCTGGTGAACCGTGGTAGCGCGGCCACCGGGTCAAGAGTGGATTTTCTCCTGCAATATAAGCCAGCTGCCAGCTTCTTGGTCGAACCAGAGATCGTGCCGTTCCCCCTGATTGGACAGACTGCAACCATCGAAAAATCGGGCCCTGCAGCGAGTACAGCTAACGCCAACGTCGGGAATGGGGCTCAGCTTCTGCCAACCGCATTGAACTTGAATGGGGCCGAAGCAACGGGAGTTCACGCCGGAACGACTCTGAAACCATCGGCCTCTCTGGATGATCTCCTTCGTCGGCAGGAAACGGCTCCACTCCCCGTACTGTATGGAGAGCGGATCGAAGCAGAAAACGTGAAAGGCGACCGACTGCGGGCTGGAGTCAGCGAAATCCTCGATGGCGGCGATCAAGTTACGGTCCTGTTCTCGGTCGTTAATACCAGCAAGCACGCCATTCTGTTGATGCCTCCGCAGGTTCAACTTGGTGGCAGAAGCAGGACAGGAAAACTGGTGAAGCACGACCGCTGGTCCACCGCGGAGCAACTGCCAGTGGCGGATTTCCGGCTCAGCCGGCGTCGAGTGGGAACCGGGGACCGTGCGGACGGAGTCGTGGTGTTTCAGCGTCCGCCCTATAAGCAGTCAACCGAGCAGCTTTTCTTGCAGATGGCTGAGTCCGGTGCGGTTGACCGGCCGGCGTTAGCGCCAATTGGCTTTGGCGTGAGTTCGGTTCGGCAGGAGGAAGATTATGGATCGCGAGGAACCAGAAACTAAACAGACCACAGCAGTAACGAGCCCAGAGGAGGACGATTCGCGTGAAAATGCAGCTGCCACGGAAGAACCAGCCTCTCCAGGCGCCTTCCAGACCCTTCGAACCCTTCTGGAAAAAACGCACCGCAACCAGCAGGGCGCCCCGAGTCGTCGAGAGCTCAGCCGCGATAAGAGTAAGTCTTTCCTGCTGCTTGCGGGCGCGACGATCGCCCTTCTCTTGATCTTCTTGGGTGTGTTCTCTAGTCCGAAGACTCGCGCTCCTTTACCGGGAGAGACCGCGCGTGGAGCGCCGGGTCTGGGCCGGAAGACAACTCCTGGACAAGAACAGAATGACTCGGCCAAAACCGTAACGCCGATGCTCAATGCCGATGTCCGCGAAGGCGACAACGGCTCCGGTTCTCAGGTGACACCACAGGACGTGGGGGGAACTTCGCCTCGGTACAATCAATTCCGCCAGGCTGCAAACGGCGCCGCTCCGCTTGAAAAGCCACCTGCAGGCAGGCCAGCAAATTCGGAAGCATATGCGCTCAAGAACGTGGACTTCTCTGACCCCTCAGTTGGACCAGCGTCCATCCCGAGTCCGCCCCGACTGCCGGCCGGAGAATCCGATTCCGAACTGAAAAAGCCATCGATAGTGTTTGTCCGGGCCACCCAAAGCGCAACTCCCGCTTTTGAGAGATCGCCCATGGAAGACGGCACTCTGGCCGCCATTCTGCCTGCTGGCACAAGACTCGTAGCTCGGCTTGAAGCGCCCGTGAGTTCGGCAGCGCCGGCTCCGGTCATTGCTGTCGTCGAGTACAACTACGAGCGCGAGGGAGAGATTGTCCTGCCGGCGGGCTCAAGAGTATTTGGAAAGGTTTCACGTGTGAGTCCTTCGGGGTTCGTGGGCTTCCAATTTGAACGTGTGGAAACGCCCGAAGGAACCGTTGAGAAGATAGACGCGACAGCGATGGATCTGAAATTCGGACCGATCAAAGGGAACGTTTCAGGGAGGAACAGAGGCAAGAATTTCCTGGTCCGCTCACTGACCGGTGTCGGGACTGTAGCGGCCTATGTTGTCGGTGGTCAGGGGACGACGGGTTTCAATGGACCGATCTCGGAGAATTCTCTTGTTCGCGAGCAGATGGCAAACAACATCGGAATGGCTGGCCAAGACGAGATAAATGCAATATCTGCAAACCAGAGCATCGTGGTCACCGTGCCGGGTAATACTCGCTTCTATGTCGTGGTCGAAAAGGGGACCTCCGAGGAGACGGGAAGACCAGCGGCCCGGCCAACGGATGCGGGTAACGGAAATCTCTCAGCGGAGAAACCTCCAACTCTTGAAGAATTGCGGCAGTTGATTCAGCTCAGGAGCGAGCTAAACCAGATGTACTCGCAGACGAACACTCAGCCTGTGGCCGCGCAGCAGTGACAGAAGGGACGGCCATGGAAGCAAACTGGACACCTCTAGTAGGCCGTTTAGGACGAAAACGCTGCGTGGGCTTCATGTACATGGGACGCATGAACGGCATAAACCTCTACAAACACGGAATCACGCGCACCCTCCTGAACTTAGACGATGAGGGGATAGCTACATCGCAACCGGTTCGGGATGCTATAGTCTCGCTGATTTCGAGTTTGAGCTGAAGAAGTTAGAAGAAACTCTGAAAGATCTGCATGGAACACTAGAGACGCCCTACGATGACGTTTTCATCGCACGAAAGCGAGATGAGCTACGACAGCATGGTGTTTCCTTGCTGACACTCCAAGTCGAACCTCAAGAGATGAAAGTCCACTGACCTAGGTGGCTCAAGCCACAATTCCTAAACTCTATCTGCACATTCAAAAATGAGGTAAAGTAGCCCAAGATGGATGGCTATTTTTATGCCGCCGTGGTCTGATTGGCTTGATTATTTTGGTGCAGACGCACTGGGAAGAGTAGTGGGCCTCTGGCTGAAGTTTTGTTTTGGCCTTCCGAAATTTCTGCTGTCACGCTTTAGAATTCTCTCCAGAAATACCCCTAGGCCTCGCGGCGGACCCTACGCTGCATCCACGCACTCCGAAGTGACGAGGCGCCTCCGGTCGAGGTTTGCCAAAACAGTCAAAATTGTAATGGCAACCTTACTGACGCTGGTCGTTTGGGCCATCGTCACTTCAAAACCGATATGGACTGCGGCGGGAACAGATGGTAATCGCGTTCTGGCTGGAGTGCTGATGTTGGTTAGTGCGACGTGGGTGACATCGGTATTCTGGATTGTCTTTTCACAACCTAGAAAGAAAAGAATTGCTGTTAGCTCTCACCGCTGAATTAGAAGCGGTCACCTCATCTCACAATCTCGAAACCGCCTGCTTCTCGATGAGGGACGGCCGCATTTCGGTCTTTTGTTGTGCCCCTTCGACCTTTTGCTCCTACCCTTCTCTGATGCAGTAGTCGGCCTTCGTTTGACAGCATTTCCTTTTGGCTCTACTTTCCCCTCGCATTTCATCGTTCGCTGTGCGAGTTCTGGCGCACACGAAGGACGAGCAGAAAGGAGGATAGAGCCGATGAGATTTCAGCCCGAAGCAAAAGGCAAAACTGTAATGGTGTTGATGGCCCTTGCGCTCGTGGTAATCGGGCAATTCCTGTGGGCGCAAAATCTGGGCAATGCCCCTGCGTCGAACGTGGCCGTCCAAGGCGAAAGTGGCGCACAACCGGAAGGTGCCTTTTTGAACTTCATTAACTGGATCGGCAATGTCATTGCCCCCGTGGGCGCCGGTGGTGCCGTTCTAGGTGCAGTCGTGTCCTGGCTGACGGGGCGCGGCTTTGGACGCTGGTTATTCGCTGCCGCAGCACTGTTAGCCATCTCCGGCGTCACCCGACTAATCGAGTTCTGGATCATAAACGGAACCGGCGGAGTGACTTAGACGAAAACTCAAAACTATAACGGGCAGGTAGTCCGAACTCGCTCTTTAGGGCTGCAGGACTGCCTGCCAAAACCTCACCGTGGAAAGCGAACCTAGGGAGTGGGACGATGCAAACCCCGCAACTGCTGAACGATGTCATCTCGTTGCTCCTCCTGCTGGCGCCGTCCGCGGCGTTGGTCTCTCTGGTACTGGCAGGCATCGCGCTTCGACACGATGGCTCGACGGCGTTTGTGATCGGTGGTGGTTTCACGAAATGGATGTTCTGGGCGGTGGTGTTTCTGACTCTGCAGCCGCTCCTCACATGGTTCTCGTCCTTCGGAATCGCCCTTCCTCTTCCGAGTGGAGGGATCAACACACCTTGGCTCGCCAACATTCAGTCTGACGTTGCCTCTTTCGTCACCAAGTTTGTCGTGGGGCGAATCGTCCCGACGCTGGCTGCGTTTTTTGTTCTGCGTGCGATTCTCGACACCGCATCGGGTGAACACCCCCTGCCCTCGGTCATCGCCGCGATGTTCTTGCTCGGGATTCAAGGGACCTTCACGCTGGTTCAGGGCTACAACACGCAGACGCAGTACGCCACAGCGGATGTTCTCGACTGCCTCTGGAATCACCTGGTCGGAACGATTATGCCCATCGCCGCGGTGTTGGCGTTGGTGGCAGCGATCCTCAACTTCGCGACACGTAAGCCATTCATGCGCCTGATTGCCGTGGCGCTCGCTCTGCTGTGCGTTTCCGGGATCTGGCAGTTGGTATTGGCAATGATGACTTAGGAACTCGATATGAACCTCTCGCAAATGTCGTTCGATCACGGGATCTTGAATCTTGCGAACTGGGTTGGAAACGTGATCATGCCGACGCTCACGGCAGTTTTCATCATTATGGCCATCCTCCAGTTCTCGAAAGCACTGGAATTCTCGCGCGCCATGTATGGAGCTCTGGCGTGCCTGATGGTTTCCGGGCTCACACGAGCACTGGAGACCTTTGCATCGCAGCGGGCATGGAACAACCCTGATGTTTATTGGATGGCGATCGTCACGATGATCAATTGGGTGGGGAATGTGATCCTGCCCGTCTACGCAGCCGCTCAGGTCGCGGTTGGCGCTCTACGAATGGGCATGTTCTCTTGCATCCACCCCACGAGCGGGTGGATGCGTCACTTCCTGGCGGCCGGACTGTGCCTCATGGTCTCCGGACTGCTAAGGCTGGCGGAGTTCTTCGTTGTGCAAGGAACCGGCGGTGTGAGGTGAATCGAAAATGGCACTCGATGTGACACCCGTGTATAGAAATCTCCGCACACGAGTGACGTTTGCAGGACTCGAAGCGGAGGACCTGTTCGCCATCCTCGCTGTGGCCGTGGTCACGAACATCGCTGGAAGATTTCTCAACCGGGAGATGTTTGGGTTGCCCATGAACATGGTCCTGCAATACTTCGTGCCGATCCTGAGTGTCCCGGCTCTGATGCTGTTCAAGTACGGCAAACAGCGAGGGTATCTGTTGGATTGGGTCCTGTTCCATACGAAACCGCATGTCTATTCGGCGCTCGAACGCGATCGCGAGATCACCAAGGAATACCTGCAGGATTGAGGACGACGATGCCACTAACAGTTCTGGAACACGCGAAGTCACTGGGGCAGCCGCCGTTGTGCGAGCAACTGAAAGTGCGCGATATCGTCGACGATTTGCTCGTGCAGCTGAACGGCTCCTTCGTGGCTGGTTATGTGGTGAGTGGAATCAACTCCTACTACGCGAGCGATGAGGAGAGAAATCGTACAAAGTTGTCACTCGAAGCGCTCGTCCGGTCTCTACCGGAGCGCTCGATGCGAATGCAGGCTCGGTTCGAGATCACCGAAGGCATAGGAGACCTGCTCGGCCGCTACAACGAACAACAGAAGAACTCGAGCCGAGTTCTGCAAGCTCTCGACCGCGAGCACTTGGATTTGTGGCTCAAGGGAGACCAGGACGGATTCTACCTCCGCCATTTCCTTCGCCTCTATTTCATCTGGGATCCGAGAATTCATCACCAATCCCCCGACCTGCAGTGGAAAAAGAAAATGCGTGGCGGCAGTTTTAGCCCGTCGGCGACCAAGTGCATCGAGCGGAGCCGCCGCGAACACGAAGACCTCGTGGCCGAATTTCGCAGTTTGATGGCTGGTGTAGAGACTACATTGCAATCCACCGGAATGAAGCTCACTCGCATGTCGGGTGATGATCTCTTCCGGGAAATCAAAAGAGTTCTGCGCCCCCTGGGAAACGATATCGTCGGCTATCGCCGGCCTGAGACGTCGGTCTTTTATGAAAGCGCACGCAGCCAACTCGCAAACGTCAATATCGAAGACGAATTGGACGATTACCTTAAGATCGGTGGCCTGCTCTACTCCTTCATCAGCTTGAAAGACCTTCCGGACGCCACGTTTCCCGGAGTACTGCGTGAGTTGGTCGTAATGGATTTCCCGATCACGATCAACGCAGAGGTCGTGCTTCCCGATCAGGCCAAGTCGGTCAAGCAATACAAAAGCCGGCTGCGAAAAATGACCGCCGCACAAAAAGACATTCACGGAGGCTTCCGGCTGAATGTCGATGCCCAGGTTGCGGAGCACCAACTCATAAAGGTGCTACAAGACCTCATTTCGAGCTCGCTCAAATCGTGTCAGATGAGCGTGACCATTGCAGTGCGGACTTCGCAGCCCGCGCGCAATCGTGGCGAACGCGAACAGGCCGAACGAATTCTATCCGACCGCCGGCAGCGAGTCTTGCATGCCATTACGCGGATGAATGGCGCCCGCGGCATTCCGGAAAGTCTCGCGCAAAAGCGCTTCTTCTTCTCCGGTCTTCCCGGCCAAGCCGAGATGAATAAACGCGAACTGGACGTCTTGACCCTTCACGCAGCCGATCTGCTGCCAGTGGAGATGCCGTGGGGTGGCACGCCGAACTCTCCGTTGATGCTCTTTGAGACGCCTTACCGGCAACTGATTCCGTTCTCCCTTTTCGATTCGTCGCTCGGTGATGCCAACCAACTCATCATGGCCAAGAGCGGCGGTGGAAAGACATTTATGACGCAGGAATTCCTGCTCATGATGGCTCGCGCGAAACCTCTCATCTCCATCCTCGAGCGGGGCGATTCCTACCAGCCCCTCGTGGAACTGATGGGCGGGCGCGTGATCAATGTCGATCTCGATGGGAAGGAAACCTTGAATCCCTGGGACTTGCCGGCAGGAGAAACCGCTCCCAGCAACGAGAAGACTGCCTTCCTGAAGAATCTAACCCGCCACATGGTCGGTGACAGTCCGGGAGTTGATACCGCGCTGCTCGACAACGTCCTCACGGACGCAATCGCGCGTGTCTACAAACGCTGCGCGATCCGCTACTCGAATCCCATCCCAACATTTAACGACCTGCGCGAAGAACTAGCCAACTGGCGCGACGCCGAGAAAATGCAACGCACCATCGATGAAGCCCATCTCGCGGCCATCAAGCTGCGCTCATGGACCGGAGAAACGGGCATATACGCCAATCTCTTTGATCGTCCGACCACGATGCGACTGGATAGCGATTGGCTGTTCTTCAATGTTGAGGGCTTAAGTTCCGACCCCCGGCTGGAAACCGCGATGAGCATGCTGATCGCGAGTGCAATGGCGGCACGAGCGACAGGAAAGAGCGGACAACCGAGCATCACAGTGCTTGACGAATGCTGGTTTCTGCTGGACTCGCCGGCATTGGCGCCTGAGGTGGTCCAGCTGTTTCGGACCGCACGCAAACGAAATTCGAGCGTGTGGGGCATCAGTCAGACAGTGGAGGACTTCGTTGGAACGGAATCTCAACCCCGGATGCACGGGCCCGGCATTCTCAAGAACTCCAGTGCCAAAATCATCGGTCAACAGCCGGGAGACGTGAGTGCACTGAACACTCACCTGTACCTAAATGCGGTTGCCGTCGCTCAGGTGAAACAGTTTGGGTCGCCTCGCAAAGGGCGGAGTGCCGAGGTGCTGCTGGTAATCGGAGAAAAAGCCGAGACCACCCAGACGATACGCATCGTGCCCACCCCACTCTCGTACTGGATATGCACGACGTTTCCGCGCGAGCGGAAATACCGTAGTTGGTTTCTCGAGGAGCACTATGACCGGCCTTTGCTCGACAACTATCAGGACCTTGCGAAGAGATTTCCGCAGGGACTGGCGGACGTGGCACCGCTGCCCGAGGAACTTTCGGGTGCAGTCATGACCTCCGCGAATCAGTCCGGGAGCCGTCCAAGAAATTCCATGTTGCCGGTTCAACAGCCCGCAGGGAGGTTTTGAAATGCACTACGTCACATTCGTTCTTTTTGGGTTGACCTTCACGTGGTTCATGGTGACCGCGAACAGTAGCCGCCGAGTGTTAGCGGTAACGGTTGCGGGAATCCTGGTATCGACCATGCTGATTGCTCCGCCGCTTGCAGAAGCACAGGGCGGTTTGGTCCAGGCGATTCAGGCCGTGCTGAACGTGATCAACGGAATGCTCAAGAATGCGCTGACTGCAATCAACACGGTGAGAACAGCAATGAACGCGCTCTACCAGAATTTCGTCTGGCCGCTGCAATTGATCAATCAGGCGCGCGCACAAGTCACGCAAATGATCAATCAATACCGCGCGTTGATGGCGAGCATTCTCAATATGAATCTGAGCAGTGCCACATTACCCACGCCTCAGTCTCTTGAAACGATGATGCGGGATCATCGGGTCAACAACTTCAACTCGTTGGGCCAGTCGTTCGGAAATACCTATGGGGCAATTCCGACTTCCGTGGATGCAAGTCAGGCAGATCGCGACATGTCAGATATGGACGACGCCCTGACGCTCGACAGCCTCAAGACGCTCAAGGCATCGGACAACGCGACTGATCTTGAACTTCAGGCCGCGAACTCCATAGAGAATTCAGCCACTCAGGCGGCGCCCGGTTCCGCGCCCTTCATGACCGCATCAGCCGTTGCGTCCAGTATTCGCAGCCAGGCCCTGACGCAGAAGATGCTGGCGGCAGAACTGCGGCAAGAGGCAGCGCATATTGCACATCAAAACGGATTCCGGAAGCGGGGCGCAACTTTCACCACGCAATTTCGCACTCTGATGATGAATCTTCTGCAGCACAACTGATTTCGGAGAAATGCCATGAAATGCTTTCGAGACGCGCTCAAGACCGCAAAATGCTGGATAGTGGGCCACAAACTCCGAACCGCTGTACTCGGTGCTGTCCTGCTTGGCGTCGCACCCTGGCCTGCGAAAGCACAGTTCGTTGATCCATGTTGCGCCATTATGGCAGCAGGTCTGGCGACCATTTCGAGTGCGCTGCAGAACGTGATCGGCGGTGGCCTGAACCAGATCCGAGGCGTCGATCAGTCGATCCAGCAGTTCGAACAAAACACCGTCTGGCCACAGAACCTCATCAACGAGGCCCGTGCGCTTGTGGGAGGTTTACAGGGCATCTTCAACCAGATTCAGTCGCTGACGCAGATTCGGGTAAACAGCGCGACTCTGCCCAACTCTCAGCAGCTCGAAGCGAATCTTCTGTCACGCAACGCCAACCAAATCGGGCAAACATCCAGTAGTTATACGGCGCTTTACGGTCAGATTCCGACCACCACAGATGCGTCGCAGCAGGTGCGCGACATGGTCGACATGACCGACGCGGCCGCCCAGGACGCCATGAAGAGAGCGATTGAGATCGACGCCCTTTCCGATTTGGAGTTACAAGCTGCCAGTCAGATCAACCAAAGCATTCAGAGCGCCGCTCCCGGAAGTGCGCCGATTATTGAGGCGCAGGCGGATGCGTGGGTGGTTCGCGCCAACGCCTATACCCAGGCCGCAACCGCGGATTTGATGCGTCTGCGAGCCATCGACCTCGCGAACTCAAGCGCGGACATAAAGACGGGAGCAACCAATACCACCAATCTTCGACAGCAGTTGATGAACCTGCTGCAGCACAACTGAGACGGTGAATTATGCCGAGCTTCTATTTCGAACAAGTCCTCCAGACAGCGCTCAACGGAATCGATCAGAACGTTACGGGTCCCGTGTTGCAAATAGCAGGGGTGATCCTGATTCTGAGCCTCCTCTACGCAGCGTACGAGGCATACAACAATGGCGGTGACGTTCGCGCACTCGGCGTAGCCGGCATCAAGTACCTCGTCCTTGGTCTGGTCTTTCTCAACTACCAGTCCGCCTTTCGCTCCGTGAACGGCATGTTCAACAGCGTCGCGGACTTCATTTACAACACAAACGGTATCGGGGACGTAATTCAGAGTTGGCTGAATTCCGTCAGCGCCTACATTGGTCAGCAGGGCTCATCGAGCTTCTGGACTCTAGTCACCGGAGCGATCTCGGGATTGCTGGACGTGGTCTTGATTCTCGTGGGCTTGCTCATCCTCCCGGTCAGCTACACATTGTTCACGCTCGCCTACGCGATGTATGGATCAATTTTGTACCTAGTGGGACCCTTTGTTCTCGCGCTCTGGCCCAGTCGAGCAATGGGGCAGCTCTCGCGGACTTACTTTGTGAATCTGATGATCTTTCAGAGCTGGGGCTTGCTCTACGCAATTCTGCAGGTCCTGATAACCGCGCTCCAGATGAACAGCATAAACAGCGTGTTGAACGGTAACGGGGTCCTCAACGCATTCGTGGGATCCAGCCAGATGGTTTTGTTGGGAGCAGTGAGCATTCTGTTCTCGATTGCTATCGCCCTGATTCCTTTTATCGCAAGTCGAATTGTTCGTGGCGAGGTCGGGAACACAGTTTTTGCAGTCGCTGCACTCGCGAATAGGGCCGCTAGGGTTGTATTTACTTCGAATGCGTCCTCATCGCAACTACTCCCAGCCGGTCCTCCCTCAGCTATGTCAGAACCCGGCCCACCTACCGGCAGTGGGCCGAGTCAAATTGGAGCCGTAGCAGGGGCGAATGCTGGTTCAGGAGGAGGCTTGCTTTCTGAGTCGAGACCGCCGACGCCGTTGAGCGGGAGCTCAGGTACCAACACTGCAGGTTCTGCCGGCGAGATCGGCGCGGGCGGAGCTGTCATGGCCGTTTGAAAGGCATGATCGACTGGATGGAGCTGATGGATTAATTGCAATGAAAACGGATAAGAAATCGATCGCAAACCCGGAGATTCTGGCGTACACGAAATACTACGAGCACGACGGGCTGCTTCGCGCTTACGCGAACCGCGCCATGTATTCAGCGATGTTGTTTGGTGTCATCGCGCTCGCCTCACTCGGGTTCGCCATCTACGTCCGAATTCAGCCGCCAACGGTCATTCGTGTGGATAAAGACGGTGAAGCAACCGTTGTGGGCGCGAGATCGGGAGTGAACCCGGTGGCGCGCTTGGCCGCCGTACTCTCGGCCGAAGCTGACACGCGTACTTCCGATTCAGGCGCTCCGACCGATCTCGAGGGACGAGCTGTTCTGCGCCGATTTCTGCAGCACTACCTCTCCTATACGCCTGACTCGGTGACACGGAATTTCGCAGAGTCTCTGAACATGATGACCGCGAATCTGCGCAAGTTGACGATGGATAAGCTGCGGGATAACGATACCATCGGAAAGATCCAACAGGATCAGATCATCTCCGATTTCCGGATTCGCTCGATCGAGCGCTCGAAGGACGCTCCTTGGAGCTATGCCGTGTTCGGTGTAAATGAGATCCACAAGATCAAGAACGGCACCGAAGTGACCGACCGGATTGTTGGCCAGTACAACCTCCGGCTAATGGAAGACCGGCGGACCGAACTCAACCCGAGCGGCCTCCTTGTCGCGGACTACTCGGAACAGCAGATGGTGGGCGAACGGGACAACGGTCTTCTGCAGCGCAGTGAACTGGATAAATGAAAAAGGACACGAGGACAAATATGGCCACCATGCTTAGTTCCGCTGCTGACGAAAGAACAAGCCTAGACAATATCAGGCCAAACATTAAGCCGTCCCGGCGCCCACGCCTGGCAGCGGATGAGGAAGGTGCTCAAGGCGCGCGCTTCTTCCTGCCGCAGGCCGGAACCAACGGGAATTCGTTTGAGTTAGGCCGGGAGGTTGCGAGCGAAGGCGAAGCTCGGGTCGAGGCACTCAAGCTGGGAGTGACGTACTACAGCGTTTGGGAGTCGCGTCCCGTAGCAGATTTCGCTGGCAAGAATCCGGAACTTAAGCGTGAGGTCGTCACCACAAAGGAGTCAGGATAGCACCTGATAACATTTCACAAATTCATAGCACCAGGTTTCATGACAGACGTTGGTCTGTAGTGAGCGATCCACAAGCTGATTGTGGATGAGTGCTGGTCCGGTTCTTGCGCGAACCTGGCCGGGGACCTGAAACGTTTTCGACCAGGACAGCACAGGGAACCGCACGAGCGATCCTCCGATCTGTTCTGGTTTTCAGGCAGAAAGGAGGAAGAGAAATGGTGAAGCAACGGTTTCTCACGCATTTCAAACCGTGGCTTATCGCCGTATGTAAAGCCGGTGCCCTGATCGTGACGTATCAAGTGCTCGATCAGATTCGTACATGGCGTCAACATCCGCCTCTCAACATCTCCGATGTCGTGACGGCGGCAACGATCGCCCTCTTTGCGCTCGCATTGCTTTGTGCTTGTTGGGCGTGGGGAGAGTGGTGCTGTTTCAAAATGCGCAGGTTTCGTGGGTTGTGGAGCGATTACAAAATTAGCTTTCGCTACCCAACGTCACCAGCGGAGATTAGGAACTTCGAGGCCGTGAGGAAAGTGTGAGCTAAGCAATCCAACTCGTGGGCCTGGCGCTTCGCTGCCCGGCCGAAAAGTCATTTCAACAGTTTTCGGCAAGGGACAGCAAGGGGCGGACACGAGCCTCCTTCTCTGTCCTTTGCCTGACAGAAAAGGAGATGAGGTATGTCACACGTGGAGCACAATACGATGCCGATCCTTGCGCTCGAACTTGATCGCGAGGGTCACATTTCCAGGAAAACCATGAGACTCAACCGTCAAGAAACGCTCACGAACACATTGCTCCAGGGATTTTGTCCGGGGATCCGCGTGGCCACGGTAGATGTGCCAAGCGAACCTCTGGATGCCTGCGAGCAAGCAATTGTCGAGCAGGCATTGACGCGGGTCGAATTCGATGGAATTCGTTACAGCCTCGTGGGCGCGAGCGGTAGTGCGAAGAAAGGAAAGTTCTATGCCGTCGACTCTCGCTACGAGAAACGGCTGGCAGAGAGATTTCGCTATTCGCCGCAGGCAGCTATGACCTACTTCGGCATTCTGGTGTCTTCGTGCAAGGTCATGATCGAAGTTCCAGAATGCAGAGTTCTTGTCGTTGACGATCGTCAATTGGGTACGAACGACTGTCGGGGATGGATCTCAGAGGCGTTGTTCATGAAACTCCGGGCAAAACACCGCGAGAATCTCTTGGCCGGTGAAGTCAAAAGACTGCTTCGCAAGCTCGCGCACGGCCAGGATGTTCAACTGAATCCGGACGATGAAGAGGTTCTCAAACAGCAAGCCGAGGCAACGATCGACCGTAAACTGCTGCGGAGGAATCGCTTCTATCAATTTCGTCTGGCCTTCGACAGGACGCAGGCGAAGGGGTCATTCAAGGTTATGGCGGATGAAGTGGCTGAGAAACTTGAGGCTGACATCATCCTGCCGAAGTCCTCGGTCAAACCCAGATACCAGGGAGGAGCGCTTCGGTCGATTCGGTCCGCTCTCGGTGACCGACAGGCTCACTGCTATCGTGGATCGGCGTTGATCGGCATTCGGGATGTTTCTCGAAGTCTCGAATTCCAATCGAGCTACACCCTGGTAGAGCACGCGCCTCAGGACTCCATAGAACTGGAAATCAAACCCTACGCTTTGAAGCAGATTGAGAAATTGCGAAAGGCGTGGGAGGAAAACAACTTCAGGGAATTTTTCGAGCAGTTGGGCACACAAGAAAGCCAACGCGCGCTCGACATCGCCGAAGATCCGGACCCGGAGTATACCTGCAGCGAGTACACAGTTGCTGACGGTGCACTCGTTGCCGATGGCACGGGTTACATGCTCAAACATCCCTTCGTAAACAGCCATCTGCAAAAGGTGCTCGCTCGATGGGCGTATCGCCTTTGCACCAGCGGCGGCTTTCGCCTGCCCGGCTTCGCCTTGGCAGACGATGGCTATCTCGTTCTGAGCGATGGCGAGGTTCTCTGTGGTTCGGACTGGATTCCGAAAGACCGCGGGTTTGCTCCTGTTTCGTCCCGTCTGGGTCTGATCGTTCGATATCCCATCCGGATGAAGGAAGACCTGCTCCCGTTTGAGAATCTGTCGCCAGAGGAACTTACCTCTCTTCTGGCGTCCGACCTTTCTAAGCGCGGTTGCCATATCTCGGAACAACAGCTCGCAGCGGTGGCCAGTGAGCAGTTGCAACTGAAGGGCACATTGATTTTGCACTCCGAAGCAGCTGCCCGAAACGGCGGAGACTTCGACTTCGATCAGGTATGCGTGCTCGAAGGCGACAAGTTCCCACGTTTCGTTCGCGACCGATTTGCTTACGAGGAACGGCACGCAGCGCAAAAGAACAAAACACCCAAACCTCCCAGTCCCTGGTGGAACCTGCCGCAGGTTGCCATGCAGGCCCGGGGAAACCAGATCGGATCGATCACGGATCTGAAAACGTCCTGCTTGGCAAATGGAAGGGACGATCTGGCCTGGCAACTCGTCGACCAACTTCAGAACGCTCTCGACCAACTGAAGCATGGGACACAACCTGACCAGGACGTGATTCGTGATATCCGAAACGAAGTAAGCAAGGCCCCGTGGCTCAAGCTCAAACAAAAACGGCGAATTGTGGAGATGGCCGAGCATGTACCGGTCGCAGAAAACGACAAAGTCGGACACCTCTACAACTTTCTCCGAAAAGAGCTCGGGCGCTACTTCTCAGATGCGGCGGTGGCGCCACTCAGCGATTTCCGCGGTTTGATAGGAGGTGCGGAATTCACGCCGGAAATCTTTGCAGAGTGCTCCACGGTCAACAAGTACTATGCAGCCGTCGTGACTCAAACCCTGACTCAGCGACGGGAACTATGGGACGAACTGGAAAAGGCCGAAGCCGAAGTCGAGGCATTGAAAGAGGATGCCGAGGCTCGGAAAGAAGCCATTTTCCGCCGTAAGCAGGCCTCCGCGGCTCTTCAGAGTTTCGAGGAGCGCTCACGGGAAGAGCTGCGAGCTCTGATCGATCAAGTCCGCATCTGGGCCCAAAGCAAGAATGGAACGCGATTGGCATACCTGTCGGCCTTGCATGCGATCGTGTGCCGGGACAGGCGGCCGAATCCGGAGCATGAGTTTGTTCCGGGAACCGGGTCAATCGTGTTCTATGCGTTTCCTCAGGAAGTCGTCAACCAAATCGCCGAACGAACCGGAGGGCGGCCGGTCACAGTAGAGATCCCCGATCTCACAGACGGCGAAGTCGAAATCGACCGGGATGGCCGCATTTTCTTGGTCCGCCATTTCACGAATGGCGACGGTCAAGTCCACGAACGCCTCATCTTTCTCGCTCAGGTGACGAGAAAAGGCGAGGTCTTTCGTGAACGCGACGAACAGGGCTCGCCCATGGTGATCGAACGAGTCCGTCCATTTCCAATTCAGCCCGGCAGAAGCGAGGCGCGGGATGGGGTAGTCACCTTTCCCGGAACTCAGCGACGCCCTCAAGTTCCAGGCGGGGCCGTCATACTGCCGCTAACCGTCAACTGAATACCTCTGGGAGGTTCGCCTCGAACCTCCCAGACATTCTCAAAGTGACCTCAAGTCAACAGGAGAAATACGATGAGACGATTCATCCTTATCACTGTGGTCATTTCGGCTATAGGGATACCGCTGGCCGGACAGAGGATCGAGCGGGCATCAAGCGATCGCTCCCAGATCGTTCATCTGAAAACTGCACTGAATCACTTGACGGTGATTGAGCTTCGCGAACCTGTCACTCAGGTCGCCACCGGGAGTCAGTCCTTCAAGGTCGAGTGGCGGGAAAACAAAGTGTTTGTACAACCCACCGAGGCTGATGCCTCCACAAATCTGTTCATCTGGACCGCATCCGAACGACTAAACTATGAACTGGAACCGGCTGGTGACGTGGCTGGCATGGACTTTGCGGTGGATCAGATTCCGCTCGCTCAGCCCAAGCCAACCGGTGTCCCTCAGCCGCCTCAACCCTCCCGAACCGAAATCCTGTTGGCCGGAAAGGCAGTACGGCTTGAGTCCGCAAAGCCTTCGCGCAAGCCAGTGGAGGTCACGATTCGCGATCTCTACGAAAAAGATGGACGCCTGCTGGTGCGATTCGCCGTTCGGAATCGAGGCAACCATGTCTACGACGTTAAGGCGCCGCAGGTCTTTGAGCTTACAGGCGTGCGCTACCCTCAATCTCTTTATCCCTTGGTGGACTCGCAGCTAGGCGACCAGGAGTCCTTGCGAGTCGTAGCGAAGCAGCAGACTCCAGTTCCCGTGCTTGAAAGTCACCTGCAGACTGAGCATCTCGCACCTGGTGAAGAATCTCTTGGCGTCATAGTCCTTCGCCTAACATCGAGCAACGAACCGACGATGTTGCGCTTTCAATTCCCCAACGACGACAAAGAACAGATCGCAGCATTGCTGGTGCGGTGAGCTATGGAACGGATTACGCCGGGAGAAATGGATCGCTTGCTGCGGCAACACCTGCGTCTCCGCTCTGATTTGGGACTGTGGAATGCATTAGCGGCGATGATCTTCGAATCGCATAATGCTTTTTCAACCGAGCCCCGAAGAAAACCCCACCGATGCTTTGTGCTTTTCGTGGTGAATTTGGTTGCGGCGCTCGCTGCCTTGGCATACTTCAACTTCTTGAATTGAGATGGTCGCAAAGGTGCTCCGCAGAATCGAAGCCGTTGTTTTCTTCCTGGCAATGATGTTGGCTATCGTTCTCGAAGGTGGAATCGTCTACTGGTTATCCCAACATCCCGCCAGCCAGGGCGCATCGTTCGGCCTCACAGGCCAATGGACCGGCGCTGCTTTGCCGCAGGCGTGGCTCTTCGGCGCTCTCTTGATGCTCGCGTACAAGTTGATTGTAATATTCACTCCGCCCTCCGGATGCCCTGAAGGCGAGGTTCAGCGTCAGCGGAAAGGCTTCTTGCGCCTGTGGCGTTGGACCGTTGCGCTGATCGCCATGCAGGCCTTCGCCTTCTTCCTCGACCGCGTACCAACATCATGATCCGGGAAACATATGCCGACCGTCACCATCATCCGCCTCTCCTCGAGAGCGCTGAGATCCTCATCGCCGCGGTTCTGATGTTTGCTGGCTGGTTCGCGTGGTACGTCGGACGAGAACGATACTTCCTGACAGCGCGCCAACTGACCGAGCTTGCTACCTACCTCATTATTACGGGCTTCACGCTGGTTACGACCGGTACCCTTTGGGCCACTCGGCGATCCCGAAGGGAGAAGCAATGGCCGCATCCGCCGCTCGCGATTTCCCGCAAACGCGACCAAAGAATTACCCGGCAGGCCTGGGATCAGGATTCGGTAGTGCTCGGATACGACATTCACGGCCAGCCCTGGTATTGGCCGGACCGTGTCCGGGTGATGCAGGCGATCGTACTGGGCATGACCGGCACTGGAAAAACGACGTTATTGCGCAACATCATCTCCCAGGACCTCGCACGGGTTGTTGGTCCTCCCGCCGAACCTCATCGCATACCAATGGTGATCTTCGACGGCAAGGGAGACTTGGAGTTTTTTCAGGACCTCTTGCCGCATGTGCATCGTGCTGGCCGCCTCCATCAGTTGCGCTTGCTGAACCCTGCCCGTCCCGATCTGTCGGTCCGCTACAACCCTTTCCAATGCTCGGACGACGAGTACATGCCGGTGGTCGCCATGATCTTCGGATCATTCAATCTCAGGAAAGAATTCTTTGCCAAGCACCAACTGAACTACCTAGCGGATATCGTTCGCGTACTCTTCTATACCGGTTTGAAGTTCAACTTCTACGACGTCCTCGTCATGGCTATGGATGAAAGAGTGATGAAGGAGCAGGTCGAAATAGCCCGGAAGCGCATCGCCGTGGACTCTTCGCTCCCGACGCAGCGCCGCCTCAATTTCGAGATGTCAGTCAAGAACCTGTATACATCCCTTGCAGATCGAGAGCGCGTGCAGAAAATTCAGGGTCTGCTGAACGAGTGCATGACCTTTCTCGATGACCAACTGAGTGTCCTCACCGGACCATACGAACAGCTGCTTTCGATCGATGATGTGATCGAGCAGGAACTCATTCTGGTTGTCTCGCTGAACATCAACAAGAATCCCGAACCCATGCGATCACTGGGCAAGATGATTCTGCAGAACCTGCAGTTGGTTATCGGAAAACGATACGAGAGCGAAGAACATCGGGCGCGGAGCAACCGGCCAATGCTCAGCGTTGTGCTCGACGAGTTTGCCCCGTTTGGTTACCGCAACTTTGCACAGATTCTGCAGACAGCCCGGGGTACGAACACCGCCTTTTTGTTCTCCATGCAAGCATTGCCCCAACTCCTGCAGGTCGACCGAGGCTTCAAAGAGGATGTCTCATCGGCCCCCAACACGACGATGATCCTGCGCACCCGTGACGAAGAGACAACACAGTATTTTCTACGCGCTTCGGCAGAACATCGGGTGACTCGGCGCAGCGTCTCGATGCAGCGGTGGAAATTGTTCGGCTACGAGAGATACGAGCAAACGGAACGCGCTGTCGATCGTGAAGAGAAGGAGACACGCGCGCTCGATGAACACATCAAGAATCTCGCCAAAGCCCAAATGGAGATCCTGATGACTGACGACGCGCGTGGAACGTTGCACGGGTTGCTTCATGTGCGGACGCCGGAGGATGTCAGTATCCCGCGATTTAAGCCTCAGCTATATCCCACGTTGCGCCAGTCGCGGGAAGAATCAGTGGGGGCCAATCTCCGTTTCAAGTCACCCGAAGTAGCTCCGGTCGGCCGCCGACGGCGGGCGGGAGGCTGGTTGTGAGGGGCCGCCTTATAGTTTGTGGTCTACTGATCGGACTCACGATAGCGCATGCCTATGCCTTGCAAAGAGCGACCAACTCTGCGCCCGCGAAGTCTCGCACGGATGCCGCAGCAGTGCGTGTCCAATCGCCGTACCAACATCAGGACACCTGGTACGAGTTCGTCTTGAAACAGTTCAATCGGGAGAACGTCGGTTACGGCGACTGGCTTGAGCAACAGCGCCGTAATCTGATCGAGCTTCGCCTCAAGAACTCGTACTTCCTTTACAGTCTCTGGACCACGATTGCGTTGATTCTTGCCGCCGCTATCTGCCTGAAGCAACGGATCGATCACCGGCGCGCGATGTCTATCACGGCCGAGATGATGGCAGACCTGTACAACCAGGATGTGAATTCGAGAGCGGTTGCCCAGGAGGCGATCGAACGCTACAACAAGCACATCGAGCGCTGTAACCGCGCAATCGAAGGCGTTGAAGGCAGTCCGGTCGCAACCAATCCTAGAGAGATTGAGCAACTGCGGACGGAACTGATGTGCGTCGCCGTAGAGCGGGACACTGCCATAAGGGACAGGGACGTTGCGCGAGAAGAGTTGCGACGAAAGTCCGAGATCTTGGCCGACATGTCTGTTCGCCTGGACGCCGCCAGAAGCAAAGCCGACGCGGCGGGCGCGGCAAAAGCAACATCTGATCCGCGCGGCGCCGATGCCAGGTTGGTAACTCATATCAACAATCTTCAAGAGCAGTTGTACGCGGAGCGAAGTAGCAACCGCAGGTTAAGAGGCGGATAGTACGTGCGAGTCGCAGTCATGAGCTTCGGCAGTTTGTGGCGCCATCGACTCGGAAAGCGCGATGCGAGTGGCCGTCCTACTGGAGCCGTATACTACAACACGACCGGAATCACTGTGAATGGACAGATCCGCCAGCGGCCGCAGATTTGCGGCTATGCACGATTCGATACGATCGGTGGTTTTGATCCGAACTGCCTGTCGAGAATGATGGGCCGGGTATTCGAATGTGCCGAACCATCCATCTGGATGGGTTACAACAAACTGCTCTTCAGGCGAATTCTGAGCCGGGGCGAAAGTCCCGACCGCTTCTTGGTTGTTGCAAAGTCGAAGTTCGTTGGTCAGTTGCTTGTTGGCAAGGAAGACTGGCGATCCCCGGAAACCCGGCTTCTTTCGTTGAGTGAATCCGTTGGGCAGCAGGAGGCCATGCTGCTGATGTCGATCGGTGACTGGATTCGTAGCAGTCTCGGCCACCTCGTCCTGGGACCTTCCATGATCGGTCGACCACTCGCATGTCTCGTGCTTCGTGCCGCAGAATGAGTGAGGTATTCCGTGCGTTATTGGAAAGGCTCAATCGCGTTAAGTTCGACACGCGACTACCCGCTCTTGCGCTACGTTTTTCAATTAGGTTTCATCACGCACAACCAATTGTTCGAATTGTTGAAACTGGACTACTGCGCGGCATCGCGCAACGCCTTCAATAACCGAGTTCTCCGTTTGGTGACGCACGGCCTGCTCAGCCGCCAGGAACGGCTCTCCGCTAGTCGCGACGTCGTGTATTCCTTGTCAACCTCGGGTGCTTTGGCACTCGGTGTAAACGGGAATCCCAACCATTCAATCGTCAACCGAGCTTCCAACATTAACAACAGACAGCTTCATCACTCCCTCGACCTGAATGAGATACATCTGGCTTTGAAGCGCTCCGGATCGCTAGTCTACTGGATGCCTGAGACCGAGGTCCGCTCGCGAACTGACCTCACTCCGTATGGCTATTGCAAGTACTACGATGCGGTTGTGGTAGTCCGGCTTGGCGGGCAGGACTGCAAATTCGCACTGGAATATGAGCGCACTCCAAAGGCGGCGCGCCACTACGCAGCCATCCGCGACAGGATCGAGCAGGAAACGGCGATTGCACATTTTCTGTATTTGGTGCCGAGTCATGATTTCATGTGGTTCATTGCTGAGAAACTTTCCCAGTGCAGGCGTGCAGTCCACATTGGACTGTTCCATGACTTCCTCGAGCAAACGCTAGCACTGCCGGTAAGGAGGAGTGGAAGCCCTACCATGCTCACGCTCGCATTTGTTCTTTCGCCGGGGAAAGAGGTGCAACACTCGGGCGAACTTTTCTCAGGTATTGCCGTGTGATTGGAGTGTCATTGCCGTGCCTTTGCGGTGTTGGCTGGCCTGCAACATTCTATGACTCTAGAACTTGTCTGAGGACTATATCCAGTCAGCCGACCCTCCTATTTCGCCACAGGCAGCGACAAGCGTGACGATGAAAACACCGTATTGAATGAGCTCGTGCCAACGGAAGCATGCCGAAATTCGAGTGGCGCTGGTACATCCTTGTTCTGGTCGTCCGTCGAGAGATACAGCCGGATTTTGTGACCGGCCTTGAAGCGTCGAGCATTGGGCACTAACGGAATGCGGTATGTGACCTTTTGGCCAATCGGTACTGCTTCGAAGGTATTGCAGGGAAGCACCGGCATTGTCTGTTTGCTCTGCTCTTCATCCACTCGTCGCAATCCGGCGCGGAGGTAACCTGCGGTGATGTTTTCGCCGTGCCGTCCTCGTACACATCCAGTAGGACAGCGATGAATGCGGTGTCCGGTGCGGTGCAAGCTGCGTCCAACCGCAGCTCAATCGGACCGATGATGTCAACGTTGTGCGCCAATGGCGCAGTCGTCCACTCCAAAAACGAGGGGGGGTCGGTTTCGCTTGCACGCGGACGGTTGAGACCGCCACCAAGGTTCATATATGTCCTTGAACCAGAATTGCTTTCGTCTTCACTGAGAACACCGTCGGCCCTTAACGCACACGACTGGTGCATCGCTACAGGGACCGGCCAGGCATCGCTGGTTCGCCATCCCTCGGCTTCGGGTATAACGTACCGGATGTTCGGGCCATCGAGAATGCCGGTGTCTTGCCCCTTGAGCCAATGATCAAACCATGCCAGCGCCTTGATGTGAAGGCTTTCCCACGGCCAGGCGAGGCCATCCTCTCCCATCAATGCGACTTGTATGTGGGCTGAGTTGGTGAGCCGCTCGTAAGCCGTAAAGGTGTGTGGCAGATGGAGGGGGACGTTCTGCCAGTCACACCCCAGATAGACAGGCACCTCAACGCGATCGAGTAGCGCAAGCAAGTTGCGATCTTCCCACCAGGCGTCGCGAACCGGATGTTCGGCTGCTATCGCCCGCCAGAGGTCGTCCCAAGGGTGCGGATCATGGTGCAGCTTGAGCAAGACTTTGAGGCCAGCGATCGCGGCCTCACCATTGGCCATCTCAAACTTCTTGTGGATGCCCGGCGTCAGCAGAAGAGCACGCACGGCATCCATTAGCGTGCTGCGCCAGAGCTTGTTGGTGTGCCCCGACGTCATCCCGTCTATAACAACGACGGCGATGTCAAGGGTATACGAGAGCGTCGACGCTTTGGGTTTGAAAGAAGCGCCATTTCGCTCTCGTTGGGGTTTTGACTTTTTCACGATGACCAAGACTCGCG
>Ga0307474_10000208_pt1 | contig 42678 bp, 38 predicted proteins | sample atmos_gasesECM1C_2_FD_203312 | JGI IMG/M metagenome (GOLD analysis project Ga0307474, IMG submission 203312) | Hardwood forest soil microbial communities from Morgan-Monroe State Forest, Indiana, United States - atmos_gasesECM1C_05 | ecosystem: Environmental > Terrestrial > Soil > Temperate... | reverse complement strand
GTTATTGGCGCTATTTCTTGGCATCGGGCGCATTGAGCACCTTCCGGCAATCGGAGGGCATTTGTGCGAGCGTGATACTATGGGGGGGCTTCGGCGGCTCCTTAGGGGGCTCGGGGTGAAGGATGGAATCCGTGAACCAGTAGGCAAGATCGGATGCTGAACAGCCCTCACCTCCGGCTTGGTCCGGCTGGCCCTTGCATTCCTTGTCGCCCGCCGGGCAGCGCATGCGAATGTGGAAGTGATAGTCGTGACCGTACCATGGTCGGATTTTACTGAGCCAGCTGCGATCGCCCCTGGCATCGCGGCACAGCGCCTTCTTGATCGCGGGATTGACGAAAATGCGCTGAACGGCCGGCTCCTGCGCGGCGTCGCGCAGCACCATCCAGTGGTTCGGCGTCCACGCGTTGGGATCAATGTCGAGCCGGTCGTCGCGCACCATCATGGTCGCTGACGTTTCCTCGCGCTCCTCGCGCGACAACAGATGATCCGGCATCGGCGTCAGCCAGACGTCGGCATCGAGCCCGAGCTGGTGGCTGGCATGCCCGCTCAGCGCCGGACCGCCGCGCGGCTGGCCGATATCGCCGACCAGTATGCCCGGCCAGCCGGCGTCCTTGTGCGCCTTGACCGACAGCCGTTTCAATAGCGCGATCATGTCGGGGTGGCCCCAGTTGCGATTGCGCGACAGCCGCATCACCTGCCAGGTGCCGCCCGTGATCGGCATCGCCTCGGCGCCGGCAAGGCACCCCTTCACATACGAGCCGATCGGGTGTGCGGGGCCCGCCGTCGGCTTGAGCTTGCGGGCGAACAGCTCTTTCGCGGCGACCTTGGGGTCGTTGGGATGTTCGAGCGGCGGCAGCGGCTTGGAGTCGAGCGTCCCAAGGTCCTGCGCGAGCGCGCTGAGCGCCGTGGCGCAGACGATGCCGAACAAGAGTGGGATCAGAATTGGGCGTGCTGGCATTGCGTCACTCTATGTGCCGATAACGCTAGCATGGAAGGGCTGCAGCGTCCCGACCGCAATTGGTCGATCCTAAGCCGGATGCGATGGCTCGGCTTTACCAGGCGGTGTTCACGTCGGTTCCTCGCAGCGGCGTAGACAACACTCCGATCGAGATCTATCAAACCGGCAGGGATCGCCTTCTTAACCGCGCGATAACCCTCTTCCCCATTGACCAAATTTCATACGCGCGAAGAACAATAGGTGGATTCGGCATGCAAAGTGCGGCCCGCGCGGGCGGGCGATGAGCAGATGGTGATCAATTAATGCTCAATCACGCCATCATGGGTTGTGCAGATAAAAAAGCGGCTACTGCTGGCTGATGCGGCGGTCAAACAGAAAACATCAAAGGACCGAGAATAGCTGTTCCGGCGAATATACCCAAGTATAGCATTGGGTGCGTCGCAGGGGAAAGATACGTTTTTTTTAGGAGACTTCGCCGAAAACAAGGGCGCGCAGAATGCGAGTTGGGGGCGCGCGTATGCCGAATGTCCGGCAAAGGAAGAAGAAGTTGAAGCTTGCGGGAACGCGCCGCAAGTCGCGCCGCCTCGCTCCGAAATTTGCAAACTTCTGCCGTCATCCTTCCATCGAAGCCGTCGAAATTGCGCGGACCCGCGCCGAAGCCGACGCCGCGATTGCGGATGCGCGCAAGTCGCATGAGCGGCTGCGCGAAGCGATCGAGCTTCTGCCCCAGGGCATCGTGTTTCTCGACGCCGATGGCCGCTACATCCTCTGGAACAAGCAGTACGCCGAGATCTACAGCCGCAGCGCCGATCTGTTCGCGCCGGGCGCGCGGCTCGAGGATACGCTTCGCATCGGCGTCGCGCGCGGCGACTACCCCGAGGCGGCCGGCCAAGAGGAGGAATGGATCGCCGAGCGGCTCGCCAAGATGTGCCAACCCGGCGCGCGCCACGAGCAGAAGCTCTCCGACGGCCGGATCATCCTGATCGAGGAGCGGCTGACCGAGGACGGCGGCGTCGTGGGCCTGCGCGTCGACATCACCGAGCTGAAGCAGCGCGAGGCCTCGTTTCGTCTTCTGTTCGACGGCAATCCTGTGCCCATGATCGTCTGTGCGCTGGACGGTGGGAGGATTCTTGCCGTCAACGATGCCGCGGTGGAGCATTACGGCCATAGCCGCACCGAGTTCGAGACGCGCAGCATTCGCAGCCTGCAGGCCTTCGACAGTGACCCGCCTTGGGAAGGCGGCCGCTCCAGCGAGGAGCAGGCGGCGCGGACCTGGAAGCACGTCAAGGCCGACGGCTCGCTGATTGATCTTGCGATCTATTCGCGCGAGCTCGTCTATGACGAGAAGCCCGCAATGCTGCTCGCGCTGATGGACATCACCGAACGCAAACAGGCCGAGGCAAGGATCGCCTTCCTCGACCGGCACGACGGCCTCACTGGCTTGCCGAACCGCAATCTGCTGCGGCAGCAGATGGACGACATTCTCGGCCACACCCGTCGCAGCGGCGAAAAGGTCGCGGTGCTGGTCCTGGGGGTCGACAATTTCAAGGCGGTCAACGAGTCGCTCGGTCACAGTGTCGGCGACAAGCTGCTGCGCGCCGTTGCCAAGCGCCTGCGCTCGACATTGCGCGAGGGCGATACGCTCGCACGTCTCAATTCCGATGAATTTGCCTTGACCCAGAGCGGGCTGACACGCCCCGAGGACGCAGTTTTGATGTCGCGCCGGTTACTCGAGGCGATCGGCGATCCTTTCCTGCTCGACGGTCATTCCGTGGTGATCGGCGCCACCATCGGCATTGCGATGGCGCCTGGTGATGGTGACGATTCCGAGACGCTCCTCAAGAACGCCGACTTGGCCTTGACGCGCGCCAAGAACGATTGCCGTGGCACCTTCTCCTTCTTCGAGGCCGCCATGGATGCGCGCGCGCAAAGCCGCCGCAAGATCGAGACCGAGCTGCGCGACGCCATCCAGAGCGACCGCCTGCAGCCCTATTATCAGCCGTTGATCGATCTTTCCGCCGGGCGAATCACCGGCTTCGAGGCGCTGGTGCGCTGGCCGCATCCGGAACGCGGCATGGTTTCGCCCGGCGAGTTCATTCCGGTCGCCGAAGAGACCGGCCTGATCAGTGCGGTCGGCGGCTTGATGCTGCAGCGCGCGTGCAAGGATGCCGCAACCTGGCCGGACGATGTCCGCGTCGCGGTCAACCTGTCGCCGCTGCAGTTCCGAACCGGCAACCTGCTCTCCGTCGTGATGGATGCGCTAAAACAGTCCGGCCTGCCGGCCAAGCGGCTCGAGCTCGAAATCACCGAAACCCTGCTGCTCGAAAAGAGCAGCCAGGTGCTGGCGACGTTGCACGCGCTGCGCGCGCTCGGCGTGCGCATCTCCATGGACGACTTCGGCACCGGCTACTCCAGCTTGAGCTACCTGCGCAGCTTCCCCTTCGACAAGATCAAAATCGATCAGTCCTTCGTGCGCGATATCGGTTCCAATCGCGAGGCGCAGGCGATCATTCGCTCCATCGTCAGCCTCGGCAAGGGGCTCGGCGTCACCATCACCGCAGAAGGCGTGGAGACCGAAATCGAGCTGAGCTGCCTGCGTGCTGAAGGTTGCCATGAGGGGCAGGGCTTCCTGTTCAGCCGCGCCCGTCCCAACGAGGAGATTGTCCAGTTGCTGCGCGCCCAGCGCGGCGCGGACGAGACAGGGCCGGCGGAGGCGCGCGTGGCCTGAGCTGACGTTTTCCCGCGCTCCGGCGCTTGCTCAGGTGATAGGTGAGCGCCAACGCTACGCAGTGACGTAGTGCGTCTTCCGGCGGCTCCTTCGCTTTCGAACAGCGCGGTGACTTGGCGGCTGAGCTGGCCGAATGCCTCATCACGCTGGTGGCGGAGCCTGCAGCTTGCCCGAAAGGATCGCCCGGCCCGCGTCCTCGTAATGGGTGTCGCGCGCCTGGATCTGCTGGGCGATAGTGTGCATGTCGCGAAAACGCCGCTCGAACGGGTTGGCGGCGAACACGGCGGTGGCGCCGGCCATGTGATAGGCGGTGTCGACCACTTTGGTCGACTGGTGAATGGTCCAGGTCGCAGCAATGCGCATGGCGATGCGGTGGGCATCGGTCATGGGCGCCCCGCCCTCGAGATCGCGCCAGACCTCGGCAGCGGTAGAGTAGAGATAGGCGCGCGCGGCGCGTAAGGTCGCTTCGGTGCGGCCGATCAGGCCTTGGACGGCATTGTTCTCGCGCATCGCGGACGTGCCTTGCGGAGTCTTCTTGCGGGACAGATCGATCGCCGAATCGAGCATGGCGCGCCCCACGCCGAGCGAGGTCGCCGCAAAGCCCATGGCGAACACCATGTGGGTCGAAATCTTGTAGATGGCGCCCTGCTCGCGTAAGGCCGCCGGCTCATCGCGAAGGGCCGCGAATTTCTCGGGGATGAAGAGATCGTCCACCGAATAGGAATCGGTGCCGGTGCCTTTGAGACCGATAACATCCCAGACGTCGTGCATAGTGGCGCTTTCGACGGGAAACAGGATGGTACGGATTTCGGGCGTGCCATCCGGCTTCTTGCGCGGTGTGCCGTCGGCCTCGACGATCCTGACATGGGCGCCGAGCCAGCTCGCCTGCCGCGAGCCGGAGGCGAAATCCCAGCGTGCATTGGCTCGATAGCCGCCGAGGACCGCGCGCACCTCATGCGCAATGGCGCCCCAGGCAAGAATCCCCGGCGGGTTGTTGAAGATTTCGTTTGCCGCGTCGCGGTCGAGATAGGCCGCGATCATGGCGCAGACGCTGCATTGGCCCAGACACCAGGCGGTGGAGGCATCCGCTTTCGCAATCTCCTCCTGCATCTGCATGAAGATCTCGCGCGGCGCCTGGGCGCCGCCGAGACTCTGCGGCAGCAGCGCGCGGTAAAGCCCGTTCTCGATCAGGGCCGCCGTCACGGCCGGCGTCAGCCGCCGCGTCCGCTCGATCTCGTCAGCTTCTTTCGTGAGGAGCGGAGCCAGCGCGCGGGCGCGCTCGACAAGACCGAAGGCGGCAGGCTTGTTCATTGCGTTTCCTCTGCCGTTATGGAGTTATAAATCAGAGGACGCAATCGTGGTCTATCTTGGGAGAGAGGGCAAGCTGCGGAAAGGCATTCCGTCATTTCCGCGGCGCGCAGCGCGCGAACCCGAAATCTCGCGTCGCAACCTCCGGATCCCGGTTTCGCGCCTGTTGGCGCGTCCCAGAATGGGTGGGGGTGGATCAGCTATCCACCTTCAGCGCGGCGATAAAGGCTTCCTGCGGGATGTCGACCTTGCCGAACTGCCGCATCTTCTTCTTGCCTTCCTTCTGCTTCTCCAGCAGCTTGCGCTTGCGCGTGATGTCGCCGCCGTAGCATTTCGCGGTGACGTCCTTGCGCAGCGCGCGCACGGTTTCGCGCGCGATCACCTTGCCGCCGATCGCGGCCTGGATCGGGATCTGGAACATGTGCGGCGGGATCAGTTCCTTCATCTTCTCGACCATGGCGCGGCCGCGACCTTCCGCGCGGGTCCGGTGCACCAGCATCGAGAGCGCATCCACGGGCTCGCCGTTCACCAGGATCTGCATCTTCACGAGATCGGCGGGCTTATAGTCGGTCAGGTGATAGTCGAACGAGGCGTAGCCCTTGGAGACTGACTTCAGGCGGTCGTAGAAATCGAACACCACCTCGTTGAGCGGCAGGTCGTATTTCACCATGGCGCGGTTGCCGACGTAGGTCAGTTCCTTCTGCGAGCCACGCCGGTCCTGGCACAGCTTCAGCACACTGCCGAGAAATTCGTCCGGCGTGAGGATCGTAGCTTCGATCCAGGGCTCCTCGATCTCCGCGATCTTGACCACGTCAGGCATGTCGACGGGATTGTGGATCTCGATGGTCGAGCCGTCGGTCAAATGCATCTTGTAGATCACGCTCGGCGCTGTCGCGATCAGGTTGAGGTCGAACTCGCGCGAGAGGCGTTCCTGGATGATCTCCAGATGCAATAGCCCCAGAAAACCGCAGCGGAAACCGAAGCCGAGCGCGGCGGACGTCTCCATCTCGAACGAGAAGCTCGCATCGTTGAGGCGCAATTTGCCCATCGCCGCGCGCAGTGTCTCGAAATCGTCGGCATCGACCGGGAAGAGGCCGCAGAACACCACCGGGATCGCCGGTTTGAAGCCCGGCAGCATGTCCTTCACCGGGTTGCGGTCGTCGGTGATGGTGTCGCCGACGCGGGTGTCGGCGACTTCCTTGATGGCGGCGGTGATGAAGCCGATCTCGCCAGGGCCGAGCTCGTCGACCTGCTGCATCTTCGGGGTGAAGAAGCCGACGCGCTCGACGTCATAGGCAGCCTTGGTGCCCATCATGCGGATGCGTTGGCCCTTCTTCATCACGCCGTCGACGACGCGGATCAGAACCACGACGCCGAGATAGACGTCGTACCAGCTGTCGACGAGCAGCGCCTTCAGGGTAGCATCGCGATCGCCTTTCGGCGGCGGCAATCGGGCGACGATCGCCTCCAGCACGTCGGCAACGCCGAGCCCGGTCTTGGCCGAGATCATCACCGCGTCAGAAGCGTCGATGCCGATGACGTCCTCGATCTGCTGCTTGATCTTCGCGGGCTCAGCCGCCGGCAGGTCGATCTTGTTCAGGACCGGGACAATCTCGTGATTGTTGTCGAGCGCCTGATAGACATTGGCAAGGGTCTGCGCCTCAACGCCCTGGCTGGCGTCGACCACCAAGAGCGAGCCCTCGCAGGCCGCGAGCGACCGGGAGACCTCGTAGGCGAAGTCGACATGGCCCGGCGTGTCCATCAGGTTGAAGATGTAATCCTTGCCGTCCTTGGCGTGGTAGTTCAGCCGGACGGTCTGCGCCTTGATGGTGATGCCCCGTTCGCGCTCGATGTCCATGGAATCGAGCACCTGCTCCTTGCCCGCCATTTCGCGATCCGACAGGCCGCCGGTCATCTGGATCAGACGGTCGGCCAAGGTCGACTTGCCATGATCGATATGGGCGACAATGGAGAAGTTGCGGATGTTGGAAATGGGGGCGGTCGTCATGGGCGGCGGGATAGCATTGGCCTCCCCGGGCGGCAACCTTGTTGCTTTGTTTCAAGGGGGTTTTGTTCACGCCAAGCTGATTCCACTCGCGGCCAAAAAGCGCTACGCGTGAGGCATGTCGACTGCATCGCTTTTGCCCATCGCCTCTCGCACGCGGCGCTGGCGCTTCATCCTGCGCCGCCCCGCAGCGTGGCTTTTGGCGCGGATTCGGGACCCCGAGACCGGGCTCTGGCTCGTCATCACCTTCGCCCTTTTGCATGCCCTGATCTGGACCCAGACCCTGGTCAAGCTGAAGGCGGCCCAGGACGTCCATATGGACGTGGCCGAGGCCTTCGCCTGGGGCCAGAAGTTCCAGTGGGGCTACGGCAAGCATCCGCCGCTGTCGGGCTGGATCGCCGGCCTCTGGTTCAGGTTCTTTCCAGTCGCGGACTGGGCCACCTATCTCCTGGCGATGACAGTGCTGGGGGTGGGGCTCGTGCTCTGCTACCTGATCGCGCTTCGCGTGGTCGACCGCCGCCGCGCCTTTTTCGTGGTGGTCCTGGTGGCGCTCTATCCGATCTTCAATTTCAAGGGTTTCAAATACAACGCCGACCTGCTGCAGCTCGTCACCCTGCCGCTCCTGGTCCTGGCCTATCTCGACGCCTTCAAGAAGCGCACCTGGTTGTCGGGCGTCTTTCTCGGTATTGCCGGCGCTCTGGCGCTGATGACCAAATACTGGGTGCTGACGATGATCGGCGCCATCGGGCTTGCAGCCCTGATCCATCCCGAGCGGCTGAAGTTTCTGCGCTCGCCGGCGCCGTGGGTCGGGATCGCAACCCTCGTCGTTGCAATGATCCCGCACCTCGTCTGGCTCAGGAGCGTCGATTTCGTACCCTTGACCTACGCCGACGACATTTATGGACATCCGGGCCGCGCGCTGAGCGCCCAGCTTGTGCTCGGCTATATCGGGCACAATCTCGCACTATTGGCCGTGCCGGTGCTGCTGGGGCTGTTGGCGCTGGTCTGGCGCTCGCGCATCGCGGCGATCTGGTCGCGCGGGCCCAATCCGGCCGTCGACCGCGCACAGGCGCTCAATGTCTGGATCATCCAGATCATCGTCGCAATCGGCCCGCCGCTCGGCGGCTTTGCGCTTACGATCTATATGAAGACCGATTGGGGGATATCGCTGTTCTTCCTCGTGCCGCTCGCGCTGGTCGCGCTTCCTTCGCTGCGCGTGCCGGGGATCGCGCTGTTTCGGATCGTCGTGATCTGGTTCGTGCTCTCGCTCGCCACGCTGCTCGCTGCGCCGACAATTGCCGAGCGCGAGATGGCCGACAATCCGAACGCTGCGAACAGCTACGCAGCACGCTCGCAGCTCGCGCGCGAGCTGACCCAGGCCTGGCGCATGCGCTTCGGCTCGCGCTGGGCGGTGGTTGCCGGCACCACCGAGATCGGCGAGCCGATGACCTTCTACAGCCCCGACCATCCGGCGCCCTTGACGCCGGGCGAACTATGGTCGTCCGGACTGACTTCGCTGGATGAAGCAAAGCGGCTCGGCTTCATCGGTATCTGCGACACCACCGACAATCGGCTGCCGGAATGCGAAGCCTGGATGAAGGACAATGCTCCCAATGCCGAGCAGCTGGTGATGACTACACAGCGTTTCTTCCAGGGCCATCCAGGCCCGTCGGTTGCGTGGAAGATCTATATTCAGCCGCCGGGGAAGTGATCATGCCGTCTTGGCGAAAGCCAGGACGAAGCGGGGTGGAGTTGGGCCCCCCTCACGTCCCTTCTTCGTTGAACTTGCTTTCGACGAGCTCAGTGATCGCGGCGAGCGCGGCTTCGGCTTCAGTGCCTTTTGCCGAGACCACAATGGTTGTGCCCGGTGCGGCTGCGAGCATCATCAATCCCATGATCGAGGTGCCGCCCACGGTCTCGCTGCCGCGTGTTACCCACACTTCGGCGTTGAAGCGCTCCACGGTCTGGACGAATTTTGCGGACGCGCGCGCGTGCAGGCCGCGCTTGTTGATGATCAGAAGCTCTTTGGAAATGGCCCCCTCGGGCACCCGTGGCCCGGGAATATGCTCCAGCGACGCATCATCGTCATCGCTCATTTGCCGGCGAGAACACGGCTGGCGATGGTGACGTATTTGCGCCCCGCTTCTTGCGCCATCGCGATCGCATCGGGGAGAGAGCGCTCTTCGCGCACCTTCGCAAGCTTCACCAGCATGGGAAGATTGATGCCTGCGAGCACTTCGACCTTCGGGCGGCTCATGCAGGAAATTGCGAGGTTGGACGGCGTGCCACCGAACATGTCGGTGAGGATGGCAACCCCGTCACCGGAATCGACGCGGTTGACCGCTTCGATGATGTCGCTGCGACAAAGATCGGAATCATCTTCGGCGCCGATCGTGACCGCTTCAATTTGTTTTTGCGGACCCATCACATGCTCAAGCGCCGCCTTGAACTCGTCGGCGAGGCGCCCATGGGTCACCAGTACTAGGCCAATCATCGGAAACTCCTCGCGGGTGCCATTGGTGCACCGCACGAACGCGCCACTTTGACCATCCAGAGCCCCCGCGCAAGAGGGGATGTTTGCGGTTCTCCCGGAATCTGGCGGCTGGGGAGGGTGAGCCGCGCCCGTCTATTCGGACGCGAGTGTGGGACTGATATGGTTACCAATTCCCTTCTCACAATGGCCCGAATTGTTAACGGAAGATGAACTTGCAGTTGTCGTCAGAGCAGCGACAACCAGCGGGAGGGGATCATGGTGGGCCGCGACCGGGATTCGCGGTAGCGAAACACCAAAAAGCGTGATCTGGAGCGCTTCGGGAGGCGGCAGGCGCTCGGCTTCGGGCGCCGCCAAATCGACCACGAGGCCTATCCGAGCCGCATCAACATGCTCGCAGCGACGAATGCCGAGGCCAAAAATCTCGATCAGACCGGCCAGCTCCGGTATCGTACGGGCCCACAATTCTTTGCCGTCTGTGGCCAGCCGGACACGGTCGTCGGCCACCAGAATGGTCGGGGGAAGCTGCCCCGAGCGCCCAGCCAGGATCAGATCAAAGGCGAGGCGCGACTTGCCGGACCCCGAGGGGCCGCGGATCAGGACGGCGTCGCTGCCTACCTTGACGGCGGAAGCGTGCACGCTTGGCGTTGTCTGATCGCTCATAGCGACGGTAGCCTGACGATGAAGCGCGCGCCGGCCACCGTTGGCTCGCCGTCCTCACCCGCCGGACCCGGACGGTTCTCGGCCCAGATGCGTCCGCCATGAGCATCGATGATCTGCTTGGAGATCGACAGTCCAAGGCCTGAGTTCTGGCCAAAGCCCTGGTGCGGACGGTCGGTGTAGAAGCGCTCGAACACGCGCTCCAGCGCATCGGGACGAATGCCGGGGCCCTCGTCGTCGACCATGACCTCGATCTCGGAGCGCAAGCGTCGGCAATTGATGCGCACCTTGTTGCCCGGCTCGGAGAACGACTGCGCATTCGACAACAGGTTGGTGATGACCTGGCCGAGTCGTGAATCATGGCCGGGCACCGAGTAGGTATCGCTGGAGCTTTTTCCCTCGAAGCGCACCTCAACGCCGACATCATGGCCGAGCTTGGTTTCATTGGCGACGGAAGCGAGGGTCTTCAGAAGGCGGCGCATATCTACCGGCGCCATGTCCTGGCGCTGCAATTCGGCGTCCAGCCGGCTCGCGTCGGAAATGTCCGAGATCAGACGATCAAGCCGCCTGACGTCATGCTCGATGACGGCGAGCAACCGGTTGCGGCTGTTCTCGTTGCGCGCCAAGGGGAGGGTTTCCACCGCGGAGCGCAGCGAGGTGAGCGGGTTCTTCAATTCATGTGCGACGTCGGCGGCGAACATCTCGATCGCCTCGATGCGGTTATAGAGCGCATCCGTCATGTCGCGCAGCGCGCCGGAGAGATGACCGATCTCGTCGCGGCGGCGCGTGAAGTCAGGGATTTCGACGCGCATCTTGATGCGGCGGCGGACGCGCTCGGCGCTGTCGGCGAGCCGCCGCACGGGACCGGCGATGGTGCTGGCAAGCAGGAGCGACAAGAGCATCATCACCGCCGACGCAACGCCGCCGACCTTCAGGATTGCCAGCCGTTCGGCGGTCACCATCTGGTCGATGTCGTCGCCCTGCGTCGACAGCATCAAGGCGCCGTGAATGGTGCGGTCGCGCTGCACGGGCACGGCGACCGAGACGATCACCTCGCCGCGGGAATTGACCCGCACCATGCTGCGCTTCTGGCCTTTAAGCGCATCCGCGACCTCTTCATATTTCTCGCCATTGTCATATTCGCGGTAGAGCGGCAGGTCGCCGCGGTTCAGCCAGGTGCGCACCGCGGTCATCGCGCGCTCGTAAAGGCCCGGCTGGGACGGCGGCGGCAGCTCGAAGCGCAGCACGTTTTCCAGGCTGCGGCTGTCCAAAATGATGCCACTGTTGGGATCATAGATACGCGCGCGCGTCTTGGTCGGCGAGATTAATGTGCGCAACACCGGCGCGACCCGCTCCGGGTTGATCGGGAAATCGAGATACTCGTCGGGCGCGCCGATGCTCTCGCCGGGCTTGAGGCCCAACAGCCGGTCGGGGTCGATGGTGATGGAGTTGGTCTGCACCGTCGCCGAGGCGGCAATCGCACCCGCGATGATTTCCCCCTGCACCAGAAGGCTCTGGGCGCGGGCGTCGATCAGACCGGCACGGAATTGCGACAGATAGAGGATGCTCGCCACCAGCGCCAGAAGGCCGGCGATATTGAGCGAGACGATGCGCCGGGTCAGGCTCGAAAAGGAGAGCGTGAACAGGAACTGCCCGGCCCGGCTCAGCCAGCTGAGCGGCCGACGCCATCCGGTCACCGGCGGCGTTTCCGCTTCCGCAGCTTCCAGAACCACGGAGGAGGACACGCCCGGATCGTTCAGTCCTGAATCAGGCTGCGTTCGATCAAGCACTGCCAGTTATTTCTATTTCTCGTCTTGGTCCCCCGGCCATCTTACCCAATCCGATGATGGCGTCGCGAAGGCACGTCTAGCAAAATTTCAAATCAGGCTTCCTTGAAACGATAGCCGACCCCATAGAGCGTCTCGATCATCTCGAACTCCTGGTCGACCACCTTGAACTTCTTGCGCAGCCGCTTGATGTGGCTGTCGATGGTGCGGTCGTCGACATAGACCTGGTCGTCATAGGCGGCGTCCATCAGCGCGTTGCGGCTCTTCACGACGCCGGGCCGCGTCGCCAGCGCCTGCAGGATCAGGAATTCCGTGACCGTCAGCGTCACCGGCTCGTTCTTCCAGGTGCAGGTGTGGCGCTCAGGGTCCATCCGCAGCAGGCCGCGGTCGAGTGCCTTGGCATCGTTTTCCTTTGGCGCGGCGGTCGGATCCTTGGGCTGCGAGCGGCGCAGCACGGCTTTGACGCGCTCGACCAGAAGCCGCTGCGAGAACGGCTTGCGGATGAAATCGTCGGCGCCCATCTTGAGGCCGAACAATTCGTCGATCTCTTCATCCTTGGAGGTCAGGAAGATCACCGGTAGGTCCGACTTCTGCCGGAGACGTCGCAGCGTCTCCATGCCATCCATGCGCGGCATCTTGATGTCGAGGATGGCGAGATCGGGCTGGGTGGTGCGGAAACCGTCAAGCGCTGAAGCACCATCAGTGTAGGTCATGATGCGGTAGCCTTCCGCTTCCAGCGCGATCGAGACGGAGGTGAGGATGTTGCGGTCGTCGTCGACCAGAGCGATTGTGGGCATGGGCCTGCTTTCAGTTTTCAAAGGTGGCTGAACGGCGGGCGATCCAGGTGATGCGCCGCATGAATGGGTTTCGAACGTGGCCAGCGAGCATTGCAAGCTGGGCTGAAGTGTGACCGAGTTCCCGTGAAACGACTCGCGCCCCGACCCATCTGAATGCCCTTTAGCCGAAAAAAGGGCATCATTGCAATAAGATGACGAGTAAAATTGATGCAGCCGGATACCGATTTCGATCCTTCTAAGGTGACCCGCTCCCTGCTCCGGCGCCGTCGCCAGGGAGCGCTGGCGACCCTGATGGCCGCGACGGGCGACCCCTACTGCTCCCTGGTCAACCTGGCAAGTCACGCCGATGGCACGCCGCTCCTGCTGATTTCCAGGCTTGCCGTCCATACCCGCAATATCCTGGCGGATTCGCGGGTGTCCCTGATGCTTGACGAGCGGGCCCCGGGCGACCCGCTGGAGGGGGCGCGCATCATGCTGCAGGGGCGGGCGGAGCCTGTCACCAAGGAACAGTTGGAAACTGCTCGCCGCCGCTATCTTGCCGCCCATCCGAGCGCGGAGGGCTTTGTGGATTTCGCGGATTTTTCCTTTTTCCGGATCGTGCCCAGCGGCGCCCATCTGGTGGCCGGATTTGGCCGGATCCTCGACCTCAAGCCGGAACAGTTCCTGACCGACATCAGTGATTCGAAAGCGCTGATCGAGGCGGAGGCGGGCGCGGTCGAGCACATGAACACCGATCATCGCGACGCGCTCACTCTCTACGCGACCAAATTGCTGAATGCCGCGAGCGGGAACTGGCAGTGCACCTCGGTCGACCCCGACGGCATCGATCTGCAGGCCGGCGAGGTGACGCTGCGGCTCGATTTTCCCGAGCGTGTCACCGGCCCCGGCGAGCTCCGAAAGATGCTGGTGAAGCTTGCCGAACAGGCGCGCGGCCGCGTAAGCGGAAGTGTTGGTGAGTGATCGCAGGGATTCTCGCGCGCTCGTACTCGGCGCGGAGCTTTTCCTCAATGCCGGGCGCTGGCACAAGGCGGCCTGTTCGCGCGCAGCGGCAAGGTCATCGCGTCCAGTGAGGCCGGAAAATACGCCGAGGCCATCGCGCTTGCCCTGGCGATGGCGGCGGAGCTTGAGAAGTCCAACCGAACAGCCGCGATTATGCCGGCATTCCGGCGCGATTGACAATTTCGACTTTCGATCGTTTGAACGCCGACCCGAAACTCGGACGCGCGGAAGGCGATACTGGCCCCATCTTGCGGACGCTGCCTCGCCGTGATCGGCGAGCACGCGGCGCGGCAGATTTGTCGTTGTGCGTCGCAAAATCTGCTCATATCGCAGGCTGCAACGGACCATTGTCGCATCTCCATGCACTCGATTCATGCCGCATCGTGCCACGCGGCTGAGCTGGATCAGGGAACGCGTCGCGATAAACCAATCGCGTGGGATCGGCTTGGCAATTCAGGCGTTCATCAGTAATAGGTCGCCGGACCAAGGCCGGTGGGGCTATAGTGGTGCCACCGCAAAAGCGACGCGTCGAGCAAGACGAACGCTGCGCGACGGGGGATCGAGGAGGAGTTTTCGTGCAAGAGACAGGCGTGCGAAACGGTGCCTTTGGCGCTGACAAATTCGGTTTAAGAAATCTCAAACAGGTGCACTGGAACCCCGGCGCGCCGCAGCTTTATCAACATTCATTGGCGGCCGGCGAGGCCATGCTTTCGGCCGATGGCGCGTTGTGCGCCGACACCGGCGAGTTCACCGGGCGCAGTCCGAAGGACAAGTTCACGGTTCGTGATGTGACCACCGACAAGAAGATGTGGTGGGCCGGCAATCAGTCGATGTCAGCGGAACAATTCGAAGCGCTTTACCAGGATTTCCTGAAGCACGCCGAAGGCAAGCGGCTGTTTGCGCAGGATCTCTATGGCGGCGCCGATCCGAACTACCGGATCAAGACCCGCGTCTTCACCGAGCTTGCCTGGCACTCGCTGTTCATCCGCACGCTTTTGATCCGCCCCGAGGCGACCGAGCTTTCGACCTTCGTGCCGGAACTCACCATCATCGACATGCCGAGCTTCAAGGCCGATCCGAAACGCCATGGCGCGCGCTCGGAGAACGTCGTCGCCATCGATTTTGCCCGCAAGATTGTCCTGATCGGCGGGTCTTATTATGCCGGCGAGATGAAGAAGAGCGTGTTCACGACGCTCAACTATTATCTGCCCGAGCGCGGCGTAATGCCGATGCACTGCTCGGCGAATGTCGGGCCTGCGGGCGACACCGCGATCTTCTTCGGCCTCTCCGGCACCGGCAAGACCACGCTGTCGGCCGATCCGAACCGCACGCTGATCGGCGACGACGAGCACGGCTGGGGACCCGACGGGGTCTTCAACTTCGAAGGCGGCTGCTACGCCAAGTGCATCAAGCTTTCAAAGGAGGCCGAGCCGCAGATCCATGCTGCTTCCAAGCGCTTCGGTGCGGTGCTCGAGAACTGCGTGCTCGACGAGGATACCCGCGAGGTCGATTTCGACGACGGCTCGAAGACGGAGAATACCCGCTCGGCCTATCCGCTCGACTTCATTCCGAACGCCTCGCGCACCGGGCGCGCGCCGCACCCCAAAAACGTGGTGATGCTCGCGGCCGATGCGTTCGGCGTGCTGCCGCCGATCGCGAAGCTTGCGCCAGCGCAGGCGATGTATCACTTCCTGTCGGGCTATACGGCCAAGGTCGCCGGCACCGAGCGCGGCCTGGGCAATGAGCCGCAGCCGGAGTTCTCTACCTGCTTCGGCTCGCCGTTCCTGCCGCTCGATCCTTCCGTCTACGGCAACATGTTGCGTGAGCTGATCGCCGAGCACAATGTCGATTGCTGGCTGGTCAACACCGGCTGGACCGGCGGCAAATATGGCGTGGGCAGCCGCATGCCGATCAAGGTCACGCGCGCGCTTTTGACGGCGGCACTCGATGGCTCCCTGCGCAATGTCGAATTCCGCACCGACAAATATTTCGGCTTTGCGGTGCCGACCGCGCTGCCCGGCGTGCCGAGCGATATCCTCAATCCGGTAAACACCTGGAAGGACAAGGACGAGTTCGACAAGACCGCGCGTGCGCTGGTTGCGATGTTCCAGAAGAACTTTGCCAAGTTCGAAGAGAAGGTCGACGCCGACGTGCGTGCGGCTGCGCCCGAGGTTAAGTTGGCTGCTGAGTGAGGCGCGGCGTCATTCCGGGACGCGTCGAAGACGCGAACCCATGATCTTCACGACCATCGTGGGTTTCGCTTGCGCTCTACCCACGCTGCACATCGCGTTTTGCTCAGGCTGCCACCGTCTGCCGCGTCTTCACGTTCCAATAGCTCGCCGGGGAGGGCGCAGCGGGAATCAGCCTTGCGCCGGCCTCGCCCGCGATTTGCGTTGCGATCTCGCAGATCTCCTCCATCGAACGTCGCATCGAGAAGCGCGGATACGCCTCGGCCAGGGTCGCGACGGTAGAGGCGTGCGCAGCAGCGGGGTCGTCGAGCACCGCCTCGACAGCAGCCGCGATGCTGTCGGCGCTCTGATCGAAGCTGAAACGGGAGAGACGCGGAAAATTCTCTCGTGAAAAGCTGTTGGCATCGAAGATCGGCACGGTTGAGGCGCCGAGCGCGAAGAACACCCGGTCATGCACCGAGAGCTCGACATTGGGATTGAGGGAGGCTGCAGCGAGATAAGTCCCGAGATTTTCGCGGAGTGAGTTGAAGGGCATCGATCCTAGGAAACGGGCATGGCGCGTCTCAGCCGCGAAGCCCTCCCAGCCGCCGCCGATGAAATCCACCGGATAGTTCGAAAGCACCGCGCCCACCTCGCGGGTGCGTACCGCCCGCGTATAGTTGTCGAGCCTTGTCAGGATGGCATTGAAGAGGTCGCCGCCGGGCGTGAGATAGACGAGATGTTCGGCGGCCACGCTGCAGATGATCTCGGGAAACGCGCTGCAGGTCTTGCCGCGGGCCGCAGCAATCGCATCGAACAGGATCGCGAAGAGCTTTGGCGGCAACGCCTCGCGCCAGGAGCGTTCGAGCTTCAGCGGATTCCAGTCGGATTTGGCGAAAACGATTCGGCCGTTGCGCTTCTCGGCCGGCAGCGCGCCGAAAAAGCCGGGATCGGGAATGCCGATATGCATCCCGACGGCAGCGCCGTTGGCCTTGAGATGGTCACGGTTGAAGACGGCGTGATCCGGAAACACATAGCCGTGCACGACATGGCGGCTCTCCAGCCGGTGGCGACGCATGAAATAGGACGGGTGGTCGCAATTCCAGTTGAAGACAGGGATCTGCGCCATGTCCCAGAACAGCCCGCGATCCGTGGAATAGAGCTCCAGGCCGATGCCGGACATGCAGATCGCGAATGTCTCGGCGCGCCGCGGCAACAAGGCATCGAGCTTCGCCGGCGTGTCGAGAGCCTCCAGATTGAGGATCTTGACCTCGTGCCCGAGCCGATCGAGCTCGGCGCCTGCCATGAGCAGAATGCCGCGGACCGATTCGTAAGCGCTGTTGGTCGCTGTCAGGATGCAGATGACGGACATGGTCGACGAACTCCAAAAAGGCGGCGTCGACGTACCAGCGGATCGCAGCGTCTTCTTGCCCCCGCCTGTTGAACGGCCGAGGTAGCTTTCCCGGGCACGCAAATTGTGGGGTCCCGCTTGCAATTATTCCGCCCGAAGTTCCCAGGCCTTCCGTTGAAATCCCATCTGGGCGACGCGGCAACGGAAGCGCGCTTGCAACCGACGCGCATTGGCGGGGGACTACATGCAGCTCGATGGCTTCGACGTCGTCATCGTGGGCGCCGGCTTCTTCGGCGCGACCATTGCCGAACGGGTCGCGAGCGAATTCGGCCGGAAGGTCTGCGTTCTCGACCGCCGCACTCATATCGGCGGCAATGCCTATTCGGAAACAGATCCCGACAGCGGCATCGAGGTGCACCGTTACGGCACTCATATCTTCCACACCAATTCGGAAACTGTCTGGCGCTATCTGCGGCGCTTCACGGAGTTCACCGACTACCGCCATCGCGTCCTCACGGTGGCGCAAGAGCGGCTCTATTCGATGCCGATCAACCTTGCGACCATCTCCGCCGCGTTCGGTCGCGTGATGGCGCCGCAACAGGCGAAGGCCGCGATCGAAGCGGAGGCGCAGGCCCATCGCATAGCCGGAGATGGCGTAACCGGAGCGCGCAATCTGGAGGACAAGGCGATCGCCTCCGTCGGCCGCACGCTCTACGATCTCTTGATTCGGGGCTATACGCAGAAGCAGTGGCAGACGGATCCGAAGGAGCTTTCGGCCGACATCATCAGCCGCCTGCCGGTGCGACTGACCTTCGACGACCGCTATTTCGTCGACCGCTACGAGGGCATGCCGGTCGACGGCTACACCGCGATCTTCCGCCGCATGCTCAAACATCCGAACATCGAAGTCCAGCTCGGTGCCGACTATTTCGACGTCGCCGACCAGATCCGCACCAAGCAGCTCGTCATCTATACCGGTCCGATCGACCGGTTTTTCCGCTATCGTTGCGGCGAGCTTGGCTGGCGCACCGTCGACTTCGCCCGCGAGGTGTACGACGTCGCCGACTTCCAGGGCACCGCCGTGATCAACTATGCCGACGCAGAGGTGCCCTTCACCCGCATCCACGAGTTCCGGCACCTGCACCCCGAGCGCGAGTACACGGAAGCGAAGACCACGATCTATCGCGAATATTCCCGCTTCGCTCGCCGTGACGACGAGCCCTATTACCCGATCAACACCGCCGCGGACCGAGCCATCCTGTCCGGCTATCGCATGATGATGGCAAAGCATCCGAACGTGATCTTCGGCGGCCGGCTCGGCTCCTACAAATATCTCGACATGCACCAGGCGATCGGCGCGGCGCTCAAGACATTCGAGAACGAGGTCACCGCCTTCCTTGCGGGGCAGGAGATGCGCGCGCCTGCCGCCATGGCGGGTTGAGCGGATTGTTCGGCGCTCGGGCGCCCTGCGACGCACCACGCCTGACCGGCGCCGCGGGCTGTAGGTCTTTGATTGGGCATGATCCCTCGGGTCAAGCCCGAGGGCATGCTTGTCGGAAAGCCGCTACACGCTTTGCGCTGACGTGGCCCTTCGAGCCCCGATCATGCTCTAGGCTCGACACGACAGATTTAGGGCCGGCATTAACCGGAAGTTGCTGGTCGTGCCTTTTTCCCTCCTCACATGCGGCTTAGGCTCTCGACCGCGCCATATCAAGATGGCGGAAATAAGCGGGAGGATTTGCATGAATAGCGACAAACTCGCAGCCGAGGCGATCGGGACCTTCTGGCTGACCTTTGGCGGCTGCGGCAGCGCGGTGATCTCGGCCGGATTTCCTCATGTGGGGATCGGCCTGCTTGGCGTGGCGCTCGCTTTCGGCCTCACCGTGCTCACGATGGCCTATGCGATCGGCCACATCTCGGGCTGCCATCTCAATCCCGCGGTCACCGTGGGCCTGGCTTGCGGCGGGCGCTTTCCGGGTAACCTCGTCATTCCCTACATCATCGCACAGGTGATCGGCGCGATCGTCGCCGCTGCGGTGCTCTACGTGATTGCCAGCGGCGCGCCCGACTTCAGCGTCGCCAACGGCTTTGCGGCAAATGGCTATGGCGATCACTCGCCCGGCAAATACGGGCTAGGGGCGTGCCTGGTGAGCGAAATCGTACTGACCATGATGTTTCTCTTCGTCATCATGGGCTCGACCCACGGCAAGGCGCCGGCGGGATTTGCGCCGATCGCCATTGGCCTCGCGCTGACGCTCATCCACCTGATCAGCATCCCCGTGACCAACACGTCGGTGAACCCGGCGCGCAGCACGGGGCCAGCGCTGTTCGTCGGCGGCTGGGCGCTGGCGCAGCTCTGGTTGTTCTGGGCGGCACCGTTGATCGGCGGCGCGCTCGGCGGTTTTCTCTATCGATGGCTGAGTCCGGAGCCGACAGGCCAGGTGACGGGCCAAGTGACGGGATAAGCGCGCGCGTTCGTAGAGAGACGTCGATATGACGCAAATCGGGTGAGGCGCTGCGTGGAGCAGCACCTCACCCGTGGAGCGACGAGAAGTGCGCGGCCTCAATGGCCCATGTGGACAGCACCGCCGAGCTTGACCTTGCGCAGGGCAAGCGCGAGCGGGACGGCGGAAAGCGAGATCAGCATCAGGACCCAGAATGCGTCCATGTAGCCGAGGAACGACGCCTGGGCCTGCACCTGCTGCCCGATCCACTGGATCGCCTGATCATGCGCCTGCGCAAGCGAGCTGCCATGCGACGCGAAGTAGTTCGTGATCTGTTGCAGTGAATCCTGGTAATTCGTGCTCGACGGGATCACCTGCTCGACCAGCCGATTCTGGTGGAACTGCTCGCGGTGCGTCAACACGTTGGAGACGATCGAGACGCCGATCGAGCCTCCCGTGTTGCGTGCCGCATTGATTATTGCCGAGGCCTGGTCGGTTTTGGACGGCTCGATGCCGTCGAAGGATGCGGCCATGATCGGCACAAAGACCAACGGCAGTCCGACGCCGTATAGCATCCGCAAGCGCGCCATGAACCAGAAGCCGAGATCGCCGTACACGTTGGTCATGCCGTACATGGAGAGTGCGACGATCGCCGCACCGGCCATGATCAGATATTTGGGCTGAACCTTGGCCGCCATCCGGCCGACCACGAACATCATCACCATGGTGACCACCCCGCCCGGCGAGAGCACGAGACCGGCCCAGGTGGCGGTGTAACCGAAATCCTGCTGCACCAGCAGCGGCAGAAACTGCGTGGTCGCCAGCAGGATCGCGCCAGTCGCCAGCATGACCAGGAAGCAGGCGCCGAACTGGCGCGATGCCACCATCCTCAGGTCAACCGCCGGATTACGGCGGCTCAATTCCCAGGGAATCATCAGCACGAACGCCAGACCGCAGATGATCGCGAACGTGACGATGAAGGTCGAGCCGAACCAGTCGTCGTCCAGGCCGCGGTCCAGCACGACCTCGAGTGCACCGAGGAAGGTCGCGACCAAGAGGAAGCCGATCACGTCGAATCCCTGGCCTTGTTGCTGCCGCCGCGCTTGCTCACGGGCGGTCGGCTGCTCCTGTACAAGCAGCGAGATCAGCGCCATCGCGATCACGCCGACTGGCACGTTGATCAGGAAGCACCACGTCCAGGATACATTGTCGGACAGCCAGCCGCCGAGCGTCGGCCCGACCACTGGCGCCACCACAACGGCGACGCCGAACACCGCAAAAGCCTGACCGCGCTTGGCCGGGGGAAACGCGTCGGCCAGGATCGACTGCGCGACCGGGACCATGCCGCCGCCACCAACGCCCTGCAGAATACGGAACAGCAATAGCGCGTTCAGATTGGGCGCAAAGCCGCAAAGCAGCGAGCTCAGGGTGAACAGTCCAAGAGAGATCAGGAAGAAGGGCTTGCGGCCAAGCTTTTGCGCCAGGTAGCTCGAGGCCGTCAGGATGATGGCGTTGGAGACGAGATAGGTGGTGACCACCCAGGACGCCTCGTCCTCGCTCACACCCATGCCGCCCGCGATGTAGGGCAGCGCCACGTTGGCGATGGTGGTGTCGAGCACCTCCATGAAGCTTGCGAGCGCGACCAGGACGGCGATCACCCAAGGGTTGACCGTAGCGCCGCTCGCGGATGCGGGAGGGTTGGCTTGGATTGCGGCGGCACTCATAGCAGCCTCCCCAGGCGCTCGATGACGGACGGCGTGGAATCGATCCGCACCGTCGGCACGACCGACATGCCCGGGCCCAGCGCCACGTCAGTCGGCGGATCATCCATGACGATCTTGACCGGCACCCGCTGCACGATCTTGACGTAGTTGCCGGTGGCATTCTGGGCGGGCAACAGCGAGAACGCTGTGCCAGACCCGGGCTGGACGCTCTCGACATGACCATGGATCTTGCGTTCCGGATAGGCGTCGATCGAGAGCGTCACCGGATCGCCGGGCCGCATGTGGTCGAGCTGATTCTCCTTGAAGTTCGCGGTGACCCAGATCTCATCAGGCACGAACATGGTCAGGTCCGTGCCGGGTTGCGCGAATTGGCCGACGGCACCCGAGAGGTTGACGACGCGCCCCGCCTGGGCCGCCGTGACCGTCGTGTAGGACAGATTGAGCTCAGCCTGGTCGCGTTGGGCCTTGGCTTGTGCGAGGCTTGCAACAGCACTGTTGCGCTGCGCCTTCAGCGTCTCGACTTGCCGTTGCGCCAGCTTCAGGGTCGCCTGCGCGCTCGCAAGCGCGGCCTGCTGCTGGTGGAGCTGCGAGGTGTATTGCTGTTCGTTCTGGACGGTGCCATAGCCGGTTTGCTCGAGGTGCTCGTACCGCACCGCCTGCTGCTGGGCGAACACCAGCGCGGCCTGCGCCTGATCCACCTGAGCCTGATTGGCGGCAATCTGTGCCTGCTGCACATCGAGCTGGGCATCGATGTTCTCGATGCTGGCTTGCGCGGCCGCGACCTGTGCCTTGGCCTGCGCGAGCGCGACGCGATAGTCGCGCTCATCGATGTGGGCGATGACGTCGCCGGCTTTGACATGCTGGTTGTCGGTGACAGGAACGGACGTGATGTAGCCGGACACTTTTGGCGCGAGCGCGAATTGCCGCGCGGCGATGAAGGCATCGTCGGTGGATTGGAAATGCCCGGCCTGGTCCACATAGAGATAGCCGCCGCCGAGGACGGCGGCGAGCAGCAACGCTCCGATGGCGGAGACGACGGGACGGCGGCGCAACAGGCCGCGCCCGCGCGGTGCATCCGTTGCTTGCGTCTGCTCTGCTCCGGGCAGAGAGGGCGATCCGGTCGGCTTGCCAGAAGGCCTCGCCTCCGCCCGCGATTGCTCGTTCCAGGACGAGGTCGCGGGTTCCCGCAGCGAGGCCGGGGCGGATGGCAGGGTCTCGGCGTCCTCAAGCGCGCCTCCGCCCCGTTCCAGGACATTGTCTTCAAACATGGCTACCGCTCCTTTGGCTGGCGCGGGAGCCCAGCTCGAATGGGACCGCACGAAATAAAACTAGACCGTATCGTTCTTTTGAAATACGAGCGCCTTTGGGTCTTGTCAATATGAACGAGACGGTCTAGTTCTATTTACAAGCGACCCAGATATGCATAGATTGAATGGGCCGCCGGTCTCCGGACGACAATCAAGACAGCAACCAAACGGATGAAATCGCGATCAAAATGAATGACTTAAGAATGGCATCAACACTCAAGGAAGCCACGGACAAGCCTTCGACGCCGAAGCGGGGTCCATCCCGGCGGGCCGCGGTGCGCTTTGGCCGCCCGCCCAAGGAACTCGCTGGCGAGGTCGATGAGCGTGTGCTCGACGCGGCCCGCAAGCTCTTTCTCGAACGCGGCTTCGAAGGCGCAAGCATCGACGAGATTGCCCAGGCCGCCCGCGCGGGAAAGCAGACGATCTATGCCCGCTTTAGCAACAAGCGAGAGCTGTTCACGGCGGTCGTGCTGCGCGACGTAGCATCCAAAATGGCGCAGGCCGGAAGTGCGGTGCCAAGCGGAGCAACCATCGAGGAGCGCCTCGTCAGCGTCGGGATTTTCCTGTTGCACACGACTCTTGAGAACGAAAGGATGGGGTTGATGCGGCTCGCCATCGCGGAGGCGCACCGATTCCCCGATCTTGCGAGCACCGTCAACCGAACAGCACATCAGCTAAGCACCGAGGTTGCAGCAAAGCTGCTCGGCGAAATGACGCAATCGGACGAACTCGGCAAGCTGGCGGCCTTTGCGCCGGAGCGCCTGGCGACGACAGCGCGCATCTTCCTCAATCTCGTCGTCGTGCCATTGCTGCTGCGGGCCCTGTTCGAAACGGACGTCGAGGTCCTGCGCGAAGAGATCGGCCCGCATGTGGCCCGCAACGTTGCGTTTTTTCTTGCCGCCTGCCGGAACGCCGGCGTGACATAAATCCGCCACGCACTCTTTGCGCTAACGCGGGCCTGGGTGCGGATCTTACGCTAGTAGAGGCCACCCGTGCCGGAGCGGACGAGCGCACGATCTGCGTCCGGAGAAACAGCAGGCGCGCGTGCATCGACATCGGTAACGCCTTCGATGGCATCGTCATCCGGCGGCGCGGTGCCCGGCTTGAAAGCTTCAACGATGGTGCGCCCAGACGCGCCGGGACCCGCGCGCAGGCCGGTCTTGGCATCGACCCGGATCAATCTAATGCCGGCGGGAATCTTGAACGGAATCGCCGGCTTGTCCGCGAGCGCAAGCTTCATGAAATCTCTGGCGATTGGAGCTGCGGTATGGGCTGCTTGCGCCGTTCTGCCCAGGCTGCGCGGCTTGTCATAGCCGACATAGAGGCCGATCACGAGGTCCGCCGAAAAGCCGACGAACCAGAGATCCTTTGCCTCATTCGTGGTGCCGGTTTTGCCGGCGATCGGCTTGCCCACATCCCGCATGACCGTAGCCGTGCCGCCTTGCACCACCCCTTCCATCATCGAGGTGATCTGGTAGGCCGTCATCGGGTCCAACACCTGCTCGCGACGGTCGACGAGTTGCGGCTCAGCCTGATTGTGCCAGCCTTCCGTGGCATCGCAGCCGCGGCACTCGCGCGCATCGTGCCTGAAGATCGTATGCCCGTAGCGATCCTGAATGCGGTCGATCAGGGTCGCCTTCACGCGCCGGCCACCATTGGCAATCATCGAATAGGCCGTCACCATGCGCAGCACGGTCGTCTCACCTGCGCCAAGCGAGTAGGATAAATAGTTCGGGAGCTCATCATAGATACCGAACCGCTTGGCATATTCGGCGATCAGCGGCATGCCGATATCCTGCGCCACACGCACCGTCACGGTGTTGACCGACCATTTGAGGGCCTCGCGGAGAGTAATGGGGCCGCGATAATGGCCGACGGAGAAGTCGTCCGGACGCCATACGGCACCGCCCTGTCCCTGATCGATTTCGATCGGCGAATCGACCTCGATGGACGACGGCGTGTAGCCGTTGTCCAGCGCCGAGGAATAGACAATCGGCTTGAACGTCGACCCGGGCTGCCGATAGGCCTGCGTTGCGCGATTGAACTGGCTCTGGTCGAAGGAGAAGCCGCCCACCATGGCGAGCACACGCCCGGTCCAGGGATCCATCACCACCATGGCGCCGGACACCTCAGGCAACTGACGCAGCCGATACTGGCCGTCGACCGGGCGACCGTCCTTGAACAGCGGATCGGCATAGATCACGTCGCCCGGCTGCAGCACCTGGGAAACCGCGGTCGGCGTCTTGCCATGCAGCGGGCCGGAAACAGCCTTTGCCCATCTCACGCCATCGAGCGTGACGATGCCGGTTTCCCGCTGCCTGGCGACCGCGCCGCCAAGCTCGCGGCCCGGCTGGAAGCCGATGCGCGCAGACTGATCGCTGACATCAAGCACGACCGCCATCCGCCATGGTGATATGTCCTGCAGCGACTTGATGTCGGCGAGCTTCACGCCCCAGTCGCCGGAGACATCGAGCGTGGAGAGCGCGCCGCGATAGCCCTGCTGTTCGTCATAGTTGACAAAGCCGGCAACCATGGTCTTGCGCGCCATGACCTGCAGCTTCGGATCAAGCGTGGTGCGGACCGAGAGACCACCTTCGTACAGCTTCTTCTCGCCATAACGCTCGAAGATGTCGCGGCGGACTTCCTCGGCAAAATACTCGCCGGCAAAGGTGTGGGCGCCGTTCGACCGGTTGGCAATAACGAGCGGCTCCTTGCGCGCCTTCTCGGCATCAGCCTGCTTGATCCAGCCATTCTCGAGCAGACGGTCGATGACGTAGTTACGGCGCTCGATGGCGCGGTCGTGGTTGCGCACGGGGTGCAACGCCCCCGGCATCTTCGGCAACGCCGCCAGATAGGCGGCCTCGGCAATGGTGAGTTCGTTGACCGGCTTGTCGAAATAGACCAGCGAGGCGGCGGCAATGCCATAGGCGCCGAACCCGAGATAGATTTCGTTCAGATACAACTCGAGGATCTTGTCCTTGGAATAGGCGCGCTCGATCCGCATCGAGAGCAAGGCTTCCTTGATCTTGCGGCTGAAGGATACTTCGCTCGTGAAGAAAAAGTTCTTCGCCACCTGCTGGGTGATGGTGGAGGCGCCTTGCGGGCGCCGGTTGGAGCCGTAGTTCTGGGCATAGAGGATCGCGGCGCGCATCATGCCGGAATAATCGAGGCCGCCATGCTCGTAGAAATTCTTGTCCTCGGCCGCGAGGAAGCAGTTGATGACGAGTTTCGGTACCGCCTGGATCGGCAGATAGAGCCGTCGCTCTCTGGCATATTCGGCGAGCAGGGAGCCATCGGACGCATGCACGCGGGTCATCACCGGCGGCTCGTAATTCTGCAACTGGGAGTAGTCCGGCAGGTCTTGCGAAAAATGCCAGATCAGCCCCGCCGCCGCGGCCAAGCCGACCAGGAACAGAATCGTTCCAACGGCAAACAGGAGTCCCAGCAATCGCAATGCAAACTTCATCGACACGGTCCCATCGCGAATGCGCAGTTCGTTTCAGCCCGCTGCCCGCTGGACCGGAGCGTATATCCGTGGTTTCGAACGCTGACAATTGCAACGCAGTACTTCATCAGAGGCCACGCGCCAAACTTGCGCCATAAACAGCGCCTCCGCCCGCTGACGAGAGCCAGAGTCGCGAGGAAAGCAGCACGCGCGTTGCGGATCGTGCTCTAGGTGTAATTATAAAAGGCGTATATGTCGGCTTTGGGGGGGTTAAGCAGGTGTCTTCTGCTTGATCAGAGCATTGTTGGTTTTGACCCATAGCCGAAGCCCGCTAGGCTAGTCCGCCCGGCGGTGCTGGCGGACCATCGTTAGTGTGAGGTCCCAAGCGTTACGGATGTTGACGACTGCCAACAGCAAGAGAGCTCCCGCCAGCGCGTGCAGCCCAAAGTCCTTTTCCAGATAGATGGACACGGCTGCCGCGAACAGCGCGAGATAGCCGAGGCCCGGCAACAAGCCGTAGGCAAAGTAGTCCTCCATATAATTCGTCATGTCGGTACGCACGACCTCGACCGTGATGCGGATAGAAAGTACGGCGCCAATCAAAGCAGTGAGGCCGACCAGTGCGGCGAAGAATTTGGCCTGATGCCATGGGCATAATGCGACAGCAGACAAGAAGAACACGCTCGTGAAATGGACAGCGACCGGGCTCATAAAAGTGCTCGCCGCAGACTGCCGCTCCTGGGTCAAGAAACCGGTGCCGCACGAGACAGCAACGAACAGCAATGCAAGCAAGGTCGCTCCTGCCGTTCCTACCAGCATGTAGAAGTCGTGCCATTCCTTCAGCGCGTCGATTACCGACATGAACAAGCCTTGGTGCCAGCCCTTACGTCTCGGTGAGTTTCACGTTGATGGGCCAATCACCACTTCAGGGCTTCGGAGACACGCGGTCCCATAATTCGTCGAAATCCCTGTTGTCGAAGAACGCGATTGCCTTGATGACTTTTGCATCCCTGATTTGAAAGTACCAGGTGTACGTATTGCGGTAGGGTTTGCCGTCTCTCACCGTCGCTTCTGCATCGAAAAGAATGATGACCGTATCGCCATCGGCGTAGATGCCGCGGATGGTGGGAACGAGTGGTTTAGACATGCGAGCGTTGAACGGATCAATCACCTCGTCGATAAATTCCTTCTTGCTTTTATAAGTCTTGGCCAAGGGGGACGAGCCAACGATGGTCCATTCTACGTCAGGGGCCAGAAGCTCGAACGGACCACCCGATCCGCTTTTCCAGCGATCAAAGCTCGCCTGAACGAGGGATTTATTGCTTTCTTCTTTCGTGAAATCGCTTGCCATGTGACACCCCATGAATATTGCGGCTAAAAAGCGAGAGCGGGCGCTCCGGCTCAAGTTAGACCACGATGAAACCGATCGAAAGCCTGTAAAGTCGGCTTGGCCCGACTCGGACCTCTGGCGATGTCCGCTTTCGCGCTGCTTTCAGGGGCATAGCAGACATCAGACCCGCCTGATCCGAGCCGCGCTTAGGATTTATGAGTGCACGCCCTACTAAATCCCCGCCACCTGCGCCCACACCTCGGCGAGCTTGCGCCTGAAGCTCTGGAAGCGTGTCAGCTCCTCCTTTTCGTCCTCCTCCTCGGGCAGGCGCAGGCCGACCACATTGACGCGACCGCCGGAGATGCTGCGGGCGACCAGCACGATGGTGTCGAGCGCGAGCGTTGCGCCCTCTTTCGGCGCGTGATCGAGATGGACGTCGAAATAGTCCGACAGTGTCAGCTTCTTGTCGTCTTCCGCGACGTTGATCCCATAGATCTCGGCGACTTCGCCAAGCGTATGCTCGCCCGAGACCATGAAATCGCCGAGCAGATGCGGATCGGGCGCGGAGCTCGGCTGCATGTCGACAAAGAAACGGTCCAGCGCCTCCGCCTTTTCCGGTGGCGCCAGGAGATAAATGTAGTCACCCGGCGCGATCGGATCGGCCTCGGCCGGAGAGAGAATGTTCTGGTTACGGATCACCAGCGTCGGCTTCGACCAGGACGGGATCAGGCCACGGCGGAAGAACAGGCTCTTCGGCCGGACCGAATAGCCGACCAGCTCCTGCTCGAGCTGGCCTGGCAGGTCGAGCTCGACGCGGCGCGGGCCGCGGTCGGTGCGCGGCAGCGCCACATGCAGTTTCCGCGCCGCTGCGGCCAAGGTCCAGCCCTGGGCGAGCAGCGAGATGATGACGACGACAAAGGCGACGTCGAAATAGAGATAGGCCTTGGAGAGGCCGACCAGCATCGGGATCGAGGCGAGAAAGATTGCAACCGCCCCCCGCAAACCGGTCCAAGCAATGAAAATCTTTTCGCGCCAGTTGAAACGAAACGGTGCGAGGCACACGAACACCGCGACCGGCCGCGCCACCAGCATCAATACCAGTGCCACTAGCACCGCAGGAAGGGCGCTGGAGGTGAGCCGGTGCGGCTCGACCAATAGGCCCAACAGCACGAACATCACGATCTGGGCGAGCCAGGTGGCGGCATCGAGGAAGGTAATGACCGAATTGTGCGCGCGCGTCGGGCGGTTCCCAATGATGATGCCGGCAAGATAGACCGCGAGAAAGCCCGAGGCGTGGCCGATCTGCGCCGCACCGAAGATCACCAGCGCCGCCGTGGTGACGAAAGGCGCATGCAGGCCCTGCGGCAGCGCGACGCGGTTGAGCGCGAGCACCACGAGCCGGCCGCCGACGACGCCGACGATCGCGCCCAGCACGGCTTCGCGCAAGAATTCCATAGCGACATGGCCGGGCGAGCTCTGGCCGACCGAGATGAACTCGACCAGCATCAGGGTGAGAAACACCGCGAAAGGATCGTTGCTGCCGGATTCGGCCTCCAGCGTTGCGCCGACGCGCGGCCGCAAGCGCAGACCCTGGGCATGCACCAGCAGGAACACCGCTGCGGCATCGGTGGAAGCGACCACCGCGCCGACCAGAAGCGACTCGGTCCAGTTCAAATCGAGCGCAAATCGCGCCACAGGTGCGGTGATCAGCGCAGTCAGCAGCACGCCGACAGTCGCAAGCACCATCGAGGGCACCAGCACCGCCTGAATGGTCTGGAAGCGGGTGCGCAAGCCGCCGTCGAAGAGGATCAGCGCCAGCGCCACCGACCCGACCAGATAGGTGGTGCGGACATCACTGAATTCGATATGGCCGGGACCGGAATCGCCGGCCAGCATACCGATCAGCAGGAACACGAGCAGCAGCGGTGCGCCGAAGCGCAGCGCCAGCAGGCTCGACAGGATGCCCGCCATCACGAGCGCCGCGCCAAGCAGAATGGCAATGGAGACCGAGTCCAGAGAGGCCATGAAGGAACGCGCGAAATCCGTTGCAAATATCTGGATTCGCATCCTTATCGTCGCCACACTTCGACGCCAACCGGTTTTGCGGAGATAGCGTCGATATGTCCGATTTTTCGACCCCGGAGGGGCTCGTTATGGGATTCTGTGCCGCTTTCGACTCAAATTTTGGTAACACCGCTTTTGTTTGACCGGATGAGACCTCGACGATGGATACGAACCTGAAGGACATACTTGATTTCCTGCTGACGAGCGCAAGCTCGGTCGGCGCGGAGCTGACGTCGCCCTGGTTCTATCTGCAGTTCGGGCTGATCCTGGCGGCAGCCGGAATCGCGCTTGGCGCCGGCGCCGCGATCCGCTCGCGCATCGACATGGACAAGCTCGGCAATGGCTGGCCGCTGCCGCTGCGGCTGTTCATGCACGTGCTGATCGGCAGCGCACCGACCGCGGTGTTCGCTATTCTCGTCATCGTCGCACGCGTCATCATGTGGCACACGACCTGGCCGAGCCGCAGCTATCTGTTGATGGTCAGCGCCAAGCTTGCGCTGGCCTGGATCGGCATTCGCCTCGTGACCTCGACCCTGCGCAGTCCCTTCATTGTCCGCGTGCTGTCCATCACGGCCTGGGTCATCGCTGCGCTCAGCATTATCGGTGAGCTGGATCCGACCATCGATGCGCTTGATTCGGTCGAGGTGGTGCTCGGAGGCTTCAGGCTGACGCCGCTGATCCTGATCAAGCTCGGCGTGCTCCTGATCATAGCACTGTGGCTGACCAATATTACCAGCAACATCGCGGAGGGCTGGATCGCGCGCTCCAGCGACCTCACGCCCTCGGTGCAGGTGCTGCTGGTCAAGATGATCCGCCTCGGACTGATGATCACGGCGGTCGCGGTTGCCGTCAGCGCCGTTGGCATCAACCTTTCGGCGCTCGCGATCTTCTCGGGCGCGGCCGGCGTCGGCATCGGCTTCGGCCTGCAGAAGATCATCGCGAACTTCATCAGCGGTATCATCCTTCTGGTCGACAAATCGGTGAAGCCCGGCGACCTCGTCACCATCGGCGACAATTCCGGGCGCATCAGCGCCATGAAGACGCGCTACATCTCGGTCGCCGCCGGCGACGGGCGCGAGTTCCTGATTCCCAACGAGGACCTCGTCACGCAGAGGGTGACGAACTGGACCTATACCGACAAGAACACGCTGGTGAAGGTCACCTTCGGCACCAATTACGAGGCCGACCCGCACGAGGTCTGCAAGCTGGCCATCGCTATTGCTGCCGCCGCGCCCCGCGCGCTGAAGTCCAAGCCGCCGAACTGCCTTTTGACCGATTTTACCGATGCCGGCATGCGGTTCTCCCTCACCTTCTGGATCGCCGATCCCGACGGCATGGACGGGGTCAAAAGCGATGTCATGCTGGCGCTGTGGGATGCCTTCAAGCGCGAGGACATCCATGTTCCCTATCCGGTGCGCGTGATCCGCGTCCGCGACGGTGCGCTGCCGGTGCAAAGTGCCGCCGATGCGACTACCTAGCGCGCGCCGGGTCCGCGCAACGCGGCTTGCGAAAGCCCCCGCAATCATTAAATTAAGCCGATTATCCGCGCCGCCGCTGCGGTATTCACCTCTCCCCCAACCCGGGTTTACCCGAGTTGGGAACTAAGGTAGTCGAAGTCTGATAAATCCGACTTCGACGGGAGAGGTCGTTTTGCGGAGCAAATCGGGTGAGGGGTTACCGTCCCTCGAGAGAGCCGCGCCCCCTCACCCGAATTGCTGCGCAATCCGACCTCTCCCCGCTTGGAGAGGTGAAGCCCCTAACAAGACGATCCTTTCATGAGCTACGTCGACGCCACCGATACCTCCTTACGCAAGACCGGGCAGATCAAGCTGCACGGACCGAACGCCTTTGTCGGCATGCGCAAGGCGGGCGCCCTCGTCTCTAAATGCCTCGACGAACTAACCGACGTCGTGAAAGCCGGGGTTCCGACCTCGCGGATCGACGATTTCGTCCGCGAGTTCGCCTTCGGCCATGGCGCATACCCGGCGACGTTGATGTATCGCGGCTACCGCTATTCGACCTGCACCTCGATCAACCATGTGGTCTGCCACGGCATGCCCGGTGACCGCGCGCTGAAGGAAGGCGACATGGTCAATGTTGACGTGACCTTCATCGTCGATGGCTGGTACGGCGATTCCAGCCGGATGTACGCGATTGCGCCGATCGCACGAAAGGCCGAGCGGCTGATCGAGGTCACCTATGAAGCCATGATGCGCGGCATCGCCGCGGTGAAGCCGGGCGCGACCACCGGCGATATCGGCTATGCCATCCAGAGCTTTGTCGAACCGCAAGGCATGAGCGTGGTGCGCGATTTCTGCGGCCACGGATTGGGCCGCATGTTCCACGACGAGCCCAACATCATTCATATCGGCCGCCCCGGCGAGGGCGTGCTGCTCAAGCCTGGCATGTTCTTCACCATCGAGCCGATGATCAATCTGGGCAAGCCGCATGTGAAGATCCTCTCCGACGGCTGGACCGCGGTGACGCGCGACCGCTCGATGTCGGCACAGTTCGAGCATTCGGTCGGCGTGACCGCCGACGGCGTCGAAATCTTCACGCTATCGCAGCGCCTTAACGAGAGGCCGTTGGCGCAAGTCTGACTTCCTCGGACATTTTGCGTCAGGCGTTGCGCGCAATTGCAGATTTCATTTCCGGAAATATCCGGGTCCGATTGTCGCCATTCCCTGCTGATTGAGTGGAAGAAGCTCAAACAGGAGACGGGAGATATCTTTGGACAACACGACACGCCGGGGCTTTCTCGGGCTCGTCCCCTTTGGCGCTGCAGTGCTGCTGCCGGCGCGGCAGGCAATTGCGGCGCCGGAAGCGATAGCCACCGGCCTTGACGACGCTTGCATCCTGACTCCGCAATTGGAGGAAGGGCCGTTCTATATCGATCCCAAACTCGTGCGCGCCGATATCACCGAGGGCAAGCCCGGCGTGGCACTGGGCTTGCGATTGCGCGTGGTCGATGCGGGATCGTGCATGCCGATTTCAGGTGCGCGCGTCGACGTCTGGCACTGCGACGCGCGCGGCATCTATTCCGCCTTTCCGGGTCAGGGCGATACGCACAACATCGACCAGTCGAACAAGACTTTTCTACGCGGCACCCAGCTTGCGGGCACCTCTGGCTGGATCGAGTTCAAGACCATCTATCCCGGCTGGTATGACGGCCGCGCCACGCACATCCATTTCAAGGTATTCTTGGACGAGCGCACCGTGCTGACCGGGCAGACATTCTTCCCCGACGCTCTCAACGAGTTCATCTACACCAATGTCCCCGACTATACCGGGCGGCCGCGACAGCGCGTGGTGTTGAACAGCAACGACCATATCGCAGCGGACCTCGATCCCGGACGCCGCGCCTATTGTGCGGTGAAGGAGGAGCGCGAGCGCTACGTCGCGACTTTGACGCTCGCGGTCGATCGCAATGCCAAAGCGAGCGAGGAGGTGCGGCATCGACCTCCACCGCCCCCGTCAGGCCCGCTGCGCGCGGGCGTCAGGGGTCCTCCGCATATGCCGCCCGTTATCAAAGACCGATTGGCGGCGCTGGTTCCGGGGCTGAAGCGCTAACTCGCCGCCCGTCGCGGCGGCCCGGCGGGCGGCATCGTGCGCTGGAAGCTCGGCCGCGCCGCGTGGCGCGCGTAATAGCGTCCGAGATACGTCTTGGGCGCCGCGACCCCGTCGCCCAAGGGCAATTGCCTGATGTAGTAGAGGATCGGCATCAGGTTGATGTCGGCCAGGGTGAATTGGTCACCGACGAGATAGCCGGTCGCGGCCACCGCCTTGTCCAGAATCTCAAGTTGCGTCCGCACTGCCGGCGTCACCACCTCGATTGTGTTCGGGTCCGGCTTGCCGTCGGCGGTCTTCGGCACCGCGTAAGCGAGGAGATAGGTGCGGACGAGCGTTGCATCCATAACCGTGTTGACTAACGACACCCATTGTTCGGTGAGCGCTGCGAGGTGAGGATCGTCCGGGATCAGCTGCGGTCCCGGGAAGCGGCGATCCAGATAGGTCGCGATTGCCTTGGACTCGCAGAGTTCAAAGTCGCCGTCGCGCAGCACCGGCATCTTGCCGAAAGGATGAATGTGGCGAAGCTCCGGCGCGCCCAGCAAGGTCTCGGTCAGGACGTAGTCGATTCCCTTTTCCTCGCACACCATGCGCACGACGCGCGTATAGGAGGATCGCTGGGAGCCGAGGATTTCCGGTTTGGTCATCGCATGCTCCTTAAGGTTACTAGCGAGCCATCGCGGCCATGCGGTCGAAAGAGGCCGACCAGCCGCCACGGTGACCGTCGCGCGCTGCCTTGGTGTCGAAGCGCTGCTGAACCAGCACGAGGCGCGTGCCGCCGGGAGCCGCTTCGAAAGTGACCGTGACCTCGGTCTCGTGCCCGCGGACGCCGCCTGCGCCTTCCCAGGCCCAGGTAAACGAGAGGCAGTGCGGCGGATCAATAATCCGGTAGACGCCGCTGGTCGCGACTTCGTTGCCATCGGGCTTTCGCATGGTGACACGCCAGCGTCCGGCGGGCTTGGAGTCCAGCCTATCGACCGAGGCCTCGTAGCCCTCGGGTGCCCACCACTTCACCAGCTGGGCTGGCTCGGTCCACAGCGCAAAGAGAGGTTCGGGATCCACGGGGATCAACCGCTCCAGGCGGAGCGTGGTCTCGCTGTCTTCGCTCACGACTTCCTCCGCTTCGGAGTTTGCAAGGCGGCCGTCGTCTCAAGCCTGTCCAGTGCGGCGGTCCAGTAGCGCCGCTGGCGTGACAGCCAGCTCTCGACCGGCTCGAGCGCGTCACTGCGCATGCGCACGTAGCGCCATTGCCGCTCAACCCGCCGTTCGATCAGCCCGGCTCGCTCGAGCACCTGCAAGTGCCGCGAAATTGCCTGCGTGCTGATGGCGAACGGCGCAGCAACGTCGCCGACGCTGAGCTCGCCCGCGGCGAGCAGCCGCTCGACGATCTTGCGCCGCGTCGGATCGGCGAGCGCCGCGAAGACACCGTCGAGCCGAGGCGCCTGTGAAGTGGCCATCGGCAGGTCCTTACTCAACACTTATGTTTAGTAACAGATGAGTTGAATAACGTCAATATGCAGCCATCCGCGTCAGCGAGATGCGTCAATCCGACCGGCGCGACGGCTTGCGGGATTTCGCGCTGCCTCTTCATCGGACAGAGCACGCGCTTCGTGGTTGCAAAACGCAACAGTCACGGCACAGTGGGCCAATGAGCAGCGAGACCAGCGAAGCCCCCGATCGGAAGCCGCCCAGGACGCCGCGCGCCGAGCCGCCGCATTATCACGGCCATCGGCAGCGCCTGCGGGAGCGTTTCCGCAGCGCCGGCGCCGCGGCGCTCAGCGATTATGAGCTATTGGAAATGGTGCTGTTCGCGGCCCAGCCGCGGCGCGACATGAAGCCGTTGGCGAAGGCGCTTCTGAAGCGGTTCGGCTCCTTTGCCGAGGTGATCCATGCGCCGGAAACGCTCTTGCGCGAGGTCGACGGCGTTGGAGAGGCCTGTATCGACCAGCTCAAGCTGGTCGCGGCTGCGGCGACCCGCATCAGCAAGGGCGAGCTCAAGCAGCGGACGCTGCTCTCCTCATGGAACGAGGTGATCGACTATTGCCGCACCAGCATGGCCTTCGCCGACAAGGAGCAATTCCGCATCCTGTTCCTGGACAAGCGCAACCAGCTGATATCAGACGAGGTGCAGCAGACCGGCACGGTCGACCACACCCCGGTCTACCCCCGCGAGGTGATCAAGCGCGCACTCGAGCTTTCGGCGACGGCGATCATTCTGGTGCACAACCATCCGAGTGGCGACCCGACGCCCTCGCAGGCCGACGTGCGGATGACCAAGGCGATCGTGGACATCGCGGCGCCGCTCGGGATTGCCGTGCATGACCATATCATCGTGGGCAAAGGCGGGCATGCGAGTTTGAAGGGGATGAAGCTGATGTGAGACGCCGCCGTGTGCGCCCCGTCTCCATGCTCATTTACCATCTATTAACTCTCCGCTTCGCGATTCCTGCAGTGCGTGAGAGACTGGATCATCGAATGAGCAGGGTAGCTCATCATCTGATGCGAGGGGATCGATGATGACGAGGGCTGCAGAGCAAATCCGGCGCGCGGTTCTGGCGATGAGCCCGCGCTATTTGATCGACAGATTTCTGAATTGGACAGAGCAACTGAGCATTATGATGGCGCCTGCCCAAGTGAACAGGCTGGCCTGCATCGAAGCTCGAACAAAAGCGCGGCCCCGTCGCTGACGCAACAGACTTCGCCGCCGGCCGCGTGGCGCGGCGGCGAAGCCCTTTTCACTAATAGCAATAGCGCGGGGCGGCGCGGACCCAGTAGCCGTCGGGGCGCTGGAGATAGCAGCCGTCGCGATAATAGTAGTAGCCGTTGCGGCGGCGCTCGCCTTCGCTGGCAATCGCGGCACCCGTGCCCGCGCCGATGACGGCACCGATTGCCGCGCCGCGGCCGCCGCCGAGTGCCCCGCCGACGATAGCGCCAGCCGCACCCCCGAAGAGCGCGCCGCCCAGCGTATCCTGGGCGAAGGCCTCGTGAGCCGGCATGGCGAAGGCGAGCGCTAGCAACGCCGCAGTTCCGAACCTCTTCAACATCCTGAACTCCTCCGTATGGCTACAGCATGATCCGGACCGCGCAGCTACTGGCGCAGCAAAATCAGAGGATCGGCGCTGTCGGGCACGAGCCTCCATTGCGCGTTGTCATCGGCCTCGAAACGCCAGGTCTCGCCGCGGTCGGACATCAGGAGGATCTGGCCGTGCTCCAGCCGCCATTGTGTCGGCGCAAAGGCGGCGACGGTAGGATCGCATTTCGGCTTCAGAAACACCTGGAAATTGTCGTTGCCGGCATCGTTGTTGGTCAGCGTCAGGCCGCAGATCGTGTTGCCGTTGCCGCGCACCATCGCCCAGTCGCCGATCATCTGATCTTGCGACTTGGCAAGAGAGCGGGCCGCAACGAGATTCTGCAGGATGTAAACGCCCTCATTGGGGCGCACGCCCTCGAAGATACCGGTTTCGACCTCGGTGAAGTCGAGCACCGCCTCGCCACTTGCGTCCTGCAGCCGGACGATATCAAGCCCCTTGATGTTCCACCCTTTGATGTCCTTGGTGAACGGCAGCGCCGCCGCGCAGCCCGGCTCTAGCTCGAGCTTCAACCCCTGTGGCGTCGAATCGCCCTTCATCGTCACCACGCAGGTCTTGCTGCGGTCGGTGGTGGAGAGCTCCCACTGGCCGATCATCTCCTTCTTCAGCGTTGCCGCATCCTGCGCCCACAAAGGCGGCGTTGCAGCGAGCAGCGCCAGCACCGCGACAAAGAAGATAGACGCGCAGGATTTCATCGGCGAGCCTGAATGTGCCCTTTCAACGGGCTTTGGCCGGCGTCTCCGCGACCGGGGTCAGCGGCGGCTTGCCGGTGAACCAGGCCTTGAGATTGTCGACCACGAGCTGGTCCATTGCGTTGCGGGTTACCACGGAAGCTGAACCGATATGTGGCAGCAAGACGACATTCTGCATCGCCTTGAGCTCTTCAGGCACATTGGGCTCGCGCTCGAACACGTCGAGCCCGGCCGCGAGGATGGTGCCCGATTTCAAGGCCTGGATCAGGGCCTGCTCGTCCACCACCGTGCCGCGGGCGACATTGATGATGACGCCGCGCGGGCCCAGCGCCTTCATCACCTCAGCGTTGATCATCTTGGCCGTGCCCGGACCGCCGGGGACGATGACGACCAGCGTATCGACGGCTTTCGCCATCTCGATCAGGTCAGGATAATGCTTGTTGGGCAGCTCCTTGATGGGGTTGCGGCTGTAATAGACGACAGGCACGTTCGACGCCTCCAGCCGGCGCGCGATCGCCTGCCCGATCCGGCCCATGCCGACCATGCCAACCTTGCGGTCGCGCAAGGAGCCGACGCTCAACGGGTATTGCTGGGTCTGCCACAGGCCGGTGCGCAGATATCTGTCGGCCTTGACGAACTCGCGCAACGTCGCGATCAGAAGACCCATGGCAAGGTCGGCGACTTCTTCCGTGAGCACGTCGGGCGTGTTGGTGACCATGATGTTATGGTCGCGCGCATAGGCCGCGTCGACATGGTCATAGCCGACGCCGAAGGAGGCGACGATCTCGAGCTTGGGGAATTTCGCCAGCGTCTTGGCGTCGGCGCGCACGGTGCTGTAGGTGACGGCCATGCCGCGGATCTTTTCGATCACTTCCGGCGTCAGCCGCTCGAGATCGCCGGATGTTTCGCAGTGATGCAGCACGAACTGATCCGGAAAGCCGCCATCGACAATCGGCTTGCGCGGACCGTGAGCCACCAAGTGGATTTTTTCCGAATGAGTTGTTCCGGCCGCCATCAGTTTTCCTTTCCAAGCGCGCTTTCATGCCAGCGTCTCAATGCGAGATAGGAAATTAGCGCCAGCAGTCCATAGATGACAATCCCGGCGAGCGAAAGCAGCAAAAGCGCCGCAAACATCCTGGGAATGTTCAGCCGATAGCCGGATTCGGCAATCCGATAGGCAAGGCCCGAGCCCGCGCCCGCGGTGCCGGCCGCGATTTCCGCGACCACCGCGCCGATCAGCGACAATCCGCCGGAGATGCGCAAACCGCCGAGAATATAGGGCAAGGCCGAGGGCAATTTCAGAAGCCGCAGCGTCTGCAGGCGGGAGGCGCGATACAGCCGGAATAATCCGGCGAGATTGCGGTCGACCGAATTGAGGCCGAGCGTGGTATTGGACAACACCGGAAAGAAGCCGACGATCCAGGCGCAGACCACGACCGCGGTTTGCTGAGGCAGATAGATCAGAAGCAGCGGCGCGATCGCAATGACCGGCGTGACCTGCAGGATCACCGCATAGGGTAACAGCGAATATTCCACAAGCTTCGACTGGTTGAAGAGAAGCGCAAGCGCAATCCCGCCGACGGCAGCGGCAATGAAGCCTTCGAGCGTCGTGAGCAGCGTGGTCAGAAGCGATTGCGACAGCACCGCCCAGTCGCTGATCAGCGTCTGCAGCACCAGGACCGGCCCGGGCAGCACATAGGGCGGGATGTCGTTGAGCCGGACCACGAGCTCCCAGGCGGCAAGCCCGAGCGTCAGCACGACGGCCGGCAGCAAGACTCGGAATAGCCGCAAGACATGGCCGTTCTCGGGGACAGGCGGATTGGGCTGCGAGCTCATAGCGCCGACCGCCCGGAATAAGACGGCGCGAGTGCTGCCGAGACCCTGCGGCAATAATCGGCATAGCCGGCGGAGGTCCGAAATTCCTCGCCGCGCGGCTCGACGGTTGCGACACTGATTTCGGCGGCGATGCGGCCGGGGCGCGATGTCATCACCACCACCCGCTGCGACAGATAGACCGACTCGAACACCGAATGGGTGACGAAGATGACGGTCTTGCGCAGATTGCGCCACAGCGCGAGCAGATCATTGTTGAGGCGAAAGCGGGTGATCTCGTCGAGCGCAGCAAACGGCTCGTCCATCAACAGGATATCCGGATCGGTGACGAGCGCACGCGCCAGCGACACACGCATCTTCATGCCGCCGGAGAGCTCGCGTGGATAGCTTTTTGCAAACTCCAACAAACCGACGCGCTGCAACGCCTCGTCGACGCGCGCGTCGGCTTGCGCTGCCGGCAGGCGCGCGAGCTTCAACGGCAGCCGCACATTCTCGCGCACGCTGGTCCAGGGCATCAGGGTCGGCTCCTGGAACACGAAGCCGATAGCTTGACCAGGGATGGCTTGACCCTGGATGGCTTGCCCTGGGATACCTTGCCCCGGCCGCCCCTCCTCGCCGTGATAGGCGAGTCTAACCTCGCCCGACGTCGCCGCGCTAAGGCCTGCGATAATGCGCAGCGCCGTCGACTTGCCGCAACCTGACGGGCCAACCAGGGCGACGAACTCGCCCTTGCGTACCCTCAGGTCGAGGGGCCCAAGCGCGGCGACGCCACTGTCATACGTCTTGGTGACGCCTTTCAGGCTGACCGAGAGACCTGCAATATCGGCTTCACTGCCGGGCAACGTTATGCCCTCATCCATCAATTCTTGTTCATCAATTTTTGGGCCGCAGATCGAGGCCGACACCCTTGTTGATGAAGCGCAGCGTATAGGACTTGCGGTAATCGATGTCGGAGCGCACCACGCCGGCCCGCACCATCTTCTCGAAGAAGCTCGCAACGCGTTCATCCGTCATGGCGCCGACGCCGCTCTTCAGCGAATCCCCGGAATCGACGATGCCATATTCCTTCATCTTGCCGATCGAATAGGCGAGCAGTTCGTCGGTCATTTCCGGATTGAGCTTCTTGATCATGGCATTCGCGGCGGAATTGTCGCCGTAGATGTAGTTGTACCAGCCGATCATGGAGGCATCGACAAAACGCTGCACCAGATCCGGCTTCTTGTCGACCGTATCCTGGCGTGTCTCGATCAGGGTCGAATAGGAGTTGTAGCCGTAATCAGAAAGCAGGAAGACGGTCGGCTTCCACCCGGCGCTCTTCTCGACCGAATAGGGCTCGGAGGTGACATAGCCCTGCATCGCGCTTTGCTGCGTGGCGATGAAAGGCTGCGGGTTGAAGTTGTAGGGCCTCACGTTTTTTTCATTGAAGCCGTATTCGGATTTCAGCCACTGGAAATAGCTGGTCATACCCTCCTTGGACACGAAGATCGTCAGCGGCTTCAGATCCTCGAGCTTGGTCGCCTTGATCTCGGGATGGGTCAGGAGCACCTGCGGGTCTTTCTGGAATACCGCGGCGACGGAGACAACCGGCACGTTGTTGGCAACCGCGTCGAACGACATCAGCGTGTTCGCCGCCATGAAGAAATCGAGCTTGCCCGCAATCAGCAGGATGCGGTTGTTGACGTTCGGCCCACCGGGCACGATGGTGACGTCGAGGCCGTATTTCTTGTAGGTCCCGTCGACGACCGCCTGAAAGAAGCCGCCATGCTCGGCTTCCGCAACCCAATTGGTTCCGAACGAGACCTTGTCCAGCTGCTCGCCGGCGGAGGATTGGGCGGTGGACTGGGCGAAGACCGGCGAGGCCAAGAGCCATGCCGCGACAAGGCCGGTTAACGCTCGCGGCAAAAGAGCCGGGTTCATGGTTGGACTCCGTTGGTCATTCTGGCCCATGATAGGGAAAATCTGGACGCTTATAGCGCCCATATAGCGTACTTGTACGGCGGCGAAACTAGCCTGCAAATCCGCGGAATGAAACCTTTGGCTCAATGACCGGCAACCCGCCCCGCGACTGGACTGACATTCACTGGTCGGACATCGACGCCGAAAAAGCCGCCCGCTGGATCGCGGTGCTGCCGCTGGCGGCGACCGAGCAGCATGGGCCGCATTTGCCGCTCGCGACCGACGTGATGATCGCGCAAGCCTATCTTGCGCGCGTGCACGAGTTCGTCCCTGCGGATCTGCCGGTGACATTCCTGCCTGTGCAGCCGGTCGGTATCTCCACCGAGCATATCGACTTTCCGGGGACGCTGACGCTGTCGCCAATAGCTGCGATCGAGCAATGGATGGCGCTCGGCGAGAGCGTGGCTCGTGCAGGCGTCAAGAAGCTCGTCATGGTCACGAGCCATGGCGGCAACAGTGCGGCGATGTCGCTTGTTGCGCAGGAGCTGCGCGCTGCGCACGGACTTCTCGTCGTCACCACCTCGTGGTCGCGTTTCGGCACACCGAAGGGACTATTCCCCGAAGAGGAGCTGCGCCACGGCATCCATGGCGGTGCGGTGGAAACCTCGATCATGCTCGCGCGCTTTGCCGAGCATGTAAGGAAGGAGAACATCGCCGACTTCCGCTCGCTCGGCATCGACATGGAAAAGCGCTATCGCTGGCTATCGACGCAACGGCCCGCCCCCTTTGCTTGGCAGACGCAGGACCTCAATCCAAGCGGCGCGGTCGGCGACTCCCGGCTTGCCACCGTGGAGAAGGGCGAGCAGCTGATCGAGCACGGCGCTCGCGCGTTCTGCGAGCTCCTCGCTGATGTCGATAACTTTGATGTGAAGCAGCTCGCCAAAGGCCCCCGGAAATAGCCTGCCGGCGACCCAACTAACTGGAATTACCGGATAAAATCGCGATCCCATGGGGTGCAGGAGCCGGATTCGAACCCGATACGAAAACCCTCCGTCCAACGGAGCATGCGGACCACAACACCCGCGTAACCGCCAACGGAGTTTGATTATGTCATTGAAGACCAAGATTGCCGCTCTCGCCCTCGCTGCCATTGCTGTCACCGGCAGCGTCGCGTCCACCGCCACGCCTGCCGAGGCGCACGGCTTCCACCCTGGCTGGGGCCTTGGTGCCGGTCTGGTCGGCGCCGCCGTGGTCGGCAGCGCAATCGCTGCGAGCAATCCCTATCCCTATTACTTTGGCTATCGCCACTGCGGCTGGGTGCGCCAGTTCGACGCCTACGGCTATTACATCGGAACGGTTCGCACCTGCTACTGAGCCGAAGTTCCGGCTCGTTGTGGATCCCGCGTCCGACACGGACGCCTCATCACACCCCGTGTCGCGCCCCGACCCGCCCGGACGTCCCCCCCCGGGCGGGTCACCTTTTTGAGAACCACCCGGCATCTGCTTGACATAGCATAGGGGGGTACCCTATCAGACCGCCATGAGCCACACCGTCAAAGAGAAGAAGAAGCTGCTCGCCCGGGTCGGCCGCATTCGCGGCCAGGTGGAGGCGCTGGAGCGCGCTCTCGCCGAGGAGACCGAGTGCGGGCGTGTCATGCACATGATCGCGGGCATCCGCGGCAGCGTTGCCGGCCTGATGGCCGAAGTGGTCGAGGACCACGTCCGCACCCATCTGGTCGATCCGCAGAAAAACCCGGGCGCGCTCAATGCCGACGCGGCCGAGCAGCTCATCGACGTCGTCCATAGCTATCTGAGGTGAGCGGCCATGGCTGACACCGACCACGCCTTTCCGCTCGCTCCGCATGATCACGTCTTTCTCGGCAGGGATCACGACACCGCCGAGCGGCGCACCTGGGCGGTGATCGTGCTGTGCAGCGTGATGATGGTCGCGGAAATCGTTGGCGGCGCGCTGTTCGGCTCGCTGGCGCTGATCGCCGACGGCTTGCACATGTCGACCCATGCCGGCGCGCTCTTG
>Ga0307474_10000207_pt1 | contig 42726 bp, 35 predicted proteins | sample atmos_gasesECM1C_2_FD_203312 | JGI IMG/M metagenome (GOLD analysis project Ga0307474, IMG submission 203312) | Hardwood forest soil microbial communities from Morgan-Monroe State Forest, Indiana, United States - atmos_gasesECM1C_05 | ecosystem: Environmental > Terrestrial > Soil > Temperate... | reverse complement strand
GCTGAGCGGCGAGAATCAAAGCTAATGCCCGGAAGGAATCACACCCAGTAGCGGCGACGGGTTCGACGCACAAGGAGGGTCACACGATGTCGGCTTCGGCCCGGAGGAAGATCGCGGCGGCGCAGCGAGCGCGATGGGCGAATTTGAAGGCGGGGAAGAAGGTGGCGTAGGGCTGTGGGGGCTCCTCTGCGCGCGGAACTATTGGTGTTCACGAATGAAGTAGGTCCGAGGTGGTCAGCTCATCGGACTTCATTGGGGCCTCAGCTCCTAGATGGTTCGGAAACGAGGTTCGAGTGCCTACGACTGTGGCACCTCGATACCCCGCTCAGTTTCAGAACTACAATGGCCGTTCAGCCAGGCTTCAACCCTAATTCGCCTCATGCCACTGCTGGTTGATCTTGCTTATGAGCTGGGTGATCTTGCGAAGGATCGGGACGTCGTTCTTTCTCGCCTTCGCGAAAAAGCCAAAGAGATGGATCCGAGAAAGCTCTCACGGGCAGTTTCTCTTTACGACAAATACTCCAGGCAGAAAAAGTAGCAGGAGATTTTGCACCATGCCGCCCGCGTAGGCATTTAGCTTCGGCCGGTGTTCGTATTGAAGCTAAGCAGGCAGCGGTAGAGTCAGTTGCATCGGCGACAGATGCCGCGGTGCACATTTCTGGAGAAATGATCGGCCGAAATCGTTCGCCAATCGCGAATCTTCGTTGGCTCTCATAATTAAGCATGTTTCGAAAGACAACGATGGATGCGCCAGCGGCCTTATAACCACACCTTCAGCGCTGAGCCCCACTGAGTCAGGCTTGGTCACGATTGCCACTCCAACGTGCTGAGATACCAGGTGAATTGCTTCTTGGGCGGTAAGGATATCGTGCGCGTGCTTCGGAGCGATGCCCTGACGTTGTGCCGCGTCCATGATTGCGTCACGAACGACGGGATGAGATCGCCGAGCAAACAGAATCCATTCGTCTTTGGCCAAGTCTTGGAAAGCAATTTCTGCCTTTTGGGCCGCCGAGTGGGTCTGCGGGAGTGCGGCATAGAGATGCGTCTGAGCGAACGCCGCAGCCGTGATTCGAGAACTTTCCGGCGGTGCTGTCACCAATGCCAGATTCAAGTCGCCTGCCGTCACGCGCCGAACCAACTCACTGGAGAACTCGCTAATGAGCTGAATGCGGAGCTTAGGGTACCTGGGCAGACGGATTGCGAGAATCGCCGAAATCCAGCCCAGGTCGGCGTCAGGTGAGTGCCCAATGGTCAAAATGCTATCGCTCCCCTCGCGCGCAGCCTGAACGGCCCGGTCTATGTGCCAAAGTGCCAGACGAGCCTCTTCGACGAAGATGCGGCCCACTTCGGTGAGTTCTACATTCCTCTTGTTCGTGCGAATGAATAAGTGAAATCTGTGGAGTGCTTCGATCTCATTTATCTGTTTGCTGAATCCAGATTGAGTGATGTGCAATCTGGCCGCGGCCCGAGTGAAGTTCAACTCTTCTGCCAAGACGATGACGGCACGGAGGTGACGAACTTCAACCCTGGGAAACACAGCTCGAAGCTCCTTCCCTAACCGGCAGAGATTGGTCAACGCCCTACATCTAGTCAAGGAACCAGGAGCGGGGAAAAGTATCAAGAAAGAATTATTTTTGCCAACGGGCGAAATGGGCCGCTGCATTAGGAGAATGCTTGACACTGACTAGTCGGCATGACACGATTTGTACTTCTGGCCATCTAATTTTGAGTCCCGTTGAGGCCCGCTCAGATGTCCAGCAGCGAGTTGAGCCCGGAATGGGTTCTTTCGAGTTTTATCCCCCCTATCGCGGCTGCCCAGCACGAGATAACCGACTTGATAGTTGTCGCGCGGCTCTTGTGGCCACGCGTCCGGGCTCACGCGTATCGAGAGCAGCCGGGGAAAAGCTCTGACGAAGCGCTTGCTTTTGCTTCTGAGGTCTGGGAGGGAGTGTTGCGTTCGGTCGCGAAAACGATTCAGCGATCCAACGGGAAAGACTGGCGAATAGAGAACATGGAAGCTTATCTCTTCGGTGCTTTCCATCATCGGTTCAATCGCGCTCTAAAGAAGGAGCGCAGAAGACTACAGATGATGCAGCATCTTCCTTCGAGTCATGATCTGGAGCGTTTGCTGCAGGCCCACGATTCGAAAGCGGTACGCGATCTGGAGCAGTCGATCCAGCTCAAAGAGGCGGTTCGGAAAATGGATGAGTGGACCCGCAAGGTTTGGGCTGCTCGACAGTACGGATATTCGTGGAAGGAAATTGCGACACAACTGCGCCTGACCGAACCCCAGGTCAAACTTCGATTTCGTTATGCAATCGGTAAACTCCGTGCCCGACTGGGCGGCGCTACGTGATTGTTGGGTCGCTCTGAGATGGATTGCATTGATTGGTCGCGTTAAACTTGGCTTTTCTTTTGTGAGATGACTCCAACTGGAAGCAGGCAAGTTCTGAAGGCACAAGAAGAATTCAACGGCGAAGAAAAGCGGGTACTGGATCTTCTGGGGAGGGGTTTATCCCGAGATTTTCCAAACCCACAACGTCTCGGTTGTCCCGACTCTGCGGTACTGCGAGCAATAGCCGCTCACAAGGTGCCACTCTCAGAAGCAGATCGTTGGCTCAATCACTTCAGCTCCTGCAGTCCATGCTTTCAGGAGTTCACACAATTTCGTAAGCAGGCAGTGGATTGGCAGCGTACTCAGATTTGGCTAGCGGCGGCCGCCGTTCTCATTGCTGCGGTAGCGGGATGGTTCTGGGTGCGATCTCGGCCGCAGGTGCAAACTGCGGCGGTTGTGGTTCTCGATTTGCGTGGTCGAGCGACAGTTCGCGGAGAAAACCAACCAGAGACGAGTCAGCCGCCGTTAGAGGTTCCTCGTAACGCAAAGACTCTGAACTTGCAGTTGCCAATCGGAAGCAGCGAGGGGACGTACGATGTAGCACTGCTCAGTACAAGTGGCGCCGAACCTTTCCGCACGAGTGCCACGGCTAAACTCGAAGATCACATTGTGGTCCTGAGAGCGGATGTCGATCTCGGCGGCGTCCCTCCGGGTTCGTATTTCCTCGGAGTCCGACAGCCAGGGCTTGAGTGGACGCGGTTTTCTATCCGGCTGCTCTGAATGCGATCTCCATGGAGAAGAAACCAAAGCCAGCTAAGAAAAGTCGTCCCGCCAAAAGGTGCTTCTCTCAAACTGGAATATAAAAACTGTGCGGCCCTGATCTCGCCCAAGTTTGCGAGACAGCAACCGGCTGACCGAGAAAGCTGGCGATTTCGTTCCAGCTCCTGAGCCATTCGTTCTGAACCCTCGGTTTTGTGCTACGGGCACTGTCTTACGAGCGCAGTGGTAGCAGGGTAAGAAAGCGAAGGTGACGTTGCGATCTCCGAAGCCGGTTCTCCTGCGTGGATTCAGATTCTCGTTGATTTCGAATTGTCGGTGATGCCGGAGAATGCGTGGGATCAGCGGCAACTTCTCGTCCGCGTGATATTCCTGCCGAGACTATCAGGCAACAGCAAACCGATTTGTCACCTCACATTTCCTTGAGTAAATCACTTCGCGGGTGCGGAGCCCCTTTTTCAGAAGAGCTGAGTCAAGTAGACCTGACACACTCATCTGCCTCCTCAGCAGGCACTTGGACGCGAATCTGGGGAAGAATTAATACGAGTCCGCCACTACAAGGGCATATCAGGGTCGTCTAAATTAAGACGCCCTCCGTGTAGCGGTAATCGCGTCGCCTTCCCTGGCCAATCGACCTCTGAAGAAAAGTTCTTCACACGAGGTGTCGCGCCGCGCCGAGCGATCTACTTGGTCGCGACACCATGATCGTCTGATATTCCTCGCAGGAATAACAGAGCGACGAGAAGTTGTTGGACACGGTGATTGAGTCAGTTTACGTTTGCGCCACAAGCAGCCGAATTAATTACTGCGGGAGGTGCAAGTGATACGTTGGTTGCGAACTCATTCGATCCGCCAACTCGGACGTCTTCTTCAGCCGCAGCGCGTGCATACAATCACAGTTGTCCTTGCCCTGTTCTCCCTCATGCCGGTGGCGGCGCGCGCACAAGGTTCACCGTTCGACACCGGTTTTACCGCTATCCAAAGCCTTTTCACTGGCACCATTGCGAAAGTTGCGAGTTTGGTCGCGATCGTTATCGGAGGCTACGGCTTCGCGCACGGAGAACCTGGCGCAAAAAAGGCGCTGGCGGGTGTTGCCGCCGGCACGGGCATCGCCGTTCTCGCCGTGAATGTCCTGAGTTGGCTTTGGGGCGTATAGCGTCCGTCACGGTCATTCAACATGTTTACATGAGGAACTTATGCCAGAGAAGCAACAGCAGTCGCGCCGGACAAATCGAGTCTTCAAAAGCCTGCATAAGCCTCTCACTTACTTGGGCGTGGAGCGTACGCTCTTCTACTTCGTTTGTGTCGGCGCGGTGGGATCTTTCAATCTCTTCAATTCTATCCTCGCCGGCATCGCGGTTTTCATCGGCGGCTTTGCCTTCGGACATTGGGTAACGAACATCGACCCAGCGTTTCTCCGCATCCTGGCCAAGTCCGAACGCTACCAGCTGCGCTACGACGCTGCTAAACAGCAAGTGCCTCGCGTGGAGGTGGTGTGATGCTGCGTCTCGACAAAATCATCAAACCGTGGAAAGAGAGCTCAGCACTGAATGACCACATCAATCTCTACGGTTTCTGGAACGAGACCACCTTCCTTACCAAGAGCGGCGATGTAGGAATGGTCCTTCGTATTCCCGGCGTGGACTACGAAAGTCTTGACTGCTCAGACCAGGAGTATGCAGTCAAGCGGTTGGAGGCAGCACTCAAAGCGTTTGGCCCAGGTTTCCACGTTTACCAATACCTCTTCAAATCGAACCGCCCGGACATCCCGTTCGCAACCTATGACGACCCTGTTGTGGACGCAGCGATCGACCAGAGGCGGAAGTTCTTTGAAGCAAAGCGTGACCACCTCTATCAGATTGAAATCTTCTACTGCATCCTGCTCGAAGGCGCCCGGTCGAAGACCGGCGTGGGCACGGCCCTCGCTCGCTTCTTGGGCGATCCCGCGGGGGCTGTTGAGGAGCTCCGAGCGCAGTTCACCAATGACAGCATGAAGACCCTCTTGCGTACTCAAGTCGAGCACGATGTTCGACAGCTCGATCAGCACGTCCAGGCATTCGCTCGCCAACTAGCAGACTTCATGCAAATCGAGGTGTTGCATCAGCAGGGGCAGTTTACGTTCTTCCGGAGATTGCTGAACTACTATGGCTGGCGAGTTGCCGGCAGGCTGCAGTCGAGGCAGTTTCTCGACTATCAGGTAGTAAATTCCGACATCGAAGCGGAACGTGACCATCTGCGAGTCGGCGACCACATCGTCCGCGTGTTGACGATGAAAGAAGCCATCACGGAGACGCGGCCCCTGGTGCTGGACGCCCTGCTGAAGATTTCGGCCAACTTCTACGTCGTCACCGAGTGGACGCCGCTCCCTGCGGACAAGGCCCGCAAAGAAGTGAACAAGCGCCGCCGCCACTTCAATATGTCCAAAACAGGGTTTGTCTCCCAGATGGGCAACGATGCGACCAAGACGAACCCACGCGACGTCCTGGTGGACGAGTCCAAGCAGGCCGACATTGAAAATCTCGGGGATTGTCTTCGCGCCTTGGGTGACGGCCAATCACTTGGCGATTTCTCGCTTACGATAGTGCTGTACGGCCGGTCGAGGGCTGAGTTAGATGAACTCGTAGCAGAGTTCACGGGCGTCTTCACCAAGGCAGATGGCAGTCTATTTGCCGAAACCTACAACCAGCTGAACGCCTATTTCGCCACCGTGCCGGGCAACTATGCGCTGAACCTCCGCCAGCTGTACCTGCTGAACACAAATTATGCCGACCTGTCTTTTCTCTTTACGATCCTGCCAGGTGAAAAGACGAACGCGCATCTCGGCACGGAGTACCTGGCTGCGCTCGAAACCGACAACAGCACGCCCTACTTCTTGAATCTGCACAACGGCGAAGTTGGCCACACGCTGATACTCGGGATGAGCGGTAGTGGCAAGTCGTATTTGTGCAGCTTTCTTCTGCAGAACGCGCAGAAGTATGCCCCGCTGACCTTCATCTTCGATATCGGAGGTAGCTTCCAGTCGCTCACACCGATCTTCGGTGGCTCATACCTCAATGTCGGCCAAGAGGCGCGGGACTTCACGATCAACCCATTCTCGCTGGCTCAGACTAAGGAGAACCTGCAATTTCTCTTCAGCTTCTTCCGCGTGCTGGTTGAAGGCAACGAGCAGCGTTACAGAATTGACTTCAAGGAGGAACGCCGCCTCTGGGATGCGATCGAGCGGATTTACGTACTGGAGCCGAACCAGCGCACGATCTCGAACTTTGGGAACATCATCGGCGAGTTAAGGGAACGCCTACACCGCTGGACCCGAGGTGGACAGTACGGCTTCCTCTTCGACAACGACGAGGACACGCTTTCGTTCTCTCGCTTCCAGACGTTCAACTTTCACGGCTGGAACGATGCGCCGGAAGTCTTGGAGCCAATGTTGTTTTACGTTTTGCACCGCGCGTCGAACGAAATTGCAGACCCAAAAAGACTGGCCACCTTCAAAACCTTCCTGCTCGATGAGGCGTGGCTCTTCATCAAGAACGAGACGATCCGCAATTATGTGGTCCAGGCGCAGAAGACTTGGCGTAAACACAACGCCGCCATGATCCTGGCAACGCAATCAATCAGAGAGCTTGAGGAATCGGGGATGCTGGCGATCGTGGCGGAGAGCTGCCCGACAAAAATCTTTCTCGCCAATCCGGAGATGAACCGCGAAGTCTACCGGGAGGCATTCCATCTCAACGACACGGAACTGGACATTATCAGCGGCCTGGTTCCACCCGGCCAAATGCTGATTCGGAAAGCGCAGACCTCAAAGAAGGTGCATTTGAACGTCGATTCGGTTTCGCATTGGATGGCAACCAACAACGCCCGCGACAACTTGAAGAAGCAGGACTACTTCGATCGCTTCGGTATTGCGGATGGGCTTCGTCATCTGGCGGAAGACTACCCACTCCAGCCGCGCACGCCGGCCAGATCGACTGCTACAGCGAACCACAAAGGAGAAATGCCGTGAGCCTTCTGAAATGGATTCTCAATTGTCTGTTGATCGTTTCTTGCATCGGCCTCGTAGCGCAAGATTCCGCGCGCACGGTGCAATATCACTCCCAGGACATCATTCCGATCCGCGCAAAGTTGAAATACACGACCCTTATTGAACTGCCCACCACCGAAAAGATCATGGAAGCGGCCACTGGCGATAAGGAGTTCTGGATCGTGGACGTGGTCGGCAACTTCTGCTTTGTTCATCCGGCAAAGCAAGGCATTAACTCCAACTTAAATCTCATCACCGACAAGGGCAACATCTACAGTTTCACTCTCCAAGACATATCGGGCTCCACCCCCGCCACCAGCCCTGACCTGAAGGTGATCGTGGAACCCGCCGACCCTTCCGCCATTGTGGCCGCGAGTGGCCTCCCGCAGTTTGTGCCGGCAGCCCAACTTGAACAGTCACGACAGCAGCTTGCCGCTCTTCAGTCGCACGTTGAACAGGCCGTTGACGAGTACAAGAGCGCATATCCAACCCAGCTCAAGTTCGATTATGTCTATAAGGCGAATGAAGCTCCCTTCGATATCCAGTCGATTTATCACGACGACAAGTTCACCTACATCAAGACGAAAGCGACTGAAAAGTTCAGCGTGTATGAGATGAAGGACAGCAAGCCGAACCTCGTCACTTACGACCTCCGGGAAGGGACATACATCATTCCGAAGATCATGGACAGCGGATATGTAGAGCTGGGCAAAAAGAAAATGGAATTCACGCGCAAGGGATAGCCACCATGACCGAACACGTCTTTACCCCCCGCACCGACGCGCAGACCGAACCCCCAGGCGATCCCACGTTGCGTCGCAATCTGCATATGCCGAAAGGAGTCTTGCAGAAGAACCTCAAGACCTTCGTTTATCTGGGTGCGGCATTGCTCGTGATTGTGGCGGCGCTCTTCAGTTCGTCCGGAAAGAAGACGCCCGCGCAACCGGCCAGCGCGAAAGGTCAGCCGCCGCAACCGACGTTACAGGACAACACCGAAAGCAACGTTCAGGAGTTGAAGAATCAGATCCAGGCCGAACGTCAAAAAGAGCGGCAGACAACAATGGCCGCTGGTGCAACGGGAGATCCGGAGCTCGCATCTGCGACGCCCGCGCAGCGGACAGTCGCCGCTGCCTACGGCCCGACCGGCGTCGCTGCCCCCTGTGTTCCCGGCCAGCCCTGTTCACAATTACAGCAGGGCGACACGCAGACGCAACTAACGCCCTTTCAACAGCAGGCGCAGCTAATCGCCGCAAAAGAGCGGGAACGCGCGGACAACTCCCGTTTCGCTTCCAACCTTGTGTACTCCCGCTCCGTAGAACAGCCGCAACAACAGGGTCAGATGATGCCCGCCCAGTACCGTCCTGCCGACCGGCAGACCAACAGTAGTCTCGTTTCTCCAGAAGCCGAAAGAAAACAGGAAGACACGTCCGGAGGCTATAAACGCCCACTGGAGGCAAATGTCGATTCAGCCACCGGCCAGCCCTATCTGATTTATGAGGGCTCGGTGCTCGACGCCGTTCTGATGAACCGCCTGGATGGGGACGCCGTAGGGCCGGTCAAAGTTCTTGTCTCAAATCCTCTGTATTCGCACGATCGTCAACACGTCATCATTCCTGAAGGGACAGTTGTCCTCGGCGAGGCAAAGAAGATTGGAGCGACAGGTTTCGGTCAACAGCGCCGGATGGCAGTGGTTTTCCACCGCCTGATTATGCCCGACGGTTATTCCGTCGATCTCGACCAGTTTCAGGGCCTCGATCAAATCGGGGAGCAAGGGCTAAAAGACAAAGTCAATAATCACTACCTTCAGATTTTCGGCACCTCGATTGCTTTGGGTGTGGTTGCTGGGGCGAGCGAGATCACTCAGGGTGGCGGCACCATTACAACGAGCGGCTCTCAGGCTTTCACCAACGGAGCAGCGGGCAGCGTTTCGCAGTCCGCGGCGAGCATCCTTGACCGCTTCATCCAGATACCACCCACGATCACAATTCGGGAAGGACATCGCGTGAAGGTCTATTTCACGCAGGATGTGCTTCTTCCCGCGTACTCGAACCACACTATTCCACAGACCTTTTGAGGAGGCTTCCGATGCGAAAAATTGCTCTTTCCCTCCTCGTTCTGTGGACTCTCACCTTTGCCGGGTGTCAGAGCAAATCGGCAAAGGTGAAACAGTTGCAGGATCAATACAACGCCGAGTACCCGGCCTATGCCAAGCAATGCATTGATCCAGTGACCGCCGGATCGGCAGAACTTCTGAAAGGAGAGAAGCTGACTCCGGAACAGATAGTGGCCCTGGAAGCCAAGAAGAAAGAACGAGACGCGCGGTGTAGGCCAGGAGCGGACCGTCTGGCACAGATTCAGAAAGAAATTATTGCTGCACAGCAGTAGCGCGGTGTTGCTGTGAGAACCTGCCACACCAACCGCAGACGAAAGGACAAGAAAGTGAAGAAGCTAATCATCACCGCACTCACTATCGGCCTCGCTGCGGCACTGCAACCCGGCGCGTACGCGCAATTCGGTTCCGGCATCGTCTACGATCCCACGCAATCGGCCCACGCCATTACGCAGATCGAACACGAAGAGCGATCCATTTCCAACCAATTCCAGCAGATCGAGCAGGGCCAGCAAATCTTTTCCAACAGTGTCAAAATCGCTACAACAGCGCTACAGGCCTACAACGTCGCAAAACAGCAATACAACCTCGTGCACCAGATGATCCTCGCGCCAAGAATGCTCTATTCCCGATTTCTATCTCCAACCTCCGACTTGCTACTGCTACAGCAGATCTCGAATACCTACGGCAATTCGATGGGTTGGCTCAATTCGGCGAATACCGGAAAGGGGGCTGCGGCCTCCTACCAGCAAGTGAGCGTGCCGCATACCGCCAACGTAATCCCTGGCTACAGCACTGCCAGTGTTGCTGGCCAGCTGCAGATTGCCGCGCAGGGAGCGACCGTTGACATCAACGACTCAGTAATGACCAACAACTTGCAGGCTCTCGGCACCATTCGCGTGAATCAGGCCTCAAGACAAACCGACATCGCCAATCTCGAGGCCGCGACGCAAACCCAGGACCCCTCCCAGCAGACCATCCTGGCAACCTTGCAGCGCATCAACCAGACATTACTTTTGCAACTCCGCACCCAGCAGGATGCGAACCAGATCAATGCCAATCTTTCCCTGCAACAGATCGTTGCCCAAAAACAACAACAGGATGCACTTAAATCAGCATTCCGCGACTCGGCAGGGTACGAAAGCTATTACAACGCCAACATCACCACAACCAGCAGCGGGTCGGGGAATCTCCTTACGCAGGCGTACTGAGTAGGAGCAACACAATAGGTGCAACACAAGGGGATGAAAAATGAGTCTCTTCCAGTCTATCGCTCAGGCGTGCCAGTCGCTTGCAGCCGCGGTGGGACCCTCCATCAGCGCGATGGGAATTCACATCGTCCTGGCGTTGGCCACCATCGTGATGGTTTGGTTCGGGGTGCAGGAAGCACTCGCATCGGCACACGGCGAAGCCGGATTCAGCATGGGGAGGTTTCTCAACCTCTTCATGCTGCTGACCTTCGCTTATGCGATGGTGAACTATTACGACAGTTCCATACCTGGACTTGGCTTTTCGCTCAAGGGCTTCATCGACGGCGGCACTATCAATCTTGTGAACAAGATTGGATCAGATGGTTCCAGTGCCATGCTGAACGAGATCAACGCGGCATCTTCCAAGACAGGGCCGGGCCTGCTGAATACGATGATGTCCCCGTACTACGCGATCGTGTACTTTACGGAGCAATTCCTTTTAGCGCTGTTGGCCGCGATCGTGTCTGCAATCGTGGCTTACGGCGCAATTGCAGCAACGATCATCGGATTGCTCGGGCCGATCTTTATTCCATTCCTTGTCTTCGACAAGCTCGATTGGTTGTTCTGGGGGTGGCTCAAGGCTTATCTCGGATTCAGCTTTTACAAGGTGGTGGCCGCGGCCACGCTGAACGTTCTGTCTCATGTTCTCACCAATTACTACGTTCAGCTGGGCCAGAGCTTGTCGGACCCTTCATTGATAGTCAAGGCGTTGCCGCTTCTTGTTCTTCTGGTACTGGTCAACATCTACATCCTTTTCAAGATTCCGATCATGACGCACACCTTATTCACCGGCGGTACCGGCGGACACGGTGGGGGCCTCGGCATAGCGACGATGGCGATACGGGGCGCGATGTAACCGCAACAAGAACGAGGTCAAGACGAGCGCAGAAACGATGAGCGTAGAAATCAAAGCCACCCCGGAAATCACCCGAGCCGCAGAGCGTTACCTGGAGCAGTACGGCGACCCGCTGGTGATGAATACCTACTTGAAAGTGACCATTCTTGTGCTCGCCGCTGCGTGTGTCGGCCTGGCCGGACTCACCTACAAGAGCCAGACAGCGCTCGCCAACATGCACCCGATGATTGTGAGGATCAACGACGTAGGCCACGCCGAAGCGATCGACTATCGCAACTTCCAGTACCGCCCGCAGGAGGCGGAGAACAAGTATTACCTCACACGCTGGGCGGAGCTGTATTTCAGCCGCAATCGATTCACCATCGAACGTGATCAAACGCAGTCGCTTTACTTCCTCAATAGCGATGTGCAACGCGCCGTGATCGACCAGGAACGTAAAGACAGCAGCATTCAGAACTATGTCAAGGACAGTACCTTGCCGTATGTCGATGTCGAGATCAAGAACGTCATCCTCGACGACCTTCATCAGTCTCCGTATTCGGCGCGCATCGAGTTCGAGAAGGTTTACACCAACCCCGCGGATCACACCGAACTCAAGCGGGAACGATGGACAGCCAGCGTCACCTATGTCTTTCGCGAGAACGTGAAGAACAATGAGCTTGCCGTGAATCCCCTCGGTCTGAGCATCGTGCGTTTCCGGGCCGACCAGGCGTTCAGCTAAGGGTACTTAGAGAAACCCGAGACAAAACGATGTCCATTTCTGCTGCCAATCCGGCTGGCCTGCCACACGTCTCCCCCCGCACGCTGCCGCGGGCGAACAAGAGCTTTCCGAGATTCCGCGGAGGTGGCGAACTACACCTTTCCTGCGAAGGACATGCCAGTTCGAAGGGAGCGGTAACCGCCGTGGCCTTCCACTGCCAATGTGCTAGCGAAAACTTTGCTCTGGAGCGTGTCTGCCTTCTCGTATCCCGTCTTTGTTCGGGCACCGCTTCGAGGCTTTTCATGCGCTCTACGGCAGTTTGCTCTTCTGCTTCGGCTGCGCCGCCCTGCGGGTTACGGTTCCCCTCTAAATCTTGTTCGGAAAGAACGCCGAAAAGATTTCTCCGGAGCCTCCGCAAATGCACAGCTTCGGCACTTGGGAGCATGGTCCTCTCGCTAAATAGTGCCCCGATCAAGATCGGGAAATTCAACACACGGAGACAATCATGTACCAGAACAAAGTAACCCTCATCGGCTTTCTCGGCAGCAACCCAGAAGCGCGTACCAACAGCGCGGACTTCAGCGTGACGACGCTTTCACTCGCAACCAAGTCCTCCTTTAAGAAGGATGGCAACTACATCTCGCACACCGAATGGCATCGTTGTGTCGTCTTCGGCAAGCTCTCGCAGTTCGCCTTGACGCTCACCAAGGGCGCACACATCCAGGTGGAAGGCGAACTGCGCAGCCGGGAGTTCGACAGCCAGAAGACGGACTCGAAGCGGCGCGTCTGGGAGATTCGGGTCGCCTCGATCCTGAAGCTGGATCGCGCTGAAAAGGCGGCTCCGGACGATCAGCCGGAAGATCCGCAGCACGAGAATGTACCGCAGGAGGAAACGGCCGCATAGATCTTTGCTCTTCACACTCGGAAGCCTGGCTAACCGCTGGGCTTCCATCGCTGTGAGGTTCCCACTATGAGCTTCGAGTTGATCCTTCCATTCCTTCGCCCGCTAGAGCCGCTGCTGCTGGACGACAGCATCAGCGAGATCATGGGCAATCCTGATGCTTCTTGGTGGTACGAACGCGACGGGATCATGCGCCAAGAAGCAACCATTTCGTTCAACCCGGGCCAGCTCCGCACCGGCCTCGAAGTGATCGCCAATCAACTCGGCAAAAAGCTGGACGAGGACAACCCCTTGCTGCACGCGCAGCTTCCAGACGGAAGCCGCCTGGCGGCGGTGATTCCTCCGGTTGTGCGCCCGGCGCCTGCCCTGACAATCAGAAAGTTCACCAGCCGTCATTACACGATCGATGACCTGATCGCTCGTGGCACCTTGACGTGGCCACTTGCAGAGTTCTTGGGCGAGCAGATTCGCAGCGGAAAGACTTTGCTCATCAGTGGTGGAACGGGGACCGGCAAGACCACGCTTCTGCGGATATTGGCAGACTTCATTCCGGACCACGATCGCATCGTGGTCATTGAGGATACCTCCGAGCTTCACATCCAGAAGCCGAACATTGTGCCGGCCGAATGCCAGACCGACACATTCAAGGCCAATATCTCCTTCGATGACCTCTTGAAATCCGCTCTCCGCTGGAGACCGGATCGGATCATCCTGGGCGAAGTGCGCGGGATCGAAGCACGAACGTTGCTCGATTCCTTCAATACCGGCCATGCCGGCTCGCTGGCGACCATTCACGCCAATTCCGCGGAAAAAGCGCTCCGACGTTTCGCCAATCTGGTCATGCGCAACCACGCGCAAGCCACCTTCTCCGACACCGAAGCCGAGATCGGGGAAGCCGTTGATCTTGTCGTCCATATTGAGCGGCAACCGGGGCGCCGCATCCTCCGTGAAGTGCTGGCGCTTCGTGGATACGACCGGGACACCAAGCGTTTCCTGATAGAGCCGGTCTTCGAGATGAAAAATGCCACAGCCTAATACTCAGAATGCAACCACAACCGCTGCTGACTTCCTTACCCATTGTTTCGCTCCGGGGGAGACCATTGCTCTGCTTCTACTGCGTGAAGTTCCCGCCTTAACAATTCAGAGAATCGTCCGATTGGAGACCGCGATCGAGCCTCGCTACCTCGGTTGGCTCGCGCAGGAGAACGCTGCTGGCGCAAATATCCACGTATCAGCCAATCCGCTTCGCCCGAACAGCCGCAGACGCACCAAGGAATGCATCGCTTCCGTACGCCATCTCTATCTGGATTTAGATACCGATGGAGAGACCCGCCTCAATTCGCTCCGGGCCTCCGATTCGGTTCCCCCGCCGAATGCAGTCCTCTCGACATCGCTTGGTAAATACCAGGTCCTTTGGCGTGTTGAGGGATTCACTTTGGAACAACAGGAAAGCGCCCTGAAGCTGCTTGCCATTACCTTTGGCGGCGATCCGGCTTGTACCGACTGCAACCGCGTCCTCCGACTGCCCGGATTCCTGAATTGCAAGTACGATCCGATATATCCCGTGACGGTCGAATACCCTGGCGATTCCACTTGGAATTCCGATGACTTCCGGCTCGACATTCTGGCCGCTGACGCCATCCTCTCGTCCCGCGCAATCACAGTAGCGAAGAAACCAGCCAATCACTCCAATTCCGAACACGATTGGGCATGGGTTCTGCATGAGCTTGCCCGTGGCACAAACGCCGCGAAGCTCACGCGCAAGCTGGCTACGCTCCGGGACGATAAACCGAATCCTCTGTACTACGCACAGAGAACAGTTGACGTTGCATCGGCCAGGCTTTGGCTCATCGAAGGCGTTCCAATAGACGACGTTGTCACGCTGCTTGAAGTCCGTCGCCGATTTGAGATTCCAGTCGCACTCTGCCGCGCTCGTGCGCGTGAGATTGCACAGACTGCGCAAAGAATGATTGCCCGAAGAAAGATTGCCTGACCCCACCACCTAATGAGGAGAACAACAATGCCGTTGCTGGAAATCAACCAGATCCGCCCGATCAGTGCTTCTGTCCGGCTTGATGAGTCTACTGCCGACCAGGTTGATCGGTACGCCGCTTTCGTCCACGCATCCGCCGACGATGGAGTGGACAAAGTGCTCAACTACGTCTTCTCGAAAGACTGGCGACTTTCAGGATTTTATGAAGACGCCTCAGGCCAAACAGGTTCCTTCGACATTGCGTGTCCGTAAGGGTCCGAGCAATGGTACGGCGGATGAGCCGGCAAAGAAGCTTGTAGCAGGGGTGGAGTCCACGGCTTCTGTGCGAGCGGTGAAGGCGTGATCCTGCACTCAGTTTCGTGCCGGAGCAAGAACGGTGCTTCGCACCGGAAGAATTGTGACACTCCATCCCTGATGGGGAGCTGTTTGGGTTCCCTCGGAACCTGATGCGCTCTGCTATGACAAGAAAGAACTTACTGAAACGTGGGAACCTATTGCTTTCCCCGTCTTCTACGGAGAATGAGCACTGTGATGCTAGTTAATCATTCCGAAATAGACCGAAAAAAAGGCGCGGTGCGAGGCCGGGAAAGCCGCAATCACACCGAGTTGAGTCCAACCGAATTTGCGGTAGTTGAGGTGGTGGCTGCAACTGATGGGTGCGCGCTAAGAGGCTCGGCCAGCGATCCGTCATTGGCTGAGATTCATGGAGTTCACTTGCTTCTGGTAAACGTGTTGCGGCCTCTGGCTGCCGGCCGGAGACTCACGCCGGAGACATTCGACAAACTACTCCACGAAATCAGTGATGCGAAACAGCAACTCGCCAGCAAGTTGGTTAGTCCTTTAGGAAGGGAATAGACATTGGCGACGACAAAGTGGGGACGCAAAGAAACGATCATCTGGCCGCCGCACGGCCCGATTTATACCTATGGAGCGGTGTTCGTGGCGGCCGTTTTGACTGGGCTGTTCCTTTATTGCCGGTTCAGCTTCGGTAACAACACACTGCAGCGCTTCTACACGCCGACCTACATTCGGTCGAGTGTCGCGGGAGCCATAGGAGCAAGCCGGAGGGACAATTACCGGATGCTCATGGTGGGCGCTCGCGGGATTACACCGCGACTGGCCACGGAGGCAGACGTGACAGACGGCAAGACGCCGGACCCGGGTGGCAAACCCCTCGCGCTTGCGCTGTCTCAACTCGCCTTGCGGCAAGGCTATGTTCTCGTTTACCTAGGACCGCAGCAGAGCTATCTCGACGCGCCCATGGCTGCCTACCTCAAGTCTGTCATCTACCGTGGCGATAGCCTTTTCGATCTCTACAATCGCCCGTTGATTTTCGGTCTGCTGTCACTGGTCATCCAGCTCCCTTTCGCTATCGCCAAGGACCTTCGACGGCGCAAAGAGCTGAGGTACGGACGACGACTGAAAGGCCCCGAGATGATGACGCCGAAGGAGTTCAACACTACGGTCAGAGGAGATGGAATAGGCATCAAGACCGACGGGATGAAGGCAATGATCCGCATACCTGAGCGAGCTGAGGCACAACACGTACAGATCATCGGTGATACCGGCGCAGGCAAAACCACGATCATGCTCCAAATCCTTCGCCAGATAAAACATCGTGGCGATTCAGCGATCGTCTATGACCCAGCGCGGGAGTTCGTACGGCGCTTTTATGACCCAAAGAATGGCGATGTGATCCTGAATCCGCTCGATAAGCGGTGCCCCTATTGGGGACCAGCGGAGGAACTGCGCCGTCGCTCCGAAGCAAAAGCTCTCGCGGTTTCCCTGTTCCAATCGCCACAGGACAAGAAGGGCGAGTTCCTCATCGAGTCCCCGCAGAAGATTTTTGCCTTCCTGATGGCCTACGGCCCGACTCCAGAGGAGCTGGTCAAGTGGATGTCAGACCCGGAGGAGATTGATCGAAGGCTAAAAGGGACGGAACATGCTCATCTCATCGACCCGAGGGCGCATCAACAGCGGGCCGGTGTTCTTGGCTCGCTTGGACTGGTCGCCGACAGCCTTCGTCTCCTCCCAAAGAAGGGCCATGGAAACGGGGAATGGTCGGCAACGGAGTGGGCCGAGACCCGCCAGGGATGGATTTTCATCACGTCGCTCCCCGCTGAGCGTGAGGCACTCCGTCCGCTTCAGAGCCTATGGATCGACTTACTGGTCTTGCGCCTTCTGAACGAAGAGAAGGATGGCCAAAAGCGGGCATGGTTCGTGATCGATGAGTTGGCGAGTTTGCAGAAGCTGCCGCAGCTCCACACCGCCATTACGGAAAATCGAAAAAGCAAGAATCCCGTGATTCTGGGTTTCCAGGGTAAGTCCCAACTGGAATACCTCTACGGCCATCTGGCTGAGGTTATGCTGTCCCAGCCGGCAACCAGCGTTTGGCTGAAGACGAAGGAACCGACCGCGGGAGAGTGGGTCAGCAGGTTCATTGGGAAGGTTGAGATCGAGCGGCTGCGTGAAACCCACTTTGACGGTTCACGCTCTGGGCGGAACTTCGCGCTGGACCGGCAGGTTGAGCCACTTGTGATGGAGTCCGAAATCTCCGGACTCGCGGATCTTCATGCCTACATGAAGTACGAGAACTACGTGACGTGCTTCTCGTTCCCATACTTGGATATACCGGTTGTCGCCACCGATTTCGATCTGCGCGACACGCCCGAGGACAAACTTCCCTACGATCCCAAAAAAGTAGGAGCGGATAAATTCCAGAGCTTTCCTGAATTGAAACCGGATCCACATATCCTCGCACCGCCGCAGCGAAAATCGCCACGGACAGTGACGGAGGGACAGCAGCAGGAGTCGCCTGTCGGAGCAGACGACAACAGCCAACGAAGCCTCAATTTTTTGGGTTAGGGAGCTAGCATGTTAACCATCTCCAAGCCACTTTCCGCAGGCCAGGCGCAGAGCTACCACCAGACGGAGTTCACCGCCGAGGAGCAGAACTATTGGTCGCAGCATGGCGTCACCGCACCAACCAGATTCGCGAGTTCCTCAAACGGATTGGTCCCAACAATAATAATGACCGCGTGCTTCGGAGATATTCGCCGGCATCAGGGCGTCGAAGCGCAGCGCCCTTTCGACCAACTGCAGGAGGCCGGAATGCGCACGGCAAAGCTCGATGAGATCGTTCGCCAAAAAGACCCGGCTCTGAAATCCGACGTCGAACTGCTGGCAACTGGACAAGTCTCCGCTGCGCTCGACGCACTCCGGCAGCAGGGTCGTGTGAAGGAAATTCCTAACGCAGAAGATCGCGTCCGCACCATCGCCAGAGGTTACGTCGAATCTCCTGAGAACACTCTCATAGTGTCACCCGACAATGCTTCCCGCCGCGAGTTGAACGTTGCTGTTCGCCAGGAGTTGAAGGCCAACGGAGCGATTGCCTCGGAAGATCATAAATTCAGTGTTCTAGTTCAGCGTCAGGACCTGACCGGAGCCGACCGATCCTGGGCAAGCCGAGGGCTTCCTCGATCGTTGCTGCCGTGCAAATTGCTAATGACAACACATCTTTTGGATAACGAGTGCGACGGATCCGATCTGGGCGTCCGGTGCGCTGTTCAACCCGAGCTAGTTGCCACGGTTGATCATAGAGCACAACGGCCTCAGCGAATTGGAAATTGCGGCCCTCGCCTCCAGTCGCCAGCCACAAACTGGCTGCCCTGTAACTGCTCGGGCCGCTCTGCACAACACCTCTCCATTACGAGGGAATGAGGTTTTAAACGTTCGCAAAGGAGAAAACAATGCAGAGAACCGACAAGCAGGACATCTACACCCGGATTACCAACCAGATCGTCAGCCACTTGGAAAAAGGAGTCAGGCCTTGGGTTAGGCCGTGGGACGCCCAATATGCGGCAAGACGGATTACCCGCCCACTCCGCCACAATGGGAAGCCCTACAGCGGAATCAACGTTCTCTCTCTGTGGGCAAGCGCCATCGCGCAGAACTTTGCCGCGCACGTCTGGATGACCTTCAAACAGGCATCGGAGCTTGATGCCCACATCCGAAAGGGCGAGAAAGGCTCGCTTGTCGTCTACGCAGATAGCATCAAGCGAAAAGAAACCGACGAAAAGAGCGGCGATGAAATCGACCGGGAAATCCCGTTTCTCAAGGGGTACACCGTTTTCAACGTCGAGCAGATCGAGGGTCTGCCGGAAGTTTATTACGCCAAAGCCGAACCTATACTCGACCCTGTGACCCGCATCGAACACGCGGAAAAGCTCTTCGCAGCCCTGGGAGCAACCATTCGACACGGCGGAAATCGTGCGTTTTACAGCATCGCCGCCGATGTGATCCAGATGCCGCCATTTGAGAGTTTCCAGGACGCCAACAGTTACTACGCGACCCTTGCCCATGAATGCACCCACTGGACAGGCAGCAAGACCCGGCTCGACCGTGACTTCGGCGGGCGTCGCTTTGGGAGCGAAGGTTACGCGGTCGAGGAGCTGGTTGCCGAACTTGGGGCCGCGTTCCTGTGCGCCGATCTGGAGCTTGCTCTTGAACCGCGTGAGGACCATGCGTCCTATATCGCAACCTGGCTGAAAGTGTTGGCTACCGATAACCGAGCGGTGTTCACCGCCGCCTCCCACGCACAAAGCGCCACCGAATTTATCAACAACAGAGCAGCCGCCGCCGCGCAAGTCACCTCGCCTTGCGCGGCATGATGTGAGTGCAGACACCAGCGCTCCCATCAAGAATCTCCACCCTGGGGGCGATATCGGAAACTTGCAGCAATGGCGCGCTCCGGTGCAGAAATGGTTTCATCGTCATAATCGAAAACCTACTGTGCAGCTTTGGCTGAGGGCCACGAGCGTTGCATCGGGGCTCGCTCGGTGCTGGACTTCGCCGCTGCCAACCCAGTGGCCTCCGCATGCTGATCGACGCGCAGGTACAAATCGGCTGTCGTGCTCAGATGTGAGTGCCGAAGAATCTCCTGCGACCTTTGATGTTGCCGGTGTTCCAATACGACTTGCTGCGAGGGTGTGACGGAATGGGTGGGGATGACCAGACGCGCGGTTTCGAGTCCACCCGCTTTATTTTTTGTTCGCAAACTGAGAAACTATCCGAAAGGCTTCGGATTTTAGTCCGCAAGCGCCGTCGTCTTGCACCGCCTGGTCGCGACCACATCGTAGGTTCCACCTTGTGTGGTGTCCGTATGGGCAGACCTGTCTCAATACGAGCAGCGCTCGCTGCTGCCGTGGTGGTAGTCGTAATAACTGCCTCGTACTGCATCGTCAACGTATACCGTCGAGAGGCAACCAGGAATGGCCCCACCTCCGCTGATGTGCCCCGTCCAGCGGACCCCCAGGTGTTGCTCAAGACCGCGGACCGTTTCTATTTTCTAAATAACGGAGCCGCAGCTGAACCGCTTTATTCCAGAGCTGAGAAGCTGTTCGCGGAACGGGGCGATGCGCAGAATGAACTTCACGCCAAGGTCGGCCAGCTTAGATCAGAAGCCGAAACGATGTCGTTCGTTGACCTTTCACGTTTCTTGAACGAGCAACTCCAGAATCCGATCGTCCAGAGTGACAAGAAACTGCGACTTTGGTGCTTGATCGCGAAGGGCTACACGGACATCGAGATTGACTACCGATCCTCAAAGCGCGACTGGCTGGAAGCGCAGGAAATCGCAAAGGACCTGGGCGAGGATCAGTGGGTCACCAGGGCATCCGGAGAATTGGGTCTAATTGGCTTCCTAGAAGGGAATCCCGGACGGGCCGCCAGACTTCTGGGTGGTGCACTCCTTTCTACCATGGCGAACGGTGACACCGCTGGCCAGGTACGCTTCCTAGACTTGCTTGGCAGAGGCTTCGAGGAAACCAATCGCCACGCGGAGGCTCTGAAATTCTTCGAAAGAGCGATCAAGCTGGCGGAGGCTGATCCTGACTGTGGACTTCCGTTCATGGGTTATGAAGGAAAAGCTCAAGCTCTGGTCTCATTGGGCAGAGCCGAAGAGGCAGACGCGGTGCTTGAGAGCGCGCTGACCAAAGCGCGATCACAAGAGAAGCGCGGACACGAGGCGCAATTACTGATTCTTCTAGGAAAACTGGCCGCACAAAAGGGCGATCGACTACGAGCGGTGAAGTATTTGGAGGATGCCGGCCAATTCGCGACCCAAGATCAGTTCTACCGGATGGAAGCCGACGCCATGTTCGAACTGGCGCAAATTTATCGTGATGCGGGAGATCTTGTTGCGGCGGATGCGCGTGCCACTCAGGGGCTGGTTGCGAGCCAGCGGGTTGGTGATCGTTATTATGTGCCTCGCAACCTGACGATGCTCGCTGATTTGAAGGCGCGTCGAGGGAACTTTGCCGAAGCAAATGCTCTCTACGAACAGGCGGAAGACGTGATCGAGGGAATGCTCATCAGTGTCGATGAACCATATTGGAACAGTTCTGTTGCCGCAGCGATGAGCGAGACCTACCTTCGACACTTTGAACTTGTCACCAGGAACGGTGACGCGCCCGGAGCGTTCGCAGTTCTGGAACGCGTTCGAGGCCGAACTCTCGCATGGGCTCTTAAAGATAGACGGGCGCTGCCCGCAACGGAATCAGGTCAGACAGCGTCGCTCGAAGGCGACGTTGCGGGTCTCCAAGCCCGACTCATGCAGACCAGCAGCGCACTCGAACGAGAGCAATTGCTAGACCACCTCGTCGAATACGAACGACGGCTCGGTCTGGCGTGGACCAAAGAAGACGTTCCCAACCGGCGACTTCCTGTGCAGCCAGCAGCGTTGACGACGGTGGAAAACGACCTGCATCCAGATGAAGTGCTGCTGGAGTACGTGCTGGATGATCCAATTTCCTTTTGTATTTCGGTGACGCGCCGCGGCACACACGTTCAAACTCTCCCGATTGAGCGTAAGGAAGTCGAAAAACTAGCGGCGCAATTTATCGGTGAGCTTCGGGCAAAGGGCGCGGGGATAGAAATCTCGAAACGTCTGTTCCAAGAACTCCTGGAGCCGATCCCCGAAGCGAAAACAGCAACTAGGCTCATCGTTGCTCCGGACGGGGCGCTGAACCTTCTTCCATTTGAGGCACTGCGCGATAATGAGGGCGAGTATTTGTTGAAGTCTCGCGTGATAAGTTATGTGCCTTCCGGAACAATACTTGATGTCTTGCGAAGAGCGAGAAAAAGCGAAAGCGCCAAGAGTCCGTTCCTCGGTGTAGGTGATGTTGCCTACGAGAATCAAGGCGGAGCGGGCAGGAGAATCCCGGCTCCAGACTCCGTCCGTGGTCGGGTTCTTCGTGGAGTGGCAGACCTGTCCGGGATGCGGCTTCAAGATCTTCCTCAAACTCGGGAAGAGGTCGAGGAAATCGGTAAACTTGTCGGACCGGACGCGGTAGTCCTGCTGGGTAACGACGCCACTGAAACTGCCTTCAAGAAGGAGCCACTTGACCAGTTTCGCGTTTTGCACCTAGCGGTCCACGGGTTCGCAGATACGCAGTATCCGGAGCGCTCGGCACTGGTGCTGGGGACGGACCCGAAATCCGGCGATGATGGCCTGCTACAGGTACGCGAGATCATCAGATTGCGACTGAATGCCGAACTGACTACGCTATCCGCGTGTGACACGGGTGTCGGTAAACTACAGGGTCAAGAAGGCGTAAGCAATCTGGTTGAGGCGTTCTTGGTAGCAGGTTCGAAATCAGTCGTCGCAAGTTTATGGAGCGCCGACGACACTTCCGCGAGTGCTCTGATGGATCGCTTCTACCAGCGACTGGGCCAGGGCGAGGACACAGGTTCAGCTCTCAGAGACGCGAAGTTGGACTTGCTGGCAAAGTATGGCCATCAGGTGAGCCCGTTCTATTGGGCTGAATTCGTCGCTATCGGGGAGACCTCCACACAGATTGGGATCAAACAGCAATGAACTTGACTCTCGAAGAGCACACAAAGATTTTCGATAAGGTCTGTCGCTTGGTGGAAACCAAGCACTTCAATCCCTCTATGAATGGAGTGGATTGGAACGCGCTGGCTAAAGACCGTCGGGACCAAATCCTCGCGTCCGCGGAACCGGAGACATTCGAAAAGGAAGTTCAGAGTCTCGTGGCTGAGCTTAAAACTAGCCACACGGGCTTCCGACATGCAGGGATGCGAAACATCCCGGCTCGGCACGCCATCAATGCAACCATGCAGCGCATCGCTGCGAACGGGAGTGAACGCTGGATGTTTCAGGATGTGCACCCAGGAGGCCCAGCCCATTCTGCGGGGATACGACCTGGAGATTTGTTGCTCGGAAATGGTGAACGGGAAATTCGACCACCGGAGGATCTGACGTTTTCAGTTGGTGAGTCTGCGAGCCTACTGATCGAGAAGCTCCACGGAGGACAGCAGTCAGTTACGGTCCAACTGCCTGTGCCCAAATCAAAGACACATCCGGTGACCGCGCCCAAAGCCGTACACGCTGAAAAGCTGAGCGATGAAATTGGCATGCTCAAAGTTGCCATGTTCCCTGGCGTGATAGGGATTGACGTTGCCAAAGATATCGATCGTGCCATTGAGTCTCTGGCCGGTTGTAAGCGGCTCATCGTGGACCTTCGAGGAAACACCGGCGGAGGAATCGGCGGGCTGCGCCTGATGAGCTATTTAACACCCGGACAACTTGAGGTTGGGTACAGTGTCACGCGGAAACGTCGCGAGCGCGGTTATCGCCGTGAGGAACTGACTCGGTTCGGACGGATTCCGTCCCACAAGGCGACTCTGATATGGTTGGCCGCCCGTTATGCCTTCGTTGAAAAATCTATCCTCGTCGTCACCGAGGGACTCGGCCGGCAACGATTCCACGGTCGAGTCGTGATGCTGGTCAATGAACACACCGCCAGCGCCGGCGAGATGGTCTCAGCCTTTGCGGAGGAAAATAATCTGGCGACCATCGTAGGAGCAAAAACGCCTGGCCGTCTCCTGAGCGGCAGCGCATACAAGGTTGGTCACGGATACATTCTTGGCTTGCCGGTAGCCGCCTACCTGACATGGCACGGCCGGATGCTGGAGAACAACGGCATCGTGCCGAAATTTTCTATTGAACTCTCACGAGATGCCTTAAGGGAAGGAAGAGACACACAGGTCGAAACCGCAGTCCAAGTGGCCAAAGCTCTCTAGTCGCAGAATGGCAACGGGGACGAAATCCGTGAAGAGATTATGGGAGGCATGATGAAGCGAGGTAAATGCGTGCTTTGTCATGCTCTCGCTGATGTGCGCGATTGCTACTACTTGCTCAAGAGCGGGTACAAGAAGATGCGTGCAAACGACCTGAAGAATCCGAACCCCGTCGCGCTTTGAGGTGGCAAGGCCAAACAAGCTCGCTGCAGGTCCGGGATTACAAATTTTGCGGTGCCGGCACGAAGAGACACGAACTCCTGACCTCTGCCGTGTCAACTTCGAGGAATCACACATAAAACCCTTTAGCTCCCTTGCTTTTCCGGTTTCTCGAAGGACCTCGACACTCCCAACTAAAACAGCTGAGTTTTGGTGACGAATCGGTGACGAGTTGATGTCTCTGTTGCAGCCGTTACCATTAGGCATGTTGGGACTTGCGAAACATCGTTCCAAAGTGGCGCGGAACCAGACATGACGCAAAGATTGTCCGCAGAGTGGCGCATGCCAGAAAAGCCCCAAGAATCGTCATTCTTAGAATTAAGGGCCGCGCGAAACCTGACTTGTGCCATCAATGCTGGTCCCGTAGAATCACGTCACTTGGGAAGCGTGGGGAATGAGGCAGATATCCAGATCAAAGGTAAAACGCGACTGGGCGCCGACTGAGCCGGCTTTCCGCAGATTTCTCGACTGGCTCGACGAAGGCCACGACTCCAAGGGCGAGCGCTATCTCGAAATGCGTCAGCGGCTGGTTCGCTATTTTGACCACAAGCAGTGCGTCGCAGCCGACGATCTCGCCGATGAGACGTTGAACCGGGTTGTGCGCCGGCTCGAGGAAGAAGGAACCATCACCGACGCGACTCCGCCTCATTACTGCTATATCGTGGCGAAGTTTGTGTTTCTGGAGCATCTTCGTCTGGTTCGCCACGAGGTGACCTCGGATGATTCTGAATTCGACTCCGCAGCCATTGCCGCCAGCAGCAGTGCCCCACCGGATCAGACAGCTCACAAAATGCTCGACTGTCTCGATCTCTGCCTGCAGAAATTGGCGACCGGAGAGCGCGACCTGATCCTCGAGTACTACCGCGGAGAGCAGGGCGAGAAGATTCAGCGGCGGCGGGAACTCGCTGAGAAACTGGAACTTAGCACCAATGCCCTGAGTATTCGGGCGTGCCGGATTCGAGACCGGCTGGAGCAGTGCGTGGGCAGGTGTTCCGCAGGATCGTGAAAGGTTTCGGTCGCTTTTGTCTTAACTATAGTGGAGCAAGCCGTGACATATAACCCCCTTGACCGGCTTCTGACTCAGTATCTTCTCGGCTCGCTGCCGTCGGAAGAAATCGAGCGCCTAGACGAATTGAGCATTGCCGATGACGACTTTGCGGCAAAACTGAATTCTGCCGAGAAAGACCTCGTCGATGCCTACGTGCGCGGGGAACTTCCGGCTGAGGATGTCCATCAGTTCAAGTCTGCTTACCTGTCGTCGCCGAAGCGGCGAGAGAAGGTCAGGTTTGCGGAAACCTTTCTGTCTTTTCAGCGACGAGCGGCCACCCGACCCGTGGTGGTCCGCGCCGGAGTCACACGAAGTGAAAAGCATGAAAGTGTCTGGAAACGGCTCTTGGGAGGAGTCTGGTCCGGAACCTCGCGATCGTCGAACGCCCGGTTCGCTCCACAATGGGGATTGGCTGGGGCCGCACTTCTGCTGCTGATCGCAAGCGGGTATCTGCTGAACACGAATCTGGAATTACGACAGCAGGTGAGCCGGGCAGACGCCGAGCGCGCTTTGCTCGCTCAAAAGGAGCAACAGCTGCAGCACCAGCCTGCCGCGGGGCAAGCAGCTAACGCTGCGAATCCAGGGACGGAGAAAAACAATCCTCAGCCATCGATCGATCACCTCAAAGTGGCGGCGTTCGTTCTGATGCCGCCGCTGCGTGGCTCCGGTTCGCCGCCCATAGTTTCCTGGTCAGCGGGCACCGATCTTGTAGTTTTGAAATTGGAACTGGAATCGAGCGACTTCGCTACTTATCAAGTCGTGATCGAGGATTCGGCGACCCGGCAGATCGCGTGGCAGGGCGCTAGCGTCAAGCCTTTTTCGGAGGGCGACAGGAGAACTGTATCTTTCGCACTTCCGCCGAATCTGTTGAAGCCAGCTAATTATCTGGTGCAGCTCAAGGGGATTCGCTCTAATGGAACCACGGAACTGGTGAGCAGCTATCCTTTCAGGAGTGTGATAAAGTAGCACTCCTCCGGCGAGCTTGGGGCCCCCCGCCAAACGCTCACTCAGGGTCTCGCGATGCGCCGACGTATTTTCTGTTACTCTCTCGTTGATCTTCGCATTTGTGTTGCCGGGATGAGTCTGGTCTCCGTGCTGGCTTTCCCTCCTATTTTTCCTAAAGCGCTCGCCCAAACTTCCCCAGCATCTCAATCTGCGCCTCAGAAAACGCTGACTACCCTGGAACAGGGCAAGCAGATTGAGCGCAGAATCTCGGGGAAGAACGCTGACGGCTACGAACTCCCGCTGCAGCCCGGCCAATTTTCTGAGGTCGAAGTTGAGCAGCACGGGATCGACGTTGTCGTCGATGTCGCCGACGCCAGCGGCAAAGTCCTGGCCCAGTTCGATTCTGAAAGCAGGATTGAAGGCCACGAACAGGTCGGCGTCGCATGCGACACGGCGCACTATCAGCTCATCGTCAAGCCCAAATACTCCAGAGCGCCGGCCGGGCGCTATCAGGTCCAGGTCACCGGAATCCGCCCAGCGACAGAGCAAGACCGACTGCTATTCGAGGCTCATACTCTCGGTCTGGAGGCCCAAAAACTAAATGAGAGCGGCAAGTACGAAGACTCGCGGCAGCTCTACGCCCGAGCTGCCGAAGACGCTGAGAAGGCTCTGGGGCCGAAAGATGCTTATGTAGGGGAACTATTAGTCAGACAGGCGGACCTGGAACGAACCGCCGACAATCGGGCAAAAGCCGAGGAACTCTACCTGCGTGCCATCGCAATCGATGAGGCCTCCCTGGGCCGCGAGAACCCGCAAACGGCATTGGCCATCGAACGATTGGGGAATCTCTATAACTGGAGTGACGATTATCTGCGGGCGGAGCCCCTGCTCACCGAAGCGTTCGCGATCACCCAGAAAACTCTAGGCAGCGACCATCCGCGCCTCATCCAGTGCCTGTCGGATATTTCAGTGCTGCATATCAACCGGCATGACTACCACCGTGCCCTGGAAGACCTTCAGCGTGCTCAACCGATTGCCGACAAAAGCCTTGAGCCTGACGATTTTTTGTCGATCCTAATCCTCAACAATATGGGGAACGCATACCGTTCACTCGAGGACTACGAGCGCGCAGAACCGCTGACCGAGCGCGTCGTAGAAATGATCGAAAAGAAGTATGGCCCAGACTATCCTCGTCTTTCCAACCCCCTTATGAACCTGGGTATTTTTGCCCGAAGAAAAAAACAATACGCGCGTTCTCTCGAGTTGCTCTGGCGCGCTGAAGGAATTCGCGAGAAGAGCTACGGCGCGAAAAACTCAGAAACCGCGCGAACTCTCATCACCATTGGCAACACTTATCGCGTCGAAGAGGACTATCCGAAAGCGCTCGAAACTTACGCGCGCGCACAGGACATCCTGAAGGCCGTTGCCGGCCCTTACGATGTTCTGCTCCTGCTTACGTACGTCAACACCGCGACGACGTATGCGGCTTCCGGTGATATGCCGCATGCGGTCGACTACGAAACGCGCGTAGAGTCCATGCTGGAAAAAAGCATTGAACTGAATGTGCTGATCGGCTCGGAGCGGGAGAAATTTGAGTACCTGAGGGATGCGTCGGAACGAACCGATCGCACGATTTCGTTCAGCGCCCTGCTGGCCCCCGATAATCCCGCAGCGGCGGATCTGGCTGCGCTGGTCGTGCTGCAACGAAAAGGACGTTTGCTCGACGCTCTGTCCGGCACTCTCGCCGCCTTTCGGCTGCGGCTGAACAGCGAAGATCAGGTGCTGCTCGACAAGTTCACGCAAACCACGGCGCAACTGGCCAAGCTGTCAGTTCAGGGGGCGGGGAAAACGGCGCTCGACGAATATCAAAAGCATCTGAATACGCTGGCCGAACAACGCGAAGCACTTGAAACCGACATCAGCCGACGCAGCGCGGAATTCCGTACCCAGGCGCAGGCGATCACGCTTGCGGGCGTGAAGTCCGCCATTCCGGGTCAGGCTGCTCTGATCGAGTTCGCCGCCTACCGTCCCTACAATCCAAAGGTTGATGAAGAAGAGACTGCTTTTGGTGAGCCACATTACATCGCATACGTTTTGCGCCAAAACGGCGAGGTGCGTTGGAAGGAACTCGGTCCGGCGAAGGAGATTGACGCGGCAGTAGCCTCGCTCCGAGGAGCGTTGCGCGATCCCCGGCATAAGAATGCGCAACCGCTCGCGCGCGCCCTGGATGAAAAAATAATGCGGCCTGTGCGCGAGCTCACCGGGGACGCTACGCAGCTTCTCATTTCGCCAGACGGGCAGCTGAATCTGATTCCCTTCGACGCTTTGGTCGACGAGAAGCAGCATTATCTGGTGGAGCGCTATTCCATCAGCTATCTGACTACCGGGCGCGACCTGCTGCGGCTGCAAGTGGCGCGGTCGAGCCACAGCGGACCCGTCATCATTGCTGACCCAGTCTTCGGCGAGTCAGGGTCCATGGAAGCGTCTACAGCGCAGCCAGCCAGCCAAAAGATCCCTCCCCGGCTCGCTGTCCGACGGAGTGTGACTACCGCCGACGATCTTTCGAGCATTTATTTCGCGCCTCTGCCGGGGACCGCGCTGGAAGCCAGCGCCATCAAGTCGCAGTTTCCAGAAGCACTGCTGCTTACCGGAAGGCTGGCGAGCGAATCCGCGGTCAAACAAATGAACGCGCCCGAGATTCTTCACATCGCGACTCACGGATTTTTCCTTGAGGACCGGAAGCGAACGCAAACGTCAGAACACGCGCAGGAAAACATGCGAGGCGCCAACCCGGAGTCCGGCGTACAAAACCCGCTGCTCCGCTCCGGCCTGGCTCTGGCCGGCGCCAATTTCAGTCGTACCGGCCCGGAAAAAGGAATCCTGACCGCTCTCGAGGCTTCGAATCTAAATCTGTGGGGAACCAAGCTGGTTACTCTTTCCGCCTGCGACACGGGCGTGGGCGAGGTCCGGAACGGCGAAGGCGTGTACGGACTGCGCCGAGCTTTCGTTTTGGCGGGCACGGAATCGGTGGTGATGAGCCTCTGGCCGGTCAGCGACTATGTCACTCGCGAAATTATGGCTTCTTATTACAAGGGCCTGAAGAAGGGCCTTGGGCGCGGCGAAGCGCTTCGCCAGACTAAGCTCGCCATGCTGAAGCGCAAAGACCGGCAGCATCCGTTTTATTGGGCAAGTTTTATTCAGTCCGGTGAATGGGGTAGCCTGGACGGAAAGCGCGACTGACATTCTCAACTGCGGCGTGAATTCCGTCGTTCATAAAAAATGACGTGTTCCCCTGTCCCCCCCGGGCAGGAGAACACGTCTGAGTGATGCGATGGGTTGCATCTTGGAGGCGGTCGTCTTTGCCGCCTTTTGTTGATCTGTTTGAATCCGTGATCTGGTTCAATCCGTCGAGACCGAACTGTCCCCGCCCTTCGAATGCAAAGGCCGGGTCAATCCGGCAATCTTTACGGTTTGTCTGGAGCCGAAGCCCTCTCCAGGAGATTGGGAGCGGCGGTCGCCAGTTTGGCGGCGCGGGCTGCCTTCATCTGCTTCATGGCCTGCGGGAGACGTGGCGCCCAGCGCGCCGCTATTGGTCCAGAGAGGAAGAAAATCGGTGGTGCCGGTTCCCGACAGCGCCGCGGTCGCCGCCTGTGCAGACGACGTCGCCGTGGACAAACTGTTGCCCGCTGCTACAGTTCCAGCCAGCATAAAGGCTGAAGCCGGTAGTCCTGCGAGAGTTTGCGCGTCGGCGGCTTTCAACGCGTAGGGCACGCTGAGCAACAACACGCGCGGTTGCTCTTCGCCGCCATTGACCCGCGCGCCCAGCCAGCGAGCTTCGCCGGAGGTGAACAGATCTAACGGCAGGCCTTCGGACTTGGTAACGCCCAGTTGCGCGGTGTAGTTGCCCTTGCTGTCGGCCTGCACGTTCGGGGTTTCCAGCCAGAGCGGAGAGCCGCCAGTTTCTTCGCTATAAATGGCGAAGGTGATTCCGGTGACGCCGGTAAGGACCTTGCCCTGATCGATCGTCCTGCCCGAGAAATTGACCAAGCGCGTCTTGACGGCCGGGGCTGAGGCGGACACGGCCGTCTGTTGTGCGCACAGAAGCGAGCTCAGCCGCAGGGTCCCTACGAATACTAAAGGTGAGTAACGGAGCTGTTTCATAATCCTCTCCTCTCAACAAACCCTGGATTTGCTGGCGCTGCTTTTTGCACCGCCGTCGCTCCTGCCGCCGCGGGTGGGAGCTACTACTCCGATAAGAGAAAAAACGGGAAAACATTTCAGGGGGGGAAGCAGATTTCTTTCGTGGATGCGCGAGCGACGTGTGGGCCGGCGATGCTGGCCGTGGAAGGGAGCGAATCACCGGGTGATTCGGAATCGGGATTAGAAGTCCGACCTTCGCCTGAGCGAAGGCCGGGTTCACTCTACGGAATAGTGGTCAATCCCTTACGGTTTAGCTGGAACTGAAGCCTTCACCAGGGGGCTGTGCACGGCCGGAGCCAGTTTGGCAGTGCGGGCTGCCTTCCACTGTTTCATGGCTTGCGGATAACGTGCCCACAAGATGCTCTTTTCAGCGGATGCGTTGTATAGCTCAGGATGCTGATAGAATCCGCGTTCCAGCTCCGGTTTGACCTCTTCGACAGGAATGCGATGCGCGTTAGCCCACGCGTCTTGGCGGATGCCCGTGACCTGCCACGAGACCTTAACGTTCGGTTTGTCGGTCTTGATCGCGAATTGATGGTCGGACACTTCGCCGGCCACAATGGCTTGAGCGAACTGGCCTACGACCGTGAGCTGATAGCGAAAATCGCGGTTGAGGGTTTCGAACCATTCTGGAAGGGTGACGACAGCGTCCCCCTTGGCGTTAGTGATTACGTTGCCGTTGTAGATGTTCATCATATCGGGCGACTCCACAAAAGAGTGATAGAGGTACTTGTTCGCCGGATCGAGCGGATGGTCGATCTTGAACGAACCGCCATTCTTGGAGAGATTCCCATCGACATTCACGTCTCCGTTGAACCAGGCAGCGTAGCCGGAGACACTGCCAGCCAGGACTCCCGTGCTGTCCCCGGTGTTGTAAGCATCCACAGCCCAACCGTTGTCGCCGGACTGAGCGTATACCCCGGGGCCGCCGGTGTTGCTCACCCCGACCACACCGGTCGAGGCGAGGCCGTACACTCCGACGCCGCCCGCTTCCGGGTTGGTTCCGTAAACACCGTAGGCGTTGGCGCTAAGGGTCTGACCCACGACACCATGGTTGGACTCGCTCAGACCGTAGATGGCATAGTTGCTTCCGCTGATTCCGCCTACACCCGGGAAGCTGCTGCTCTCTCCGAAAAGTCCATAACCGGACGAACTCTGCCCGATGATTCCATAGCCGTCACCTGTCGCCTGCCCGTAGATTCCTACGCCAGTGCCGCTCGACGCTGTTATTGCCGTGCCGCTCGAGGTGGGAGAGGTAGAAGTGATCGACCCCGCGCTGAAACTGCCCGTGGAATCGCGCTTGACGATGGCGCTGGCCGTGTCGGTGCTGGTAGGAGCCGTGTTCCATTTCAGACCCAGCGTACCGGTGGTGGTTACCGGCGAGCCGCTCACGCTGAAGTCTGAACCCGGAGCGCTCAGACCGACGCTGGTAACAGACCCCTTGCCTGCGCCCGGAAACGCCTGACCGGAGGCGAACGTGAGCAGACCCTTGCTGTTGATTTTCAGCCCAGTTTCGGCGGGAGCCGCCGTGCCCGTGGCGTACAGCAAGCTCATCGCGCCGGATGCGGCTGCCGTGTTGTTGCTGATTGGTTCCGCTTGCCATTGGAACTTCTGCGCCACCGCGGTCGCGGTGGAACTGTTGAACACAGAAGCCACGAAATCCTGAGGCTGCGAGTTCCTGCCGGCGGCGGCCGTGGCTGTGCCGGTGGCGGTCAGATTGAGGATTCCGTGCACGTTCTCTCCGCCGTTGACGTCGAGTGTCACCGCAGGAGTCGTCGTGTTGATGCCGATTTTCGCGGTGGTTCCGGTGCCGGACTGAAACAATACTGAATTGCCCAGCGCGCCGGTGCTATTGGTCCAGAGAGGAAGAAAATCGGTGGTGCCGGTTCCCGACAGCGCCGCGGTCGCCGCCTGTGCAGACGACGTCGCCGTGGACAAACTGTTGCCCGCTGCTACAGTTCCAGCCAGCATAAAGGCTGAAGCCGGTAGTCCTGCGAGAGTTTGCGCGTCGGCGGCTTTCAACGCGTAGGGCACGCTGAGCAACAACACGCGCGGTTGCTCTTCGCCGCCATTGACCCGCGCGCCCAGCCAGCGAGCTTCGCCGGAGGTGAACAGATCTAACGGCAGGCCTTCGGACTTGGTAACGCCCAGTTGCGCGGTGTAGTTGCCCTTGCTGTCGGCCTGCACGTTCTGGGTTTCCAGCCAGAGCGGAGAGCTGCCAGTTTCTTCGCTATAAATGGCGAAGGTGATTCCGGTGACGCCGGTAAGGACCTTGCCCTGATCGATCGTCCTGCCCGAGAAATTGACCAAGCGCGGCACGACGGCCGGGGCTGAGGCGGACACGGCCGTCTGTTGTGCGCTCAGAAGCGAGCTCAGCAGCAGGATGGCAGTGAGTACTGAGGGTGAGTAAAGGAAGCGTTTCATAATATTCTCCTCTGATGTGAGTTTTGGTTTTGCAAAGTGCTCTTCTGCACCTGTGTGTTCCCCCTGCTGCTGTGGGGTGGGAGCCACTTACTCAGATAAGAGGAAAACTAAAAAACATTTCAGGATCTTGCTGGGTGTGGGCTCAGCGACAAAAAGTTCTGCCCCATACGCCTTCCAGGCTCTGAGGGCGCACGGGGCTGAGTGCTTGCTGAGCCCTTATTGCTGCTGCTTGAGCAGCTTTGCCGCCTGCCGCTCCGGCTGATGATTCAATGCGGGGTGACGAGCCGCCGCAATCGACTTCTCTTTCGGAGCCGAGAAAAGTTCCGGGGGAATATAGAAGCCCTTCTCAGCGCTGGCTTCTCAACTTCCTGCTGAACGCGGTGCGCATTGGCCCAGGTGTCGAGCTGTACTCAACCTGTAGACCATCGCGGTTCGTTGCACTCAACTGGGCTCTTCCGCAGCACGAGCATGCCTTAACGAATCCCGTGCTGCACGCCCAGACGCGCTCGAAGTCGAGCTACTGCGCCATCGTCATCACGCCGCGGCAGACACTTACGATCCTCAACTCCCTGACCGCCGTGCTTCATCGCACGCTCGCGCTCACCCGCACTGCGACAGCGCTCCGGTCATCGGAGATTCCGGCGCTGCGCTGGGCTGAGATCCTGTGGGAAGAGAAAGGAATCCGGGTGTCAAAGCGCCGGGTGGATGGCAAAGACGGCCAGACCAAGACGGCCAGACCAAGACGGATGCATCGGACAGCTATGTTTCGCTGCATTCCATCTTGACGCAGCATCTGCAAGAGTGGAAGGCCCGGACGCCCAATAGAGGAACGCCCGAAACACATCGTTGCGATTGCGAAGAAAACATTACGAGCCCCAGCCAACGACTACGCATGGGCCGTCAGGAAGAACGTGATTGACCGCCAGTTCGGAAACGGCGGCGATTTGGCGCGCCTCGTCGAGTCGCGCTGTTTCTTCGGTCGCCACAGGGTCTACACGGCGCCGAAGCGTCTAACTCGAGCTCGACCCATCTGGGCACGCCATGCCGGAGGATCAAACGGGTCGGCAAAATACTGTGTTTCATGGACTACCTCGCCGTTCTTGAATTCCATAATGCTGACCGTAGAGCCGGGCCGCCAGAGGTACACGATCGCATATTCAGTGATCCGCAGGTCGCCGGTCGGGGCCGACTAAGGTTGGAACCCGTCCGCCATCCACTTGGCGAATAGTTCAATCCGAGATTGCTGCCAAGGCCCCTCTCCTTTTGGTGGTGGGGGCGGCATTACGGCCCCGCCGATTCCACGAATACGATCGTAGATGGCGCCAGCGTGCTTTTTGACGTCATCGTAGCTTCCCAGGTTGAACGCCTTGCTCATGCCTTGAATGTCTCGCTCCGTAAAGAGCGGGCGAATGTCCATTTGAAAGCTCGTCGTTTTAGTCATTGCCCCTCACAGGTATTGGATTATACGGATGTCGCGGTCTCGTTCGTGAAGCCAAAGCTTCTTTTCTCTTGACGTCAGGGTATAGGCTGTTGATTTGAAGTTTGAACCGAAGACCTTAAGGTAAAGTCAATCTGCCCAACGCTGTGCAGACGCCTTGCAATCAAAGAACCTCAAAGATGCTAAAGCGAATGCACACACCGCCGCCGAGAATCTCAAGAACTTAAATTTCGATCCGAAATCGTCGATCGGGTGACACAAACCAACAGGCGGCATAAGGCTGTCACCATTCAGCCAGAACAAAATGGGCCGCGCAATTGGACGATGGTATTGAACTTGCATGATTCTGCGGAGCTCGTGCTATGCGCGGTTCGCAAAAGGCATCATTTCTTAACAGGGCAAGGAGTCATAGTCCCTCGGCTTTCTCTTCTTCGGCTCTACTGAGATTTCTGTGCCCGGGATACCGCCTTGGCGGGATAGACCCTTTCCTCCCGTCATCCTAATCTGCCTTTACGAAACTCCCGTGGGCGCCCCTGTGGAGCGGGCAACGCAAGGGAGCTTCGCATATCTGTTCGAATGAGGAGATGGACATATCGTCTGCAGGTTAGAGAACCGACTGGGTCTCACTCAAGGAGGGCACCATGAGAAGTGGTCCGCAATTCGCGATTGACTATTCCTGTTTCAGTGCAAACAACCGTCAACGAAGAGCATAACAGACTCCTGGTTTGGCAAAAGAGTTGCGGTGCTCTGTTTGGCTTGGGGTGTGAATAACAGAGTTCTCGACACGTCAATGTCTACCTGCTCTGTTTTTGCTGATTCATCCCGAAAGCTTGGTTCAGGAGCGTCACATGACATACGACTTGAGAAATAGTTTTGGCCGATGGTTGGGCTTGTTTTTGTTAGTTGCGCTTTTCACCGGTCGAGCTCTCGCGCAGAGCATTGTGACCGGCGACGCGGTGGGAACGGTTACCGATCCCAGCGGCGCGGTCGTATCGGGAGCCACGGTCACGTTGACCAGCGCAGATACTGGAGCGACTCAGTTCGTGACGACTGGGTCGAATGGCTTTTATCGCTTTCCGCTGTTGAAGCCCGGTAAGTATGAAATGGTTGTGAAGCAGATCGGGTTCAAATCGGTTTCGCAATCGATTCTGGCGTCGGTCGGACAGATCGTCACGACCAACGTGAAGCTCGAACTGGGAGCCGCTTCGGAAGTGCTCGAAGTGACGGGCGCGGCGCCGTTGATCGAGACCGAGAATGCCAACCTGGCGACGACCTATTCCACCAGCCAGTTGCAGCAGTTGCCGACGCCTGGCAACGACGTCACATCGTATGCGTATTCCGCTCCCGGGATTACGCTGAACAGTGCGGCAGGTTACGGAAACTTCTCTTCGTACGGACTGCCCAGCACGTCGAACTTGTTCACCACGAACGGGAACGACAACATGGATCCGTACCTGAACCTAAATAACTCGGGCGCCAGCAACCTGTCGCTCGGAGCAAACGAGCTCGACCAGATTTCCGTCGTGCAAAACGGGTACACCGCACAATACGGACGCCAGGCGGGTGCCCAGCTAAATGCAGCGACCAAGTCGGGCAGCAATGCGTTCCACGGGAATGCCAGTTACTGGTGGAACGGCAGCTACCTGAATGCGAACGACTGGTTCAGCAACAACGCAGGAACGCCGCGGCCATTCGCGAACAACAATCAATGGGCCGCTTCACTGGGCGGACCTGTCGTGAAGAACAAGTTGTTCTTCTTTGTGGATCAGGAAGGGTTGCGGTTCGTGTTGCCCGGTTCGAGCGGCAATCAGTACCTGCCGAACCCTGCATTCGCGACTTATGTTCAGAACAACATCCAGAGCAATGCCTTAACGACTCCGTCCCTCCCGTGGTATCAAAATGTCTTCAGCTTGTATGCGGGCGCTCCCGGGGCAAGCCGTGCCGTACCCGTTACTGCGGGGGACGATCCAGCGCTCGGGTGCGGCGATTTCGCCGGCACGGCGGGATTCGGGGTCACAACGCCATGCGCGCTGAAGTTCACGAGCAACCAGAACAACCTGAACACCGAATGGTTGCTAACGACACGTGTCGACTACAACATCAGCAACAAGGATCAGCTCTTCGGCCGGTTCAAGACCGATCATGGTGTGCAAGCGACAGGCACCGATCCAATCAATCCCATATTCGACGCGAATAGCATTCAGCCGGCGTACGAAGGGCAGCTTAACGAGACCCACACCTTCGGAAGTAGTGCGGTTAACCAATTCATTCTTTCAGGGTCCTGGTATCAGGCGCTGTTCACGGCGAATAACCTACCGGCGGCGTTGAAGACATTCCCGACAACATTGCTCTTCAATGACGGCTTGATGACCAACTTAGGCGGCGGTGGAGTTGGAGGTGCTGGTGACAACAACTATCCTCAAGGCCGCATCGTAACTCAGTACCAAATTACAGACGACTTCTCTAAAACTCACGGCGCGCATGACCTCAAGTTCGGCATCAATTTCCGCCGCAACCTGGTCAGCGACTACACCACTGGAGTCAATACGAGCGGATTGGTGAGCATCAACTCGATGACCGAGTTCGTGAATGGCATCAGCACTGGTGCTTCCGACTTCAGCCGGGCGTTTACGAACATCGATCAAGTCCGGATCAAGTTGTTTAGCTTGGGCCTGTACGCGCAGGATCAGTGGAAGGCGACCAGTAAGTTGGCCTTCACGGGGGCCATCCGCGTGGACCGCAACGCTAATCCGGCTTGTGCGGAGAACTGCTACACGCGCTTTACGGGACCGTTCGCAAGCCTCAGCCACGATCCGAATCAGCCGTACAACGCAATCATCAAGACCGGACTCGGCAGCGCATTTCCGGACATGCAGCCTTTGGTGGTCTCGCCGCGTGTCGGGCTGGCCTACAACATTCACGACAACACGGTCATTCGGGGCGGCATTGGTCTATTCACCGATCTTTACCCGGCGCTCATTGTGGATCGCTGGATCACCAATGCGCCGAACGTGGCTACCTTCGACGCGAACACCGGGTTCATCGCAACCGATGTGAATGGCACGCCAATTCCGGGGAGCTTGAACGCAGCGAACATTCAGTCCAATGCGGCTTTGCAAGCTGGTTTCTCCAATGGCGCCACTCTGGCAGACCTCCAGAATGCGACGAACGGGCTGTTTACGCCGCCAACCTTTAACGACATTGGACATAAGGTGTTGAACCCGAAGTTCCTGGAGTGGAACCTGGAGATCGAGCAGCAACTGGGAAGCAAGTCCATGTTTTCAGTGAATTACGTCGGCAATCACGGATACGACGTTATGACGGACAATGCGTTTGACAATGCCTTCTGCGGTTCGAAAGGAGTGGCGGCTGGCTGCTCCACGGCCAGGCCATTTGGCGGCGTCGTTACTCCCGTTCAGCCAGACCAGCGTTTCGCAGAAGTTCGCACGCTCACAAACGCAGGCTGGTCCAACTACAACGGCATGACTGCAAGTTTCAAGTATCGGGCGACGAAATCATTCCAGGCGCAGTTCAACTACACCTGGAGCCATGCGCTCGATACGTGCTCGAATAACTGCTTGCTGCCGTTCAGCGCGAATACCATAACGAGCATCCGCTACCAGGTGTCGCCGACGCTGCCGGGCTCGTCGTATGGCAATTCCGACTACAACGTGCAACACAACTTCACAGCCAACTACGTGTACAACACTCCGACCAACTTCTCGAATTCCTTTCTGCGGCATGGGATTGGCGGTTGGACGGTGGCGGGAACGATCTTTTACCACAGCGGCTATCCATGGTCGCCAGTCAGCACTGGTGTTCGGGGCCTCCTCTCGAACGTGACGGGGCTTCGCACCGCAACGCCTCTGGCGTCTTTTGCGGTGAATCCGTCAACCCTGAGCTGCAGCACTCCGAACTCGCCGTGTGCGACGACTGGGAACTTTGTTGACGCTAACAGTCAGTTGGACTTCGGCAACATTGCCCGCAATTCGCTTCATGGACCAGGTTTTTTCGACACGGATATAAATGTGACGAAGAACATCAATGTTACGGAGCGCCTGAAGTTTGCGATTGGAGCCAACTTCTTCAACCTTTTCAATCACCCGAACTTCGACTTGCCGCTGAACAACGTTACGGGCGGCGGCTTCGGCACGATCATCAACACCGTTTCTCCGGCGACCAACCCCTATGGCGCGTTCTTGAGCGTGCCGTTGACTGGGCGCATCGTCCAGCTGAACGCGCGTGTCACGTTCTAAAGAGACCGAACCTTGGTTGGAACATCGTTTGATGGGTTGGTTACAACGGCGAGCCACAGCGAGGCACCAAATTCAAAGAAAAACGATTCACCAAGACTTTGGAAGCATTCGATGCGATGGGTTTTGAGGGTGCGGTCACGTGATGAGGCGACCACATCACATCTGCTGATCGTCGATCACCGGCCACTGTGCGGAGTGACCCGGCTCCCGGTCTTGTTGTTCAGCGCGGCTGGCTCGTGCGCGTCCGGATTCTGAGTGCATGCCTCAAGCGGCGAAATCAATTTTAGTGATCGGAGGGGGTTCATGCTTCTCTTCGATCTTGCCCTCGCTGCTGATCTTCGCCAGTTCGGAGTTGAGTTCCGCTCCGACCAACATGGCAAAACCTGTCCAATAGAGCCACGTCATCATGGCAATGCCTGCACCGAGCGTTCCGTAAGTTTTGTTTAAGGCTGCGAAATGCCGAAAGTAAAGACCGAGCAGATACGAGAGCGCAAGCCAACAGCCCACGGCAAGGATCGCGCCCGGCAGTGTGGCCAAGAAACGCTGCTTAACATTCGGAGCCAGGAAGTACAAAGCTTCCACGGCGAGGATTGAGAACCCTAGCGCAATGGACCAATGAATGTACGGCCACAGCAAAACAAAAAAATAGGAGAGGTGGACCCGACCGGCGAGCCATTCTCCGAATCTGGGCCCGACAATCATGACGGACAGTGCTACAAGCATGAGGGCTCCGATCACCAGCGCTAGGCCCACCGCCAAGGACCGTGTTTTCCAGAACGGCCGATCATCTTCGACATCGTACGCAATATTCAAGGCCTCGATAGCCGCCGCGAATCCGCCCGAAGCCGTCCAAAGCGTGCCCAGAATACCGAAGGAAAGGAACGTTCCTCTGTTGGGTGTGATTACATCAGACAAAACTCTTCGGACCAGCCCCATGCTGTCCGAAGGTAAGAACCGCGCCATCATGCTCGTCGCCTGGTCGAACAGCTTGGGAACCGGCAAGTACGCCGCAATAGCCGATAAAACGATGAGGGACGGAAAGAGCGAGAGAACGAAGTAGTACGACAGGGCGGCAGCCATCTGCAGAGTGTGGTTTCGAAGCACGTCTCCGTAGGTCCCGGCCAACGCATGCTTGATCGGATCCCTCAACATGGATTTTTACCAGCGGACTCAAGTCAGATGCGCAATACGGAGGCAACTGTTGACTCCTGAAAGCGGCGGGGAGCGACGGATGTCGTCAGCCCGCAAAGCTGGCAAGAAAACTGCTCCAGCGCATAAAGAGTTGCATCAGACTCCGGTCAGGTGTATGGGATGCTGACTAGCACCCGCATCAACCTGTTTGCGACGTTTAGCTGGAGGGGTGCCCCTTTCTGTAGGTAATGATGTGATCGATCACAACCTATTCCAATAGAATGCCTTCTTAAATAGTGCGTTCTCAATACTAACGAACCCCGCCGCGACGTCCGATGACATTGCGCAGGAAGACTGTTTTGGGAGGGCGATTGCCTGAGAATAAAATCTCGGAACGAGAATTAGCCTTCGCCGCGCAGGGAGCATTGCACCTTCGAGTGTTGGGCATCGTCCTCGCCGGCGGCAAAGGAACTCGGCTCTTTCCCCTCACGCGGGAACGCGCCAAGCCAGCGGTTCCCTTCGGAGGCAAGTACCGGATCATCGATTTTGTCCTCAGCAATTTCATCAACTCCGGAATCCATTCGATCTACGTGCTCACCCAGTTTCGCAGCCAGTCGCTGCTCCAGCACTTGAGTGAGGGATGGCAGTTCGGCGGGCTGCTGAAGAGCCACTTCATCATCAACGTGCCGGCACAGATGCGTTCGCAGAACGAAACCTGGTACCAGGGAACGGCCGACGCCATCTTTCAGAACATGAATCTCATCGAGCAATCTGACCCGCACCTGGTTACCATCTTCGGAGCCGACCACATCTATCGCATGAATGTCGCTAGCATGATCGATTTCCACCGGGCCAAGGGGGCAGAAGTGACCGTCGCCGCAATCCCTGTTCCTCGCGAGCAGGCTGGCGAATTCGGTGTGATTGAGGCCAACGACGAAGGACGCATCATGGCCTTTCACGAGAAGAAGGCGGATGCTCCGACTATTCCCGGCGACCCCAGCCGGGTCTACGCCTCCATGGGCAACTACATCTTCTCCACCCCTGCTCTGCTCGGCCTGCTCCAGGACGACGCCAAACAGCCCGGCAGCCATCACGACTTCGGCTTGGACGTTCTTCCGAAGCTTGCCGGCAAGGCCCCCATCTATGCTTACAATTTCGAGGCCAACCGCATCCCCGGCGAGCCGGAAGACTCCGTGCCTTACTGGCGAGATGTCGGAAACATCGAGGCCTATTACGAAGCCAACATGGATCTGAACCACGTCAAGCCCGAGCTCAACCTTTACAATCGCGAGTGGCCTGTCCGCAGCACCAGCTATCCCGATCCGCCCGCCAAATTTGTCTTCGATGAAGGGAAGCGCCGCGGCGAGGCGCTCGACAGCATCGTTTCTGGCGGCTGCATCCTTTCCGGCGGACTCGTCCGCAGGTCTGTTCTTGGCCGTGGCGTGCGCGTCCACACCGGCGCGCTGGTGGAAGGCTGCGTCATCATGGACAACTGCAACATTGGGCGCCACGCCAAAGTGCGCCGTGCCATCCTCGATAAGAATGTACGTGTTCCAGAAGGAACCACGGTCGGCTACGATCTCGATGCCGACCGCGCCCGCGGATGGCACGTGACCAATTCCGGCATTGTCGTCATCGGCCGGGAACACAGCCTGGTGCCACTAGCCGCGATGGTCGCCTAGTCCATCGCCTGGATTGTTGGCTTAACCGGCCATCCGGGGATATTCGAACCGCTCTCGGTCAGCACCCTGAACTTGCTGCTGCAAAACTCATGCCAACCGCAACGACCTGTTCTAACATCGAAACTTAACGAATGACAATCGGGGAAGATTATGCGTAAGCGTTTAACTATTTCCGACTCGCGGTCGCTCTCCGACCAAGCATGGCTGAACCTTGAAACAGCCGCTACCGTCGAACTCACGTCTGAGGACGAACGCCATCCCATCGAAGCCGCGCTTTCGTCGCGAGATCGCCAAGGGTGGCGTGCTTCGGGGCCTGGACCGCAGACCATCCGCCTTGTCTTCGATCAGCCACAGCGAGTCAGGCGAATCAATCTGGTGTTCAATGAGGCCGAGAGCGCCCGCACGCAGGAATTCGTTCTTCGTTGGCGCTCGGAAGCCGATCAAGGCTTTCGCGAAATCGTGCGGCAGCAGTGGAACTTCAGTCCCCCGCAAACGGCACGCGAGATTGAGGACTATCAGGTTGACCTCGCAAGCGTGAAGGTATTGGAGTTGGAGATCGTCCCCGATATTGGCGGCGGAAACACGTCCGCGTCGCTCGAAAACCTGCGGTTGGCTTAGTCCACTCAGCAGACATGCTGCGGGCAAAGCAACCAAAAGATAGACTCACTGCTTTGTCCGACTCACCTTTTGGTTAATTCTGGGTTGCCCGCTATGGATGTACTCGTCTTGCTTGTGGGCCTCTTCAATCGCAAGTTGAGGACGTAGCGTTCCTCGTGCATAGCTTTCCGTTTGGCGACAAACTGGCGCTTCATTTCTGATCGTGTAAAGGCGCAGTCGGCTGAGCAGGAGTCGAATTGTGCCTCGCCTGAATGAAAAGATAGCTGAGCAACATCAGGAGGACCCCAAGTGCGACGTACACCAGAGCCGAACTTTTTGGTTTGCCCAGTAACAAGGGAATTCCTGATCCACAAGACAAAATACTGACGTGCGGCGTTACCGTGAGACCTCGAAACGACTGCTATTGTCACGACTTGTGCTTCGGCGTCTTCGCATTAAGCGTCGAGATCAGGCCGTGTGCCGCCGGAGGGACATGCGTCTCGTGAGCAATTACAATATCCTTCGCCGCGATTTTCTCCCCGTAGATTCTCTTGTTTGCGTCGTTGTCAGGTCGGATGGTCGAACCCTCCAGCGAAATGCCTGCAAACAGACCGCGCGCGCGGGAATAGCTCAATATTTCCGCACGCATCGAGACATCGGTTTCTGCCGTCGCGTTACGACCGACTGGTCCTGCTGCCACCGACGCGTCTGCCCCGAGCTTCACCTTGCTGCTCAAGA
>Ga0307474_10000206_pt1 | contig 42765 bp, 38 predicted proteins | sample atmos_gasesECM1C_2_FD_203312 | JGI IMG/M metagenome (GOLD analysis project Ga0307474, IMG submission 203312) | Hardwood forest soil microbial communities from Morgan-Monroe State Forest, Indiana, United States - atmos_gasesECM1C_05 | ecosystem: Environmental > Terrestrial > Soil > Temperate... | reverse complement strand
CGGTTTTTCTGGAGCGAGCCGAAAAAGCCGGGAGCGCCGCGATGCCTGCATACACTCATCTGCAACATGCGGAGCCGGTATTGGTTGCCCATTGGCTGATGGCTTATGTGGAGATGTTTTTGCGGGATGCGGAGCGGCTTGCCGACGGCCGCAAACGTGTGAATCTGTGCCCGCTGGGGTCCGGGGCTGTGGCTGGCGCTACGTTGGCGCTGGATCGTACGTTCATGGCGAACGAACTGGATTTCGCGGGGATCACGGCGAACAGCATCGACGCGACCAGCGACCGCGATTTCGTTCTGGAGTTCGTCAATACTTTATCGCTTCTGGGCCTGCATCTGAGCCGGTGGGCAGAGGAGATGATTATTTTTTCCACTCAAGAATTTGGATTTGTGCATTTGCCGGAGGCTTATTCGACGGGCAGCAGCGCGATGCCGCAGAAGAAAAATCCGGATCTACTGGAGTTGGTACGGGGAAAAAGTGGGCGGCTTGCGGGGAGCGTAACCGCGCTTATGGTCACCATGAAAGGACTGCCTCTTGCGTACAACAAGGATTTGCAGGAGACGCAGGAACCGCTGTTCGATGCGACGGATACGATCACTGGCTTGTTGCCGCTGGTCGCGGGATGGATGGAGGCAGAGGACTTTGACTATGAACGCATGAACAAAGGCGCGGAGTCGGGATTCACGAATGCCTGGGCGGCAGCCACTTATCTGGTGAATCGCGGAGTGCCGTCGCGGCTGGCTCATGAGCAGGTGGGCAAAGCGGTGAAGCTGGCTGTGGAGAAGGGTTGCGAGTTGCAAGATCTGACTCTGGGTGAGTTGCACGCCCTGAACTCGTTGTTCGATCAGAGTTTTTACGAATGTTTGAAGCCGGCGTCGGTGTTGGCGATCCACGATGTGGCTGGCGGTACGGCTCCGGTAAGGGTGCGGCAGGCGATTGCGGCGGCGCGGAAACAAATCGAAACCCTACGCGAGGAGGTCCATGCGCACGCGTAAAGCCATTTTACCGGATGCGAAGCACATCCACGAATTGATCTCAGCCTACTCGGGCGACGGCACGCTGTTGCCGCGAACCTTGGCGGAGATTTGCGAGAACGTGAGAGACTTTGTCGTTCTGGAGAATGAAGGGCGCATCATCGGATGCGGAGCGCTGCATCTTTACGGCACGCACCTGGCGGAAATCCGTTCGATCACAGTGAATCCAGGAGGACAGGGCCGCGGCGGCGGAAGCAGGCTGATGAAGGCTTTAATGGCCGAGGCGAAGCGCCACCGCGTGGATTGCATCTGTTTGTTCACGCGGGCTCCAGAGTTTTTTGCGCGCCAGGGTTTCGCCATGGCGCGCCGCGAGGATCTTCCGGACAAGATTTACAAAGATTGCCATGTCTGCCCCAGGTTCAACAATTGCGACGAAGTTGCGATGGTGCGCGGCAAGCTGCCTACATTTGCGATTCTTCCAGAGCCGGCGAACTGGCTGGTAAGGATCCTGCCGCAGCAGTAGAACGGCCCTGGTGATCGCATGCGTGGAAGTCTTCCCTTCAGTGAATGTCGCAGAGCCTTCGTGCGATGCTATGATCGGTTGGCGACAAGGCTGAAATCCCTGATCAGTATGTATTGAACAAGGGCGGTCACCAAGACCATGGCAATCGTTAGTCCCAACAACTCCTCCACCACTTCGGCTCCTCAAACATCGACGTCTTATACTGTTCCACTGACGGTGGTAACGACGTTATTTTTCATGTGGGGATTCCTTACCTGCCTGAACGACATTCTGGTCCCTCACCTGAAGCCGATCTTTGACCTGAATTACCGGCAGATCATGCTGATTCAGTTTGCCTTTTTTGGAGCGTATTTTCTGTTCTCCATACCCTCCGCGAAGATCATTGACTGGATCGGCTATCAGCGATCAATGGTGTTGGGACTGCTCACCATGGGTGCCGGTGCGTTTCTCTTCGTGCCTGCGGCAAGCGTGCCATCGTATCCATTGTTTCTGATGGCGCTCATCGTGCTTGCGGCGGGGATCACTTGTTTGCAGGTGGCGGCGAATCCATATGTGACCGTGTTGGGCAAGCCTGAGACTGCTTCCAGCCGCCTGAATCTCACGCAAGCGTTTAATTCGCTGGGTACTTTTCTGGCGCCGTTCTTCGGTGGCTTGTTGATTTTGAGCGCGGCGCCGAAGACGATTGAAGAGATTCGGGCACTCGCGCCGGATGCTCTAAAGGTGTACCGCATACACGAAGCCGCGAGCGTGAAAGTGCCTTACATCGGTCTGGGGATTGCGCTGGTTGTGCTGGCGGTGGCGATCGGCAGTTTCAAGTTGCCGAAAATTCCTCAGGCCCAACGCAAAGTTGGAGAAAAGGTAAACGACTCCATTTGGAAGCACCGGAATCTGATTCTTGGCGCGGTTGGCATCTTCGTATACGTCGGCGCTGAGGTCTCCATCGGGAGTTTCCTGGTCAACTATTTCAGCCAGCCGGAGATCGGCGGCCTCAGCGAAAAGATAGCGGCCAGCTACGTTGCGCTCTATTGGGGCGGGGCCATGGTAGGGCGTTTCATCGGATCGGGACTGCTGCAAAGGGTAAGAACCGGGCACCTGCTTGGCCTTTGCGCGGTGTGCGCGGCCGTGCTGGTGGCAATCTCCATGATGAGTACAGGCCACGTTGCCATGTGGAGCATCATCCTCGTCGGATTCTTCAATTCCATCATGTTCCCCAGCATTTTCACACTGGGAGTAGCGGAACTAGGTCCCCTTACCGGAGACGGTTCGGGAGTCATGATCATGGCAATTGTTGGCGGAGCGCTGATTCCGTTGGCGCAGGGCGCGGTCGCGGATCGAATCGGAATTCACCATGCATTCTTTATGCCCGTGATCTGCTACCTCTACATTTTGTATTTCGCCTTGAGCGGGTCGAAGCCGAACAGCCAGAGGGTATGCACCTAGGCGTCGGGCCAAACCTTCGGTTTGCTTCACTTTCATTGTCCGGTGCGGGCTCAGAAGTAGATAACAGAATGCTTCGACTGCGCGGGATCGTCCTAGGGACGATCCCACTTCGATCAGCATGACAGGGCTTGCTTAGAATTCAGGCTGATGTGATGGTGGCTGGATTTCTTCCTGGGCCCTCGAAGTGAGCTTCGATCTCTTCCAGCGTCTTCCCTTTCGTCTCCGGCAGGAAAACCGCTGCGGTGATGAAGTAAATCACCGTGCAGGCTGCGAAGCCGAAAAACATGGCGGAGTAACCGTACTTGCCGACGGTTGGTAGGAATGTCGCGGCGATGCCGGTCGAGACGGCCTGATTGAGCAGCAGGGCGATGCTCATGCCGTTGGAGCGGATGCGGGTGGGCATCAACTCCGAGAGCGCCAGCCACACACAAACTCCGGGGCCAATTGCGTAGAACGCCATGAAGACGAAGAGGCTGATCGCAACCAACCAGCCATTGTGGGTGCTGGGCACAGGACTGATGAGCGCGTTGTCGATGCGCAATGGCATCTGGCGCGAGGCCTCGAGATTGCTGAATGGGTTCGAGAAGAACGCCACGACTTTGTTGGCGGGCAGACAGTTCTCGCGAGTGATCTCGATCGGCTTCGCTGCGATGTCGTCCGAGCGGACGGCTTTGGTGGCAGCGCGAAAATCTCCGCAGGAGTAGATGACGACCAGCGACGTAGGACCGGCAGTCAGCGCTTTGGCCGCATCGTCACCTGCCGCGAGAAGCGTGTTGGCGGTTTTCTCGTCGTAGAGAATCGTCACCTTCTGATCCACGCTCACCATGGATTGAACGGTGCTGCGGGAATCGACACGCAGCTGTTCTGTGCGGCGGAACAACGTGGCTGTGAAGAGCAGCGAGACGATAATGCCTGCGCTGCCGAGAGAAAGAAGAAATTTGCGCCCCTTGCGGTCGACCAGCACTACGCCGCCGATGGTCATCAAGAAATTTACGATCGTGAAGAGAACGTAACCCCAATGGGCTTGCACGTCGGAGAGACCGCTCTGCAACAGGATGTTAGCGTTGTAGCCGATGATGGAGTTCACACCCGTGGCTTGATTGCAGGCGAGAATCACACAGGCGAGCAGGAACGGGATTACGTACTTTCGGCGCAGCAGGGATTCTTTTACTTTCGTGCCGGCGGAAGTCTGGGCTTTTTCGGCGGCGGCGGCCTCTTCCATCTCCGCGAGTTCGAGGTTTGCCTGATCGGTGGTGCGCGAGCGAAGCAGCGCGGTATAGGCGGCATCGCGCCTGCCGCGGCGGAAGAGCCAGCGGGGCGACTCCGCAACCAGCAAGCTACCGATCACAAACAAAATGCCGGGAGGCAGCGAGACCCAGAAGATGCTGCGCCAGGCCGTGTCTTTGAATGCGAACAGTCTGGACGGGTCGCCGAGTTTCGCTACTTCATCGACACGAATACTGAAAAACATTCCGACCACAGCGGCAGTTACGATGCCGAGCGTCAGAAGCCATTGGAAGATGCCGGTGCCTTTACCGCGGGTCGATGCTGAAAGGCACTCCGCCAAATAAAGCGGGACGACGACGCCGATCAAACCTGCGCTAATACCTTGCAGCAGTCGGCCAAGAATTAACGGCTGATAGCCATGCGAAAGCGCAATCATCGGGATGCTGACGACAAAAAGCACGCCACTGAGTGCCATCAGAGGTTTGCGGCCCATCCAGTCCGCCAGAGTGCCCGCAAACAAGGTGGAGATCACACTTCCCAGCAATACGGCTGCAACCACCGTTGAAAGCTGGCCCGCATTGAAGCCGGAAGTGGCTTCCAGATAAGGCAGGGCGCCCGCAATGATTCCTACATCCACCCCGTAGAGAAGACCGCCAAGTCCTGCGACCAGCAGGAGAAAGCGGTTGTAGCCGGACTTCTCGTCATTTGCCAAGCGGACAGTCCTTTCCCCAGCGAGAACTTGTCGTCCACGCGAGAATACTACGGCAGAATCGTTGCCGCGAGAAAACTCACTGAACGGTAGTGGTGCCGTTTGATTTCCACGGCGTTACGCCCTCCCTACCTGATGCGCTAGACTGCAATCATGCCAAAGCCTAGTCTTAGGATCGTGAGAAAAATCAGGAACGTGCCAGTGCTCGGAATCTGTGAGCGATGTAACGCGCAGTTTGCGGGAGACGCTGATAGGGGTAATGCTCAATCCGCAATTCAGGAACAGTTCAACGCCCACAAATGCCAGCCGAAAGCGGAGGGAATTTCGCCTTCGGGCCGCTGAAGTCGAAAGGATTTATCCCAAAAAAAAGCCCTAGCCCTGAGGCTAAGGCTGCAGATCGCAGATCTAAGATACGACTAAGCAACTACCTGGACTGAGATCAGTTCGGGGGTGCAGCGGGAGTTCTGGATGGTCTTGACCGCGTCTTCAGCGGTGAATCGGCCCATCGCCAGAGCGAGCTTGCGGTTGGTAGTGGTCTGGATGGGAATCCGGTCAATGCGCTGCACGTATTCAGGGGCGCGCGTACCGCTGCGGTTCACACGTACAAGAAACTTGGTATTTGTCATGTTTCTCCCTTTTGGCTCAATTCGCGAAAACGATCACACGAGCTTCCGACGCGAAGGCGTCGAAATGAAGATCAGAACTTAATGAGGCTGAATTACGAAAAGATGATAGGGAAGATGGAAATATTTCATCCAGCTATGATAGTAGGCTGATTTGACGCTACTGTCAAGATTGACTGCGGGCTAATGAGGCTCAATGTACTTGCGCGCCACAGTTTTGCGGGCAACTTAGGGTTGTAAAATCTGGCCTGCGTTCGGATGAACCTGCTCATCCTTGATCTGATTTGCGTCCCAACCGCCGCCTAACGCTTTCACGAGAAAAACGGAACTGACCATTTGCTGGCCTAATAGTTGCGTCTGCAAGCGCTCACTGGTCAGCAAAGTGGTTTGAGCGGTGATCACATCGAGGTAGGTGGTGACTCCGCCGACATAGCGGTCGTTGGCGATGTCCAGAGCGCGGCGTGCGTCGTCTACAGCCGCGGCTTGCGTGGATAGAGCCTGGGCAAGCGTGCTCAGATTGCTGATGCCATCTTCGACTTGCTGGAACGCGGTGAGAACCGATTGGCGATAGTTGTCAACAGACTGATCGTAGGCAGCGCGCGCGGCGGCGAGATTGGCGCGGTTCCGGCCGCCCTGGAGGATCGGTTCCAGAGCGTCGGCTCCGAGCGACCAGATCAGGCTTGGGGCATTGAGGAGCTTGGTCACATCGACACTCTGGTATCCGCCGGAACCACCTAGCGTGACGTGCGGATAGAATGCGGTTCTCGCAATTCCGACCTGAGCATTCTGGGAGGCCATTTGTCGTTCCGCGGTAGAGATATCGGGACGGCGCTCGAGGACGTCGGAGGGAACTCCGAGTGGAACCGGGGGCGGCGTAGCGCGCAATGGTGCGACCGGAACGCTGAAGCTTGAGGCGGCCTGGCCCACCAGCACTGCGATGGCGTGTTCAAATTGAGCGCGTGACTGTTGCACCAGGGCGAGCTGCGACAGGGTGGAGTCCAGCAGCGCGGCTTGCTGCGCGACTTCCAATCCGCTGGCAACGCCGCCGTCGTGGCGCCGGTTCACAAGGTCGAGCCCCTTCTGCTGGTAGCCGACCGATTCCTGAACCACTTGAAATTCAGCGTCCAGCTCGCGGAGGGAGAAGTAATCGGCGGCGAGTTCAGCAGTGAGCACGAGCTGAACATTTTGCAGATCTGCGGCGCTGGATTGAAGAGAGGCGTTGGCGGCCTCGAGATTGCGTCGAACACGTCCGAAGAGATCGGCCTCGTAGCTTACAGAGAATGGAATCGTGAAAACGTTCTGCGTGTAGGGTGAAACGGGCTGTACTACTCCGTTAACGATGGTCGGTGAGGCTCCATTCAGAGGACGATTACCCGAACCGCGCTGCCGCACGGCGCTGGGATCCGCGGAGAGTTGCGGGAAGTAGTCAGCGGTAGCTACGCGCGCCAACGAGCGAGCCTGATTCAAGCGGTCGCGCGCAGCCAGCAGAGATTGATTCGCCTGAAGCAACTGCTGTTCGTAGGCGTCCAGAGCTGGATCGCTGAAAACCTGCCACCATGTGCCCTTAGGGATTGAATCCTTGGGGACAGCTTGTTGCCAAGGGGGCTGCGTCTTCCAAGCGTCGGGCGCGGGAGCGGGCGCTGCGGGCCGGCTGTAGCGCGGGCCAACCGTGCATCCGCCTGCGAGTGCCAGCAGCGCAATCATCGTGAGAAACAGGACACGCTTCACTGCGCGCTTCCCTTCTCCCGGCTGTTCTTCATCTGCGCAGGCTGGCCTTGCGAAGCAGGTTGGCCTGGCTGTTGTTGATTGGGCCGGGATTGGGCCACATTTACCGGCTGACCATCTTCGAGAGAATCCGGGGGATTGACGACGATTTGATCGTTGGAGGCAACGCCGCCGAGAATTTCTAACGAGGTGCCATAGTCCCGGCCTATGTTGATGCGCCGAAGTTGGACCTTGCCGCCGGGCCCAATCACAGCGACTTCGGGGCCGTCAGCCCGAAACAGCATGGTGTTCACCGGAACCGTGACTTTATTGACGTTGTTGCCTACGGCGAAGTGAACCTCTCCGAATGATCCGGGCAACAGTCGCCCGTCCTTGTTGGGGACGTCGACTTCTGTCAACAAGGTGCGAGTAGCGGGATCGATAGCCTCGGCGGTGCGGGCGATCACACCGGCAAATGTTTGGCCCGGAAATTCCTGCAACGTGACTGCCGTCTTGGCCCCGACCTTGATCAACGGGGCATAGGCTTGCGGTACGCTGGTAAAGACGCGCAGCGGATCGACCCGCGCGATGTCGAACAGTTCGCGCCCGGCGGCTCCCGCGCCGGCGTTGATGAGGGCGCCGGGATCGACGTTGCGGCGGGTGAGCACACCGGAAAAAGGCGCATAAACGTCTTTGAAGCCCTCGAGTTGTTCGAGGCGGCGGACGTTGGCATCGGCTGCCAGGAGGTTGGCTTGCGCTTGTTTGTATCCGCTGGTCTGCTGGTCGGCTTCCTGAGCGGAAACTGAATCGCTTTTGCGCAAGTTTTCCCAACGATCGGCGCTGATTTTTGCCAACTCCAGTTGCGCCACAATCTGCTCACGAGCGGCACGCGTTTGATTCAGTTCCTGATCAACTTCCGGAGTGTCGATCTTTGCCAGCAGCTCGCCCTTGGTCACGCGGCTGCCAATGTCTTTGTACCAGCTCACTAGATATCCGTTAGTCCGCGCGTAAATCGGAGACTCTTCGTAAGCTTGCAGCGAGCCGGGCAAAACCAAATCCTCGTCCGGCTTTTCCGATTGCGGATTCACCACAGCGACGGTGGGCACGGTTTCACGCTCCGTCTCTTTGGCGAGAGCCTGCTCGTGGCTGAAACGGAAGAAGAGCGTGATTCCTCCGGCAACCAGGAGAACCAGCAGAAGTAACCCGACCATAAACAAAGCCTTCCGCGGGGGCGCTGGTGGAAGCTCCGGCGGCGCCTGGATTTGCGGTGGTTGATGCCGGGCGTGTTTCTGGATCTCCTCGATCTCCTGGTCGCGTTGAGCTTGCGCACTGCGGGCATGGTGGTCTTCGGACTGATCTTGCTGGTCACCGTGTTGACCGGGGCGAGAACTGGGATCGGCATTGACCGGCTGCAGGCCCGTCGGCGCCAGCTTAGATTCTTCTTCATCACTCATGTATGACTCCAATTTCTCACAAACATTATGCCTGGTTTTGGCCAGCGCGCTTAGCCTCGCGGCGGCCGTGGAATATGGCAAACACGCTCGGTACAAAGAATAATGTCGCCACAGTTGCGAATAACAAACCGCCAATCACGGCGCGCCCCAGGGGTGCATTCTGCTCGCCGCCTTCGCCAAATCCAAGCGCCATCGGCACCATGCCGATAATCATCGCGAGTGCGGTCATCAGGACTGGACGAACGCGGGTGTATCCGGCAGAGACAGCGGCTCGCAGTGCGGGAATACCTTCGTCCAGTTGCTCGCGCGCGAAGCTGACCATCAAAATTGAGTTGGCAGTGGCGACACCCATACACATAACTGCGCCGGTAAGTGATGGGACGCTGAGCGTCGTGCGCGTCAGCAGAAGAAACCAACAGATCCCCGCAAGGGCGCCAGGCAACGCGGCGATAATGATGAAAGGATCGAGCCAGGACTGAAAATTGATGACAATCAGAAGATAGACCAGCAGAATCGCCCCGATCAATCCGATGCCCAATCCGAAGAATGACGAGCGCATGGTGGCCACCTGGCCGCGGACCACGAGAGTAGTGCCGCGCGGCAGATGATCCCTGAATGTGCTGAGCACTTTGTCAGTTTCGGAGGCAACGGCGCCGAGATCACGATCCTGCGTGCTCGCGTAAACGTCAATGACGGGAGATATGTTCCAGTGGCTTACCGAGGCCGGCCGCACTGCGGGACTAATTTGCACGAGGTTGCCCATGAGTTGCGGGCCTTGCTGGGAAATCACAGGAATGTTCATCAGATCCTGCAGATTGGTCATGCGATATTGCGGTGACTGCACGGCGACCTGGTAGGTGACGGAGTTTTTTGGATTCAGCCAGAAGTTCGGTGAGGTTTGAAAACTGCCGCTGAGCGAGACCAGCGCGCTTTGTGCCACATCGCGCGCCGTAAGCCCCACCTGGGTTACGCGGGTGCGTTCAATATCCATGTGCACCGTGGGCAACGACAACATTTGTTGCACGTGCACATCGGCCGTGCCTGGAATGTGCCGCATCTTGTTAGCAATCTGCTGGGCAATCGAATAGTTGCTGCCTACGTCTGCGCCGATGACTTGCACATCGATGGGCGCGGGCAATCCGAAATTCAAAATCTGGGTAACGATATCCGCTGGTTGAAAGAAGAACTCGACACCGGGAAAGCGCTGCGGCAGTAGTTCCCGCAGATGGCGCGTAAGCCCGGCGGTAGGAGGGTGATGCTCGGGATCGAGCGCGATCAGAATCTCGGCATCGCCAGTGCCGATGGTCCCGCTTGAACTGTAGGACTGATTAATACCGGAGTTGGGCAGTCCGATGTTGTCGAGAATCGTCTGCAATTGACCCGGCGGAACTTCCTGGCGGAGCGTGGCCTCGATCTCGTCGCAGAGCCGGGCGGTCTCTTCCACGCGCAGGCCGGGGCGGGCGCGCACGTGCAGGCGGAGAAGACCAGCGTCCACTTGAGGAAAAAAGTCCTGTCCCAGGAATACGAAGAGCCCGAGCGAAAGCAGGCAGAAAGCCAGGAAACATGCGACGAAGACACTGCGATGCTCGAGGGTAGTTTCCAGTAGAGCTTCGTAGCCGCGGCGGAAGTCTTCAAACTTGCGCTCGAAGCCGCGCTGGAAGCGGCCCAGGAACGACTTCCCGGTTTCCGAACGATGCTCGTGCCCACGCATGATGTACATCACCAGAGTAGGTATCAGAGTTCGCGAGAGCAGATAGCTGGCCAGCATGGCGAAGCTCACGGCCTCGGCGAGAGGCACGAACAGGAACTTGGCAACACCGGAAAGAAAGAACATGGGCACGAAGACGATGCAAATGCTAAGCGTCGAGACGAATGCGGGCACAGCGATTTGCTGGGCGCCGTCAAGAATCGCCTGGCGCATCTCCTTACCCATGGCGAGATTGCGTTCGATATTTTCAATTTCGACGGTGGCATCATCGACGAGAATGCCGACGGCAAGTGCCAGTCCTCCCAGGGTCATGATGTTGATCGTCTGGCCAATGGCCCCAAGGAGAATGATCGAACAAAAAACGGAGAGCGGAATGGAGATCAGGATAACGATCGTCGGACGCCAGTCCCCGAGAAAAATGAGGATCATGATGGCAGTGAGAACGGCGGCGATCGCACCTTCGCGTACCACTCCTGAGATCGAAGCGCGCACAAAAAGAGATTGATCAAACAGCGCAGTGACTTTTAGTTCTGGCGGCAGCGCTTGGGCTGCGATGGCGACAATATCCTTGATGCCTTTAACAATTTCCAGAGTGGACGAATTCCCGATCTTGTAGATCGACATCAGAGCGCCGCGATTGCCATCCTGGCGCACGATGTTGGTTTGAGGCGCGAAGCCGTCGCGAATGTGAGCGACATCGCGCATGTAAAGCGTGGAACTATTTGTAGTTTTGACAGGCAGATCGTTCAACTCCGCAATGGTCTGCGGCGTTCCGTTCATCTCCACGTTATATTCGAGCGAACCCATCTTGATGGTGCCGCTCGGAAGAATGACGTTTTGCGCGTTGACGGCGTTGACAATGTCATTCGGTTGGAGCCCGTAGGCCTGGAGTTTCGCCAAATCCAGGTCGACTTGAACCTGACGAATCTTTCCTCCGTAAGGAAAGGGAGTCGCGGCGCCTTGCACGGTCGCGAGGTAGTTGCGAAGAAAGTTCTGGCCTAAATCGAACAACTGTTGCTCGGGCAGAGTCTTGCTGCTGAGTCCGAGCTGAACAATGGGCGTAGTGGAGGCGCTGTAAGAAATGATGAGGGGCGGAGTGGTGCCCGGGGGAAGGCTGCGGACGGTGGTCTGCGCTATCGCTGTAATTTGCGCAATCGCGCCCTGTAGGTTTGTCCCCGGACGAAAGAACACTTTGATGACCCCAAGTCCGTATACGGATTGGGATTCCATGTGCTCAATGTCGTTGACTGTGGTGGTGATGCCGCGTTCGGAGTTAGCGACAATTCGGTCGGCCATATCCTGAGGCGACAGGCCGGTGTAAAACCAGACTACGGAAACCACTGGAATGTCGATGCTAGGGAAGATGTCGACCGGAGTACGAACTACCGTAACGAAGAACAAAATAATGATGAGCAGCGCCATCACGACGAATGTGTAGGGACGCCGGAGAGCTAATGCAACAATCCACATCGATCAGCCACCACCCAATATAAGGATTAACTGTGCTTTAATGGAGCGACAATCCGCAGGTCGAGATTTAGATTCGATACTATCCGTATTGGATTCCAAATCCTGCACTTGATTATATGTTAGGGTAGCGCCATGCGCCAGAAGGGCCCAGCCAGAAGCGGCATTCACGCGAAGCGTCCTCCGGGACGCCCGCGCAGCGAACAGGCACGGCTGGCGATCCTGCGCAGTGCATTGAGCCTGTTGGGCAAGAACGGGTTTTCCGATTTAACCATTGAGGCGGTTGCAGCGCATGCCAATGTGGGCAAGGCAACTGTCTATCGCTGGTGGCCGGACAAAGCCGCGCTCATTGCGGACGCTTTTGCCAGCAGCACCACCCCCAGATTGCACTTTCCCGATACAGGTTCGGTTCGTACCGACATGAGCCAGCAGATGCGTCAACTGGTCAAAGTTTTTCGCAGTCCACGCGGCCGCATCGTTTCAGCGCTGCTCGGCGGGGGCCAAAGTGACAAGAATCTGATCGCCGCTTTCCGCCAACGTTTTCTATGGCCGCGACGGGAAGAAGCTTACGCGACCCTTCGGCGCGCCGTACAGCGGGGCGAACTGCGCAAGAATATCGATATGGATTTACTCCTCGATTCACTCTACGGGCCCATCTATATGAGATTTCTCATACGCCATGACAATCTGACCCCGGAGTTTATTGATGGCCTTTGTAGGTTGGTTCTCGACGGAGCCTCACCGAATGGCAAGGCAAAGCACGGCAGATTGCAGTGAGATTTAATAAATTCCGTGAATTCTTGCGGAATGCTACTGCGGGATCCATCTGGCGTGAGCGGTGAAGAGTCCGTACACAAAACAAATCTGGTACGCGACGAAAAATCCGAAACCGAGACTGAGCAAACCGGAAGCCAGGGCCAGGCGGCGCGAAAATTTCTCTCGTCCTTTTCCAACCATAGAAAATGCGGAGGCGATGCTCATCGTGATCAGCATCATGCCCGCAATTGTGCCCACACCAAATACCAACAGATAGGCCACGGCCCAGCGGACGTTGCGGATGGTTGTCAATACCAGCAAAGCCACCGCGGCTGAGCCTGCAAGTCCGTGAACCAGTCCGACTACGAAGGGGCGAAGGTACTGATATGGGCCGATTCTGCCGAATGCACGATCCATCCAGGCGAGCGGCGCATGGTCGGACACATTCGAGTGAACGCCAGTGTGATGGACGTGGGCATGCGTGTGCACGTGATCGCCGTGGCTGTGGGCGTGAGAGTGAATGATTCTATCCGCATCTTCGTTCGCGATCGGTTCGGGGGGCATGGAGCGCAGAAATCCGGCGATGTTCATCAAGCCGAGGATGATGAGCATAATGGCGACGGAGAGCTCCATGCTGAGGCCGACGCGTACCGGAATCACGAGATTGAAGAGAATGATGCCGGTGCCAACGAGGAAGATAGTCAGCGTGTGCCCGAGGCCCCAGAATGCGCCGATGAGTGCCGAGCGCAGGCTGTGACGCTGGTTGCTAACGATGGTGGTGACTGCGATGACGTGATCGGGATCGGTCGCGTGCCGCATACCGAGAAAAAATCCCACCGCGAGAATCGAAAAAAAGGTGATCATGCGGTTCTTATTAACTCAGACGGCGGCGGTGCGGCGCAAGTCGGCTAGCCGGGTTGCGAGAAATTCCAAAAACGCTTCTATGCCGGCGCCGCTTTTGGCCGACAGCTGAAACACCGCCATACCCGGGCGCACAGCCTGGATATTGTTGTATGCGGTTTCCCAGTTGAACTCAACAGCGGCAGCCAAGTCGGTTTTCGTGACGATTGCAACGTCGGCACTATTGAAGATGGTCGGATATTTCAGCGGCTTGTCCTCACCTTCGGTCACCGAGATCAGCACCAGGCGAAGGTCCTCTCCCAGGTCGTAAGAAGAAGGGCAGACCAGGTTTCCCACGTTTTCAATGAACAAGAAATCCAGGTCGTTCACATTCCAGCCGGCGAGCGCGTTTTGCACCATGGCAGCTTCGAGGTGACAGAGAGTGCCGGTGGTGATTTGCCTGACTGGCGCCTTGCTACGGGCTAAACGCTGCGCATCATTTTCGGTGGCAAGGTCGCCCACCAGTGCGGCCACGCGAAAGTTGGGGCGAAGAAGGGTGAGCGTTTTCTCGAGGAAAGCGGTCTTGCCTGAACCCGGGCTGGAGACAAGACTGACCACAAACACTCCGGCTGCATGAAAAGTGTTTCGAAGGGAACGCGCCACCACATCGTTTTGCTTGAGAACATTTTTTCGAACTTCAATCAAACGGGGTTCTGGGCGCATTCCTGGACCTCCAGAGCGACGACTTCGAGTTCCTTGCCGTGGACAACCTCTGCGGCGGGCGTACCGCACTCCGGGCAACAAAATAACTGGATCGAGCCGAGGGGGCGTTCGGCGCTGCAAGTCGGACAAAAAATGACGACAGCGACATCCTCGACCTCCAGCCGCGATCCTTGCAACGATGTGTTCTCGCAGGCCATTTCATAACAGGAGAGCAATGCGTCTTTGACGACGCCAGCCAAAGCGCCTAGCCTGAGATGTACTGCTTCAATGCTAACGCCGCGTCGCGCCGCTTCTTCCTCGGCGAGTTCGACGATGCTCAGCGCTATAGATAGTTCATGCATGGCTTAGCTCGCTCACTGTGGCCGCAGAGCGTTGCAGGTTGTCGAAACGGCCAAATGCAGCCAGAGCGGCTTGTCCAAGGCTGACGCCGCCGTCATTCGGTGGGACTTCATGATTCGTCCAGATCTGCAAAGATTCCCCTATCAATGATGCTTTCAAGTCTTCCAGTAGAAGCTCGTTCTGGAAGACTCCACCGGAGAGAACCATTGTATCGATGGTATGGCGGCGGGAGAGTTCCATCACGGCATTGCGAAGTCCATGGGCGATTCCAAGCTGGAAGGAGCGCGCAATGGTTTGTATGTTTCGTCCGCGGATTCGATCGAATACCACTGCCTGCAGCAACGGACGAAAATCGAATTCGTCGCCGGTGAAGGGAAAGGAATACGGCTCGGAATCGGGCGCGCTGCGTGCGAGTTGTTCCAGCCACATAGCAGCCTGGCCTTCAAAAGTTGCTTCGCGCGTAAAACCCAGCAAAGCTGCAGCGCCGTCGAAGAGGCGGCCAACGGAGGTCGTCACGAAGGAACGAATGTGCTTACGCACCAACTCCATCGCCTTCCGATAACGCTCGGGAAATGCGAACGGACCGGCAAGCATGTCAGGAAGACCTTCCACCTGGTCGAGAAATCCGGCGGCTGCCTGTGCAGGATAGCGCGCAGCGGCGTCGCCCCCAGCGAGCGCCGCTCGCCGCAGATGAGCCACGCGAGAGAAACCGTCCTGCATGCTGCCCACGAAAATCTCCCCTCCCCAGATCGAACCGTCGTCGCCATATCCGGTGCCGTCGAAGCTCACGCCGATGACCCGCTTCGTCCATTCTTTTCGCTCCGCCAGGACGGATGCAATATGGGCACGATGATGTTGCACGGCGTAAGTGGCGGGAATGCGACTAGCCGCCGCGTAAGCGGTAGAGCGATATTCGGGATGAAGATCGTGGACAAGCAGCAGTTCGTCCCAGCGAACTTCGTACATGGCGATGAGATCGTCGATGGTTTGTTGAAATGCCTGGAGCGACTGATAGTGATCCAGGTCACCGATGTGCTGACTGACGAACGCCTGGCCGTCGACGACGAGCGTGATGGTGTTTTTCAGATCCGCACCCAGGGCGAGAATGGGGCGCTTCAAGGGAAGAGCGGTAACAGCGCCGGGTGCATAACCCCGAGCGCGACGCAGTACCACAGGACCGAAAACTCCGGCACGGGCAACAGAGTCGTCGACTCGCCGCGCGATCGGACGCTGGCCGATCAGAAACGAATCGGCAACTCCGGCCAGGCGCTGGAACGCGTCGTCATCTTCGTAGGCGATGGGTTCACTCGATCGATTGGCGCTGGTCATGACCAAGACATCGGGAGCTCCGGCGGCAAATAACAAATGATGAAGGGGGCTGTAGGGAAGCATCACTCCAAGTTCGTTGTTGTCCGGCGCAACGCCGCTGAACTGGATCTTGGCCGGAGCAAGGACGATGGGCCGAGCTGCAGAAGTGAGAAGAGCTTCGGCTTCGGGTGACAGATGAACCAGCGTTTTTGCGACGCTGAGATCTTTCGCCATTACGGCAAATGGCTTCTCCCTTCGATACTTGCGATCGCGCAACGACGCGACTGCAGCGGGCTCTCGGGCATCGCAGGCCAGGTGGTAGCCGCCAATTCCTTTCACGGCGAGAATTTTCCCGGAACGAAGCATTTCGGCGGCACGGCAGATGCTGTCATTGTTTTCGCCTGTCGCCTCGGGGTCAGGGTGAACATAGTAGCCAGGGCCGCAACTGGGGCAGGCTACGGGCTGCGCGTGAAAGCGGCGGTCTGTTGCGTCGCGATATTCGCTCGCACAAGCATCATCGAGCGTCCATGGTTTCATCGTGGTGTTCGGGCGGTCGTAAGGCAACGCCAGAATTACGCTGTACCGCGGTCCGCAGTTGGTGCAGTTGATGTAGGGATAAAGATAACGGCGATCGGAAGGGTCGAACAGCTCTATCAGGCAGTCGTCGCAAACCGGGAGGTCCGGAGAAATACGAACTGTCGGATGCTCGCGGCGCGAGCTTTCGCGAATTGTAAATTCGCTCAAGCCTTTGGGCTCGGCGGGGCTGACGTTAATTCCCGCGATGCTGGAGGCCGGCGGCGGTTGTGCTTTTAAGTCCCGGATAAAGGCGTGAACTGCCGGCGCCTGCCCCTCGATGTGGATTTCAACTCCCTCATTTCCGTTTAGCACCCATCCGCTGAGAGAGTGATCGCGGGCAAGCCGATGGACAAATGGCCGGAAGCCGACGCCCTGCACAACACCGTGAATTCGAATGGAGCAGGCTCTCGTCATGGCAAGGTGAGCGGTGCCGGCATTCCTTCAGCCGCTTAATTTATTCGTTTGCGTCAACGCGTCGTCGTTCTGGTCGGCGCTTGGTTGTCTACCAGACAGCCATGGCCTTGCCAGCCGACCTGAATCACTTTCCCGTCTTCGACGAGAATGGGCACGGTGCGCTGACCTCCGGAGAGTTCGCGCATTCGTTCGCGGGCCACGGGGTCGGCATCGACGTCGTACTCGATGAAGTCACTGCGCTTCCACTCCAGCCAATCGCGCATTTCGCCGGTGTGAGGGCAGCGTGGCGTGCCAAAAAGCTCAAGCCTGGCCACTTGACAGCACCTCCAGCGATTCGCGCATGACGTGGTAGATCGAGGCCTGCACCTCCTGGATACGCGGGATGTAGTCGCAGGTTACGACGATGGGAAAATCGGCCAGCTGTTTGCGCTTGATCTCGCCGCCATCGTAACCAAGCAGCGCGACCGTCAGGAGATCGCGCTTGCGAGCTTCTTCTAGTGCCGTGATGATGTTGCGCGACCCGCCGCTCGTGGAGATGCCGATAGCAACGTCCTCCGGCCGAGCGTGCGCAATCAACTGGCGGAGAAAAATTGCATCGGGTCCGATGTCGTTGGCGACTGCGGTGATGTTCGCGGGCTCCAGCGATAGCGATACCGCAGGAATCGATTGATAGCCTGCGGGCGGAAGCACGCAGTCGATGGCAAAATCGTTGGCGTCGGTGGCCGAGCCTCCGTTGCCGAAGAGGATGATTTTGCCGCCGCGACGGAGACGCTCGCGAATCGCAAGACTGCTCTTGGCGATTTGTTCGACCTCCTGGTCGGCGACTTGCGCGCGCAGCGTGGCATCGTCATGCGCTTTCATCAAGATGGACGCAGCAACCTCTTCGACGATGCCGGCGGTGCCTTGTTTTTCTGTTCCGAGGAAGGGATAGAGAAAACCGGAGGCTCCGACGTCGTGTCCTAACTCACGATGCTCGAAGAAGACATGTACTGTCTCCCAGAGCGTGTGATAGAGAATCTCAATCAATTCCTGATGCATGAACGGGTCCTGCGTGACCGCTTCGATCGCGTATGAACCTTCGATGCCGGGAAGGGCGAAGGTCATCGCGCCTTTCAGTCCGGCTTCTTGCAGCGTCGCCCAGACTTCAGGATCGCCCTCTGGTGGGCCGAATCCCATGACCATGTCTGCAGGTTGGAGAATGGCTTCGAGCCAGGGACGGAAGAGAACGGAGAGATCGAGCGCCGGCAGAGCGCGTTTGCCGACGATGACGGGGTGAACGAACTCTACGGAAACGTGCTGGGCATCCGTGGCGTACGGGCCCCGTCCGAAGGCAAGCAGGCGGCCGCCGCGGAGAAAGCGTTCCGACATCTCGCGACAGGCAGTGGCCAAGCGTGGAGCTTCGCGATTGAAAAAGTGTTCGAATAGTTGGTTTCGTTCCAGAAGGCGCTGTTCGATTCGAAGCGCCAGACTTCGTGCGGTCGAGGGAGCATCGGGCTGGAATAATGTTTTCATCAGCAGATTCGCGGCAGAGGGTCGCCCACCAGCATGTCTACGATTCGACTGCCCCCGTACAGGGTTGTTACGAGAACCGTGCCGGCGGGTTGTTCGCGAACTTCGCCGATCACCTGCGCTTCGCTACCGCCCGGCGCGAGGTTGATCGCGTTGATAGCAGCGTCGGCGTATTCCGGGGAAACAACGGCAAGAAATTGGCCCTCGTTCGCGATGTGCAGGGGATCGAGGCCGAGCAACTCACAGGCTCCGCGCACTATATCGCGGACCGGAACTTGATCCTCGAAAAGAACCATACCAAGGCCGCAGTCGCGCGCCAGTTCGTTGAGAGAAGTTGCGGCGCCGCCGCGAGTGGGGTCGCGCATCCAACGAATGCCCGGACCGGCCGCTTTCACGAGAGTTTCGACCAGCGGAAAGACGGAGCGGGTATCGGAGCGAAGATCGGCTTCGAGATCGAGTTCGCCGCGCGCCAGCAGGATCGTAACGCCGTGATCGCCGACGGGGCCTGAGAGCAGGATCCGGTCGCCGACGCGAACCGAGCCAGGATTGATGGTTACTCCGGGGAGCGGGCGGCCGATTCCGGTGGTCGTGACGTACATCTGATCAGCCTTGCCGTGCTCAACCACCTTGGTGTCGCCGGCGGCGATGCGAACTCCGGCCTCCCGCGCGGCTTTTGCCATGGCGCGCACTTCGGCTTCGAGAACTGAAGTGGGCAGACCCGCTTCGAGCACAAAGCTGACGACTAAAGCTTCCGCTTTGGCTCCTGAAACGGCCAAATCGTTTATCGTGCCGTTGACAGCAAGTTCGCCGATGGAGCCGCCGGGAAAACTTAGCGGCTTTACTACAAAGCTGTCGGTCGTAATCGCGATCGTGGTGCCGTTGATCTCAACGTGTGCGGCATCGCTTAGCGGCCCGGGAAACGTGCCAAACAAGAGCGGAGCGAATAAACCCTCGACGAGCTTGCGGCTGGCCTTACCTCCGGCGCCGTGCGCCATCTCGATTTGCGAATCGCGAAATCGGACGGGCACATCGGAGAATGTTGCCGGGGCAGCCATCAGGCGGTCAGAGTCACCATTGCTGCCTTGCGATGTTCGTAACTGTGATAGGCGGCGCATGATCCTTCCGTAGAAACCATGAGTGCGCCAACGGGATGCTCGGGCGTGCACTCGCGGCCAAAAAGTTTACATTGGTGCGGCTTTAGCACGCCTTTCAGCACTTCCCCACATTGGGCGGCTTTGGGATCGGTTACACGGATGCCGGGAACCACAAAGCGCTGCTCGGCATCGAACTCGGCGTATTTGTCGTTGATGCGAAGCGCCGATTGCGAGATGAAGCCCAGGCCGCGCCACTCGAAATACGGGCGCAACTGAAAAACTTCCGCCATGGCGCGAAGCGCGGCGCGATTCCCTTCCCAGGGAACAACGCGCTTGTATTGATTCTCAACTTTGGCCTCGCCTGCTTTCAACTGGCGCAACAGCATAACGATGGATTGCAGCATGTCTAGAGGCTCGAAACCGGAGACGACGATGGGCTTGTGTTCGTTGTGTGCGATCCACTCGTAGGGGCGGCAGCCGATGACCGTGGATACATGGCCGGGACCAATGAAGGCGTCGAGGCGCATATCCGGGGAATCGAGGATTGCGCGGATGGCCGGGATGATTGTTACGTGATTGCAGAAGACGGAAAAATTGCGGATCCCCTCGGCTTGAGCACGAATCATGGTGAGCGCTGTTGAGGGCGCCGTCGTTTCGAAGCCGATCGCGAAGAACATCACGTGCTTGTCGGGATTGAGGCGCGCCAGCTTCAAGGCATCGGAGGGGGAATAGACGATGCGAACGTCCATGCCGCGGGCCTTGTGTTCAAGGGGGCTGCCTTGGGTGCCAGGGACGCGCATCATGTCTCCGAAGGCGGCGAAGATAACGCCGGGCTGCCGGGCGATGGCCAGGCCGTCATCGATCCTTCCCATGGGGAGCACGCAGACCGGGCAGCCGGGGCCGTGAATCAATTCAATATTTTCCGGAAGAATGTCTTTCAGGCCGAAGCGATAGATGGCGTGAGTGTGTCCGCCGCAGACTTCCATCATGCGGTAATGGCGTTCGGTTCCGGCGAGGCGGCGAATTTCGTCGGCGGTTTTCGAGATCAGGCCGGGTTGGCGGAACTCATCGACAAACCTCATTGGATTGGTTCCTTGTAGTCGAGGCGGGAAGCGTCGATCTCGCGGTCCTCCAAGCCGTAGCCTTGGACTTCCTGCATGGCTCCGTCGATCTCTCTCAGCATGCGGAGCGTGTTCATCTGATCGGCGGCATCCTGCTCGCTAATCTTGCTCATGGCGAAGCCGACGTGAACCAGCACCCAGTCCCCGGCGGCAGGCTTGTCGTCCTGCAAAAGGCCCAAATCAATCCTTCGCCTCACGCCGATCACTTCCACCAGCGCGGAGTCCTGATTTTCCGAGGAGATCTCGACGATCTTTCCTGGTATGGCTAGGCACATGTGACACTCTCCGCTGACATCGCGATTTTTTTCGTCGTGATGCATTTCGAAAACCGGGCCCGCCCCAACTCATGGCTGCTTGCGGGCGGAAATATTAAAAGACAATTTCAGTTCATCTTTAAGCCTGATCGTGCCGCCTACTGCTGAAACCGGTGGGATTTCGTAATCGCTTTGGCGGACCGTGAATTCGCCCACAGCGCGCAACCCCTGATCGTTCACTGACACCCGCGCAGAGACTGGTTGCACCCGCTTGACCCCGTGCAGGGTTAATTCGCCGTTCAAAGCGGCCCAATACTGACCTTCGCCGGTTTTGCTGGCGGTTAGACGCGAGCACTCGTATACGATTTCTGGATAAGAATCGGTATCGAGAGCCTCCTCGTGCATTTTCCGATCGATTTCCTTGCGATCTTTGGCCGGAATGTCATCGGTTGCTGCGAGAGACGCGGCATGAATCACGAGGGTTACGGTACTTTCCTCGACGGCTGCTCCGACACGGATTTCTCCCTCGAAACTGGGAATTGAAATGGTGGGATTGTGCGCAAAGGCTGAGAGCAAACCCGCCGAGAATGCCCGGACAGTGAAGGTGCTTTCCCTGGTTTCGATCGTGTAGCGAACCCAGGTCCGCTCCGGCGTTGTAATGGGCTCTATCATGAAATGCACTGAACAACCTCCCGCGATCAATCCTCGATCAGAATGCGGCACTGCGGTAGTTTTGCGATTCTTCCGTTGCTTTGCGAGCCACCACGTAGAAAGATAGTTTCAGTTCGTCCAGAAGCTTCAATGTCCCTCCGGCGATCGATGCGATCGGGATGTCGTAATCGCTCTGCCGCACTACAAATTCTCCATGGGCGCGAGCGCTGTCCACTCCAATCGCAACCTGGGCGACGAGGAGAAGCGGGTTGGAGATTCCGTGCAAGTTCAGTTCGCCCCGCAACTGGACGCGATATAAATCCTCTTTCAATTTTTCAACTAGCGCGCTGCTGCTTTCATAGGAGATGGCAGGGTACAGGGATGTCTCCAGAACCTCCTGGTTCATCACCCGGTGAAGCTCGCGGCGATCACGGTCTGGAAGCTCGTCCAACACCTCCAGCGAATTCGCCTTGATGCGAACCTGAAGCGACGCATTGGCCAAAGTTCCGGGCTCCATTTGAATCAAACCTTCCCACTCGCGAATCGCGATCTTGGGACTGTGCGCGACCGCAGAAATCAGTCCGCTGGCAAACGCCTGCGCTGTGAACTGACTCACGCGGGTGTCGATTATGTAACGGTCGGAGGAATTCGGCGACATGCGGTACTCCTTCCAAGAAGCCTGCCACTGTGCGGGCAAGGCTCACGATTCCCGCCGGGGCCCTGCAATTTCCTCCGCATTCTACATCGCCCGCAGTTTTAAATAACGATCCAAATCCGGCAGCGCAGCCTGTGCCAGATCGCCGACGCCGAACTGGCCGAGATAGCGCCGCGCGATGGGATTGGAAAGGATGAGTCCAGCGCCAAAGACCACCAGAGCTACTCCACTCAGCATGAATAGCGTGTCCCGATCGCTGATTCCGTTGCCATTGATTCCATTTCCATTCTTTTCAGTTGCCACGGCAGTCTCCTTATTTGCGTACAGGGTGTTCACTGGGTTGAATCCGCCCGATTCCTACTCATCACTCGTTCCACCAACGACTCCACCAATTGGACCGCATCTTCCAGAGCGGCCTCGACCGTGGCGCTGAGTCCCATCTGGCCTTCTTCGCCGCCGAGAGTTTCGGGTTCGCAGCCGACCAGCAGCACATTTTTGACTTCGATGTTCATCGCGCGCGCCATGCGCAGGACACTCTCGGGGTTCATGGCGTGCGCTTCCATGGGGGCGTGTGCAGCGTTGGGATCGTCGAGCGAAGTTAGATCCGGCTCAATGACGTAAAGAGTGCCGGGAGCGTGGCCGTGCGGACAGGCATCGACGAGGATGGTGGTTTCGTAGCCGTCTTGCAGAGCGTAAGCAAGATCGAAGCCGCGAATGCCGAAATCGGCGACGCGGACTGCTGCGGGAAGATTTCGCCGGGACAAATGGCGGACTACTTCCACTCCGAAAGCATCATCTCCCAGAAAAATATTGCCGATGCCGGCCACGAGGATGGTGGGCTTCCGCTTTTGCGTGACTTGAGAACTCTCTTCGAAAGGGAGCGGTTCAACTTCCTCGGCGTCGAAGAAAAATCGATGACCTGGCTGGCGAAGCAAGCCCATGTCCTTGCCGGGATCATTGTCGAGCACGACGCAAACGTGCTGCTTGCCCTCGTAATCTTGTTCGATGCACTCAATGGTGGCGGTTTGTCCAGCCAGCGCGATGTCCATTACATCGCCCCCGGGACGAGGGCGCAGGCGCACGCGGCTGCCGGGCCGAACCTCGATTCCAGAAATTTCCAGATGGTCAACCGGAGTTTTTTCTTCGAGGAGTTGCCATTCCCATTCGTTCAAGGGGCCTCCTCGTCGAGCGGACGCAGTCCGCGCAGAACGCCATGGAGCTTCATCAGGTGTTCCACAGGCATGGTTTCGGTGCGTTCGAGCATTTGGCGGGCACGTTCGTCGGATTGGCTCATCTCACGCTTTTCTTCGTCGGTAAGCGTCATGATTCGCAGCGAGAGAATTTCGTCGATCTCGGTGCCATCGAAGAGGTCGCCGGCGCTCTCAGGAGCGATCTGCGGATAGTCGTAGAGGATGATGGGAGAGGAGAGCAGCGTATCGCGATTGCCTTCTTCGCCGACCAGGACCGGCCATGTTCCGATGTTCTTACAGTTGGCAGCGAGTGCTGCCATTTCCTCGGGAGGCGCTAAAAGAGAAGTGAAGGTGCCGTTCTGAACGCCCAGAATGGTGTGGGTGGAGACGAAAGCGCTTGGTAAAGCCTCTTCGCGGCTGGTGTTTGCGGTGGCCTCAAAAGAAGCAATGTTGCGAATGCGAACGGTTAGCCTGAAGATGCCGTCGCTTTGGCTCGCCGCGCTGACTTCTACTTCGCCGTTAAGGGCCCTTCGTTCACGTGCGAGGATACCGACGATTACTGCGGTTGAATCGCGAAGCGGTTCCAATTCTTTTTCTTCAGAGAAAATAAAGGATTCGATCGCAGGAGCGTTCGTCAGTGATTGCAGATTGCACTGCGGGATGCAAACCTCGCGTTCAACAGCCTCCTGCCAGGGTCGGTAAACGCGACCGTTGACTGTGAGTGTTTGCACCGTACGAAAATCATCCTCGCTGAGGGGCAGTTCGGCGGATGGGCTCGTCAGGCCGGCCCGTTCGCCGACGGTGCGGGCAACTAACTGCAGGAAGCGCACCCGAACTTCAATGGCCGTGTGCGGCGCGCCTTCGACCAGGCACTCGGTCTGCATGGCCCAGGCTTCACTGCCGTTCTGCGCCTCGCTATACGACTGCGGGCAGAGGACGCCAAAGTTCCAGCGCTGCTGATTCTTCACTGACGACGGACGGTAGGGATAGAGCATGTATCCCTCATACAAAACTGCTTTCGCGATTTTTTCCACGGTCGCGAGATTCATCGGCTTACGGTCTCCTCGACGGGAACAATACGCTCAAGCGCCTCTTCCCAGGTGGGAATGCCGTGACGAAGCTTGTATTGATACAGGCGGTCGAAGGCGTCTTTGTGCAAGCAGAGCCACGCGCTGTTCGGATAGTAGGACTCCATCATTTCGCGCCAGATCTTTACCGGAAGCCTGAAGCGCGCTTCTTTGTCCCATGAAATGGGAGCGACCTGCAGACCGGCATCGGCGCTTGCGTAAAAAACAGTACCGCTGAATTGCAAGCAGACCGGGACTTCGCCATCCGCCAGGCCGTCGAAATATTTTGTGGCGGCCACGTTGAAGTCAAAAGTACAAGGGACGGGAAGATCGACCAGCGTCGTTCCCTGGAAGGAAGGGACGACGAGATTCGCGTGAGTCCACAAGAGACTGCGAAGGGTCTCGCCCCAGCGACTGGGCTCACCGAACAGATCGAGGAGGCGTTCCTGGTTTTCGGGCGTGTATCTGCGGCGGGTTACTTCGAGCTGAATCTGGCAGCGTAATGCGACGGTGTGAATGGGCTCAGCCGGATTGGAATTGTTGAGGCGAAGTTTGAACGCCAGCAGCGGCGAGGCGGCGTGCTGGACGACTTCGACTCCCTCGACTTGAAAGTTCAAGTCAGGCATGCGATTCCTCTTCTGCCTGTTCGTAGGTTTGGGCGCCTTCGGCGATCGCGATAGATTTGGATTTCAAGTCAGCAAAGAACTTGCCAAGTTCACTCCAGACTTCGGCTCCGCCTGAGAGTCCTTTCCAATGCATGCGGATCAGACCCACGAGTTTGTAACACTCGTCAATCGGCAGCAGGTAATATTCCGCCGCGGAATATCCGCGTGAGTACCCCAGGCGGTTCACGAGGAGTGCCTCGACATCGGCCTCCATCCCGCTCAGCATCGGGTTTCGGGCTGCGATCTCGTTCCATGCCTCCAGTTCGAGAAGCGATTCGGTTGCGCCGGCGGGACTGGGATACATGGCGACGATTCGATTCTCGTTGCTGTTGTTGAAGAAGAAGGCCATGTTGATCGGGACCATCAGGCCGTTCCACTCTTCATCGCTGAGAGTGAAATTTTGAAGCGACAGGACTCTGCGAGGCACACGCTTGAACTTGACTCCCTGACCGCTGAAGAGAATGGCGCAGGGTTCACAGGTGCAGAGGAGTTTGCGCTGTGCCAACTCGAGCAAGTGGGGATGATCGGAGCGGAGACCCAGACTGCACAGTTCACATCGCTCGAGAGGGCGCTCCCGGCGCGCAAACTGGCGGAGTGTGCCAAAGCCATCGAATGTAAATTCGCCTGCAGTCATGGTCTCTCGCGATATCGTGCGCGCCCCAGACGGGACTCGTGCCTAATTTTCATTTCTAGCCGGCGCTTGCGCTAGGGCCCGCACTTGTGCGGAGTAACGTATCCAGCGCCACAAATCCGGAGGCCGGCTTGTCGTCAAAACCTTCAATTAGCAGAGAGGTCAGGTCCGGAGCGGCGTCATACATTGCGCCTTCCAGTGTGGCTTGTATAGTTTTTGCGGTTGAGCCGCACGTGTGCGAACCGGTTTCGACGTGCAGCCGGATGATGCCATCTGCCGTGCCGAGAAACTCGACTTCGCAGCCCTGCTTTCGCAACTGTGGACGTACACGATCCACTGCCTTCAAAACCCGAGTCTGAATGTCTTCGGGGTGGAGGCCGTAGAGAATCAAAACACTACTTACCAGCGAATCGCTGCCGAGGCGGTCGATGATGCTCACGCCTGGTTCTCCGGCCTCGGCGACGATGTCGAGCGTTTTCTCCAGAGCTGCGCCGTGCAAATCCATCAATGCCTGCATCAGATTTTTCGCTGTGGCCTGCACTGCGGGATCGGCGATCGATTCGATCTGTTCGACCAGGCCACCGATCCGCTGCATGTCTTCCCGGAAATCCTTGCTGTCTGCCACGCTGCTCCTTTTAGTTGGACTGTCCTCTTAAGGCGAAAAGTTAGGAGTGAGAGCGCAATGACAGGACCACTCTCACTCCTGTGCGTAGAACCACGCCCTCAAGGTTGAAGGCCAAACATTGGCGAATGGTGCGTCTCCAGCACTTTGCCGTTTCCAAGATACATATGAACACCGCACGGCAAGCAGGGATCGAAGCTGCGCACGGCGCGCATGATGTCGATGCCCTTGAATTTGTCCGGCCCGTTTTCTTCGAAGATGGGAGTGTTTTGCACGGCATCTTCATAGGGACCCGGCGTGCCATAAATATCACGCGGGTTGGCATTCCAGGGCGTTGGTGGATAGGGATGGTAGTTTGCGATCTTGCCCTTGCGAATTACGACGTGATGCGAGAGCACGCCTCGAACCGCCTCATGGAAGCCGCAGCCGATGGCTTCTTCGGGCACTTTGAAGTCCGTCCAGGTTCGAGTTCTTCCGGCGTGCAGTTCCTGCAGCGCGCGTTCCGCGAAATAGAGAGCCGCCGATGCCGAATACGCCTGGAAGTAGGTGCGGGCGCGGTCACGTTCGATGGCATTGCTCCACTTCGGAATCTTCCATTCGAACTCAACCTCTGGCTTCGACGCGGTCTTCGGCAAATACATCTTGACGCTTTGGCCGGTGGCCTTGATGTAGCCGATGTCGACGATGCCGGCCAGGGCGGTTGCCCACAATCTTGCAATGGGGCCTCCGCCGGTGTCGAGCGCAAGGTGATCGCCGGTGCGTTGATCGAGCCAGCGCGGCGACATGACCCAGGTGTACTTGCCGCTGAAGTCGCGTTTTTGCGGGCGAGGAATCGTAGTCTGATTCCACGGATGATTCTTGTCGACCGGGTTCCCCAGAGGGTCCGTCTTCACGAATGTTTCGGAGCTCTTCCAGTCGTCGTAGTACGAGCTTCCGAGCAGAATGCGCATGTTGAGATTGATGTCGACGAGATCGGTCGTTACAAGTTTGCCGTCGACTACGACGCCGGGAGTCACGTACATGGCGCGGCCCCACTCCGTCATGGTTTCGTACTTGTAGTCACAGACCCTGGGATTTTGGAATGACCCCCAGCAGCCGAGCAGGATTCGGCGGCGTCCAACTTCTTCATATCCGGGCAGGGCGTCGTAGAAGAAATCGAACAAGTCGTCGTGAAGAGGAACTACTTTCTTCATGAACTCAACGTACTTCATGAGCCGAACGATGTAGTCGGTGAACAGTTGTATGGTGGGCACGGTTCCGACGCCGCCGGGATACAGGGTGGAAGGGTGCACGTGGCGGCCTTCCATCAGGCAAAACATCTCGCGCGTCATGCGGCTCATCTGGAGCGCTTCGAGGTAAAACGCGCCGGTGAACGGGTTCAGCGCAGTCATGATGTCGGAGATATTGCGATAACCGTGCAGGTCGGAGTGCGGCGCCTTGGTCGATTGCGCTTTAGTCCAAACCTTCGGATTGGTTTCCTTGACCATCTGCTCGCAGAAGTCCACTCCGACCAGATTGTCCTGGAAAATGTTGTGATCGAACATATACTCGGCGGCCTCGCCCAGGTTGACGATCCACTCCGCGATATCCGGGGGCCGAACGCCAAACGCCATATTCTGGGCGTAGGTGGCGCAGGTGGCGTGGTTGTCGCCGCAAATTCCGCATATGCGGCTGGTGATGAAGTGGGCGTCGCGCGGGTCTTTGCCTTTCATGAAGATGCTGTACCCGCGAAAGATGGATGAAGTGCTGTGGCACTCGACGACGTGCCGGTTTTCGAAATCAATCTTGGTGAAGATGCCGAGGCTGCCCACGATGCGAGTGATCGGGTCCCAATTCATCTCGACCAGATTTCGCTTTTTGCTCGAAACATCCTGGGTCGGTGCGGTGACGGTGCTCATGGATCGCTCCTTCTGAATTTCCTTAAAAAGCTCGTGGACGGTATCCGGTGGTCAATTCGGTGCCGGGATGACGCCACTTGGGTTCTTTGTTCACCGTGTTCTGTGTGATCGAGCGCAGGGCTCGAATGGCCCTGCCGTAGATGCCGATCGCACTGCTGGAGACGTGGCCGCCGGGCGGTTCATCCATGAAGGGCATGAATTTGTCGGGAAAACCGGGCATGGTGCAGCCGATGCAGATGCCGCCCACGTTGGGACATCCGCCGATTCCGGCCATCCATCCCCGTTTCGGAACGTTGCAGTTCACGACCGGACCCCAGCATCCCAATTTCACGATGCACTTGGGTGAGCCGTAAACCTCAGCGAAATCGCCTTGCTCGTAGTAGCCGGCGCGATCGCAACCTTCGTGAACCGTTTTACCGAAGAGCCAGGTCGGCCGCAATTGATCGTCCAGCGGAATCATGGGAGCGAGCCCGGCTACCTGATAGAGAAGATAGAGGACGGTTTCCATGAAGTTGTCGGGCTGGACAGGGCAGCCAGGGACATTGACGATGGGCAATCCGGCTTTGGAGCGCCAATCCCAACCGAGATAATCGGCGAGGCCCATGCATCCCGTGGGATTGCCTTCCATCGCGTGAATGCCGCCGTAGGTAGCGCAAGTGCCGCAGGCCACAACTGCCAGCGCTTTCGGCGCGAGTCGATCGATCCACTCATTGGTGGTGATGGGCTGCTTGGTATTTGGATCAGTGCCCAGGCCTGCCCAGTAGCCTTCGCTCTTTATTTTTTCGTTGGGGATCGAGCCTTCGACCACGAGAACGAAAGGATCGAGTTTCCCTTCCTCCGCCTGGTACCAATACTTCATGAAATCATCGCCCACTTCGTAGGCGAGCACTGGATTGTGCAGGTGCACCTTAGGAAGACCGGGGATTGCGCCCATTAAGACGTCTTCAATGCTGGGTTGAGTCGCTGCAGTGACTGACACAGAATCTCCATCGCAGCCGAGGCCGGCGGTGATCCACAAAATGTGAACCTCGGCGACGGGCGATGGCTTTTGCGTGACCCGACCGTATGGGATGGCTTGCGCTGACATAGTGGGTCTCCTTTTCGTGAACAAGGCGTGTATTAAAACTGGAAACCGATTCGAGGACGAGCGCGCATCGACGACGGAGAGCAGCCCAAGGGAGAAGTCCTCTCCGCCCTGGACGACTCTCCCGAATCGGAAACTGTGTGCGCGGGTAGAATCAATTAACCATGGGGTTGGGTACAAGCGGGTGTACCACTTTTTCGCTTTCGTGGGATCACTACTTTTGCTATCGGGGATTCCCTGATGGTTAGGGAGCAGTTGCGGGAGTCAACGAGGTCACGCCGTTCTTTCGTTCATACTCCACTGAATGGCGTGTTGCATCAACTCACGGGAGCTGCGCAGCGACAATTTCTCCTTGATGTGGGCCTGATAGGATTCAACGGTTTTCACGCTGATGTGCAACTCTTCGGCGATCTGGCGGGTGCTGTGACCTTCTCCGATCAGGCGAAAGACCTCGAGTTCGCGGTCGCTGAGATCGGCGATGGAGGAATTTCTTAAACTGCCCGAGCCGGTGATGTAGTGCTTGAGCAATTTGTTGGCGACGCGATCGCTGACGTAAATCTCTCCAGTCAAAATACGGCGCACGGCGACCAGCACTTTCTCCGTGGCTTCCTGTTTCATGATGTAGCCGTTGGCGCCCGCGCGCAGGGCGCGCTCGGCATAAATCGACTCATCGTGCATGGAAAGAATCAGCACCGGCAGAGTGGGATGGGTCGTGCGAATTGTCTTCAACAGATCGAGGCCGTCGGGGCCGTTCAAGGAGATATCAAGGATGAGCACATCGGGATGCGCCGAGGTCACGACAAGCATGGCGCCGTTTGCATCCTCGGCTTCGCCGCAAACCACGAGGTCGGCCTCGCGGTTCAGCATGAGCGCCAAACCCTGGCGCACGATAGGGTGGTCATCCACTACAAGGATTCGTCTTTTCGCGGCGGCGGGACTCTGAGTTTTCAAAGTCGAGATCATGTGTACCTCACTCGATCGTCTTCGACTGCGGTCGCAACCGGAAACACGCATGCCACTACCGTGCCGCCGGTTTCGGCGCGCCGCACCTCAAGTGAACCGCCGACCATGCGGGCACGATAGTTCATGAGATGCATGCCCATTCCTTTATTGCCGGGAGCGATTTTGGGGATTCCGCTGCCGTCATCCTGAATCGAGAGCACACCCTGCTGGTCGTCGGCGGCCAGACAAATGATAATCCCGGTGGCATGGCCGTGCTTGATTGCGTTGTTGACCGCCTCCTGCGCGATATAGAAAAGATGCGTGGCCACGCTGTCGTCATGAATCAGCACTGGGGTGAGACATTGAAATCGGCAGGTCACTGCGAACAGATCCTCCACTTCTCCTGCCCACTGTTGCAGGGCTGACATCAAGCCGTGCGCGTCGGAGACCACGGGAGTAAGTCCGCGGGCGAGTTCGCGGGTTTTGTGAATAGCCTCGTTGACGAGCTTCACAATCTTGGCGGAGTCGGCTGCTTCGGGCAGGCATTTTTCCATTAATTTCTGCTCCTGCACTTTGCTCATGAAGGCGATACCGGTCAGATGCTGGCCCAGGCCGTCGTGCAGATCCTGGCCGATGCGGCGCTGCTCGCGGGCGCTGATCTCGAGAATCGTTTTTTCAAGATGTTTGCGGTCGGTGATGTCAATGCCTGAGGCAATAATGTGGGAAGCAGCCTCGCTTGCGGCGGGAAGGACAGTCGTAGACCATGCAATGATTCTCTGCCTGCCGTCCCGCGTGACCCAACTGCTCTCATGCTCACGGGCCGACTCGTCAGCATGCAAGGTTCTGAACGATGATTTGAAGCGTTGAACCTCCGCGGGATCTAGAAACAAGTCCCATATAAACTTGCCATGAACCTCGGCGAAGGAATATCCCGTCATCTGTTCGCAGGCGCGGTTGAAGCGGATAATGCGGCCTTCGGGATCGAGCACCACGACCAGAGCGCCCACGGTATCGAGAATGGCAGAGGCGACATTGCGCTCTTTCTGCAGCGCCTCTTCGGTTCTCTTCAAGTCGCTGATGTCGAAGCCGACGCCGTGGATGAACCAGGGCTCGCCGTTCTGCTTGCGGATCATCTTGGCTTCGCAATGGAACCAGATGACGCGGCCATCGCGGGAGAGTACGCGGTACGCGGAACGGAGCGGGTTTCCGGTAAGAAACATTTCCGCAGCTTCGGTGCTCCAGCGCTGCTTGTCTTCGGGATGGATGTGGCTGTACCAGCGCACAGGATCTTCGAGCCACTCTTCCTGGGAAAACCCGAGCACCGCTTCAATCTGCGGGCTCACGTAGGCTTCCCCGATGCCACGGTCAAGATAGGCCATAAAAACGACAGCGGGAATTTGTTCGACCAGTGCGCGATAGCGAGCCTCCAGATTGGGAAGCTGCAGGTCGTCTGGCTGGTCCTGCGTTTGCGGGATCCCTTCCGGGGGATAAACGAAGTGACGTGCGCTCGCAGTGTTGACGTGCGGGCTGAAGACTCCGGCAAGGCCTTGCAATATATCTTCTGCCTGAGTCGAAGTCAGCTCACCATCGGCAACGGCTCGGGTGGCTGAGCTGTCCGCATTATTCGGCCAGGAAAACGAAGGCATTTCTTTTTGCTCTCTAACTAAACTTTCTTCCATCGGCGCCACGGTCTTGCCTGCGCGCGATCCGCTACCGTCCTAAATTATTCGTGATCATATGGTTGGTTGCGTTCCACCGCGCGTCGGTTTTCGCCAGCTCGGTTCTTTATTAAGTGACGACTGCGTAAACCGCCGGAGGGCGTGGATGGCCCGCCCATACGTCTGCACCGCCGACGACGACAGAAGAGAGCCGGGCGGCTGATTCATGAATGGCATGAATTTGTCGGGAAAGCCGGGCATGGTACATCCGATGCAAATACCGCCCACGTTCGGGCACCCGCCGACACCGCCCATCCATCCGCGTTTTCCGACGTTGCATTGGACTACAGGCCCCCAGCATCCAAGCTTCACAATGCATAGGGGAGAGCCGTATTCCCCGGCAAACTGGGCCTGCTCGTAGTAGCCGCCCCGGTCGCAGCCTTCGTGAACCGTGCTGCCAAAGAGCCAGGTCGGGCGCAAGGCCTCATCGAGCGAAATCACGGGCGCACGGCCCGACGCCATGTAGAGCAAGTACAGAAGTGTCTCCATGAAATTGTCGGGCTGCACGGGACAGCCGGGCACGCAGACGATGGGAATCTCCCCTTTCGATCTCCATTGCCAGCCGAGGTAGTCGGGAAGTCCCATACAGCCGGTGGGATTGCCTTCCATGGCGTGGATACCGCCGTATGTGGCGCAGGTTCCCGCCGCTAGGATGGCCCAGGCATGCGGCGCGAGACGGTCGATCCATTCACAGGTGGTGATGGGCTGGCCGGTATTCGGATCAGTACCGAGCGAAGCCCAGTAACCTCCCTCTTTATTGTGTTCGTTGGGGATCGAACCTTCGACGACCAGGATGAAGTCTTTGATTTTTCCAGCCGCCGCGTCGTGGAAGGGCTTGAGAAAATCATCGCCGTTGGCTTGGGCAAGAAATGGATTGTGGAGCGTGACTTTCGGAATCCAGGGAATCTGGCCGAGGACGATGTCTTCGATGCTGGGCTGGGTGGCAGCAGTCATGGCGATGGTGTCGCCGTCACAGCCCAGGCCGGCGGTGATCCACAGAACGTCGAGCTCGGTTATCGCGTCCTTGCCCACAGCGAACGCCTCCAACGCTCCACGGTAGGACATCATACATAAATACCTGGGTTTCGGAGGAGACTTAAGGTGCGATTGTGGGTGGGCTGGCCGCGGCCTCCGGATCCCCAAGCCCATGCATCCCAGAGACATAAATGAGCAACTAAATAATTAGTTACGTTTTCTTCGGACGTGCGTCTAACGTTCACAGGAGGAGCCAGTGCCGCCGAGACAATCTGAAACGCTGACGGCTGCGGAGTTGCGCATCATGGATGTGCTCTGGCTGAAGGGCTCCGGCACGGTGCAGTCGATCCTCGAAGCGCTTCCCGAAAAGCCTGCTCTGGCCTACAACTCCGTGCTGACGACGATCCGAGTACTGGAGCGTAAAGGCTATATTGAGCACTCCAAGGATGGGCGGGCGCACGTCTACGTCCCGGTTGTAGGACGAAAGGAAGCGACGCGGTCAGAGATCAGCCATCTGGTGGGCCGTTTTTTCAAGAATTCGCACGAGCAACTCGTCTTGAACATCCTGGAGGAGCGCGGAGTCAACGCCGGGGAACTTGACCGTCTGCGGGAGATGCTGGATCGAAGCAGTACGAATCGAAGCAGGATGGATCGGAGCGGCACAAAATGACGATGTGGCCTCAGTTCCAGACGATGGCGCAAGTTGCGATTACGCGGATTTTGAATTCCCTGCCTGAGGGGCTGCTGATCGCCGGCTTCGCGTGGATTGCGTTGCGCCTGCTGCCGCGGCAGAACTCGAGTACAAGATTTGCAGTTTGGTTCGCGGCTTTGTTCGCGGTCGCTGGGCTGCCTTTCGTCGGGGGCTCTGGTCCGGCGAATTCTCTTGCAGCGACGGGGCAGGTTGGGCCCGCAATTCGCTTGCCCGGTGTTTGGGGACTGAGTTTATTTTTGGTCTGGATTCTGGTTGCGGCTATCGCAGTGCTGCGCCTGGCGGCGGGATTGTGGCGAGTTTACAAGCTGCGCCTGAGTTGCGTTCCGATTCGTTTGACGGATATCGACGGAGCGCTGGCCAAGACAGTTACTCAGTTCAGCGCTACGAGGTTGGTGACAGTGGGAACCTCGGAATTGGTAAACGTTCCGGCTGCCGTGGGATTTTTTCGTCCGATGATTATCGTTCCGTCGTGGGCGCTGCGGGAGCTTCCAGCTGAGGACTTGAACACTATCCTGCTGCATGAGTTCGCGCATCTGCAACGCTGGGACGACTGGACCAACCTGCTGCAAAAGGTCGTCCGCGCCGTTCTTGTTTTGAATCCGGCGGTGTGGTGGATTGAGAACCGTCTCTCCCTGGAGCGGGAGATGGCCTGCGATGATTTGGTGCTGGCAGAAACGGGCAATCCGCGCGGCTATGCGAAGTGCCTGATTTCGCTACTTGAAAAGAGTTTCGCGCGGCGGGGTTTGGCGATGGCGCAGGCGGCCGTGCATCGCGCGCAGGAAGCTTCGCTGCGTCTGGCGCAGATTCTCGATGCGGGGCGTCCGAATACGAAGAAGGTTTGGAAGCCGGCCCTGGGCTGCGTGGGAGTGCTTTCCGCGATCTGTGTTGCTGTCGCCGCACATGCTCCGCAGGTTGTAGGGTTCGAGCCTGGTTCGCCAGCGATTCGTTCTGATGCGGCCAATAGAAGCGCTATGGGCCAGCGCATGTTACCGGCCGCGGTGGTCATACCAGCGGCACTGCACACGATTTCATCGTCCTCACTCGACAAAACGTTCCGTTCACGCGATACCCGTTCATTCGATGGCCCTTCATTCGAAAACAAGCCGCGAGGAAGAGTTGTTGGAGCGGTGAGTCATCCGAAAACCGCTTCGCGTGCGGTGCCGTCGTTGATTGCCAAAACTGAGACACCGGCTCGGGGTCAGGCCGTCCAGGCTGAAGCGGGGCAAAATGTTCTTCAGCCGACAGAGCAGCCGAGAGAGACGCTGGTAATGATTCGGACCACCGAACGCACTGGGCCCGATTCGTGGACATGGAGCGTCTACGTGTGGCGGGTCGTTTGGACGAATCGAGTACAGGACGGAGCTGAGAAAGCGCCGGTCCCGCACAAAACGTAAGCGGAAATTTTTTTGCCATTTACAACTAAACAATTAGTTACAAAAGGAGAACGTAAAGATGCAAAGCTGGAAGAGAATGTTGACGCGGCGGCTGCTGGTCGCAGCCATCGCCGTACTTTCGGTCGCGTCGTTCGCGACCTACGAATTCACCAACCCTGCGCGAGCAGCTTCGGCTGCTCCCGCGGCAGCGCCGCTGGATGACAACAGTGTCGGCGCTTTGCTCACGCTCGATCGCGCCATGGAAACGCTCGCCGCCCGAGTCACTCCCGCGGTTGTGAACGTAACCGTGACTTCGAAACCCAACGGGCAGCAGGGCGGCGACGATTCCTCGCAAGACATGCAGCAGTTCTTTGGCCCGAACGGCCCGTTCGGAGGAGCGCCGTTTGGCCGCCAGTTCAACATGCCAAGAATGCCGCGCGAAAGAATTGAGCACGGCCTGGGCAGCGGCGTGCTCATTTCGCCGGATGGCTACATCGTCACCAATAATCACGTCGTCGACGGAGCCACGGACATCCGCGTGACGATGAGCAACCGCCAGGTTCTGCCCGCGAAGGTCATCGGTACCGATCCTCTGACCGATCTTGCGGTGATCAAAGTGAGCGGCAACAATTTGCCCAGCGTGCCGTGGGGAGATTCGGCCAAGCTGCACCCCGGCCAAACCGTGCTCGCGTTCGGCAATCCGTATGGCTTCCGCTTCACGGTGACGCGCGGCATCGTCAGCGCGCTGAATCGTCCGAATCCGGATCCCAGTGACCGCCGCAAACCCGGAGAGTTCATCCAGACTGACGCGGCGATCAATCCCGGCAACTCCGGTGGGGCGCTGGTGGATGCGCGCGGAGAGCTCATCGGAATCAACACGTTCTTAATTTCCTCCAACGGGTCCTTCTCGGGAATGGGTTTCGCGATTCCAACGCAGATCGTGCAACCCACCGTGGAGGCTCTAATCCGCGACGGCAAGATCAGTCACGGATACATTGGCATCGGCATTTCGGACGTGACGCCGGACAACGCTCACTTTTTCCAGATGAGCAATGCCACCGGTACGCTTGTGACGCAAGTCGATCCCAACTCTCCCGGAGGGAAGGCTGGTCTGCGCACTGGCGATGTCATCGTCAAATTGAACAATCAGACGGTGACGGACGCGGGTGAACTGCAGATGGAGGTCGGGCAGAAGCGACCAGGCGACACCATTCAACTCGAGGTTGTGCGCGACGGCAAGAACATGACGATTCCTGTGGCACTCGAAGCCATGGGCCCTTCCTCGAACGGCGGGACCGCGAGCAGCGAGCACGGGAAAGGCCGCTGGGGAATCAGCCTTGGCGATCTGAACCAGGCAGAGCGGGATCAGATGCAAATCCCCAGCGACGTTCATGGAGCAGTGGTCGAGGATGTGCAGCCTGGCAGCCCGGCCGACAACGCCGGCTTGCAGCGCGGAGACGTAATTGCCGAAGTGAACCGGCATTCGGAACAATCCGCGGCTGATGTGGCCCACGCGCTCTCTAATATTGCCAAAGGGGAGGATGCGCTGGTGCTGGTCTGGTCGAATGGAGGCAGCACGTTCCGGGTGTTGCATCCGAGCCAGGAGTAACTAACGTCATATTCCCTCGGTGGGAGCCGGGGCGGAGTATGGTTTGTCAGCGGCTGCTGAGGTAAACTAGACAACAGTTGCAACGGGAGCGAAATTTATGGCAGGTAGAGGAAAAGCCACGTTGGTACAAAGCGCGCTAGTCCTGGCCCTGATGGGAATTGTGGCCGGAGTTGTTGGCGGCCTGGTTGTGGGCGCCGCTACTGCTCCCAAGCCTGCGACCTCCTCGACCGCTCACTAGTGGACCGGGGCGCGCCGCGTTGCTATGCGATACTGAAGTCATGCAGTCCCCGCTTCAAGCCCCCAGCGCTGCTACCGATCCAAAGTCCGTAAAAGTTCACCTTACGACCAGCGCGGGTGTGGATATCGAGTGGTCGGACGGCCACGTTTCGCACTACGATTTCGTCTACCTCCGCAACGCTTGCCCATGCGCGATGTGCAACGAGCAGCGCGATAAATCCGGACGCAAACCTGGTGATCCACCGAAGCTTGCCCCAGGAGCGCTGCCGATGTTCAAGCCTGCGGCAAAACCAGTGTCGGCTGAGGCCATGGGCAAATACGCGATCCGGTTCAAATGGAACGATGATCACGATCTGGGGCTGTATTCGTGGAAGCTTCTGCGGGAAATTTGTCCGTGCGCGGAGTGCAGGGTAGCCTGAGGCATTCAAAATAAGCCCACTCGAATCATCCGCCAAATTGAACCATCCGAATCCTGGCCTGGCTTCTTCGGCAAGATGAATCCTTGTAAAATCAAACTATCAACCCCGGAGCCACTTCCGCATTGTCTTTTCTCGATCAACTGAATCCGCAGCAGCGTGAGGCCGTCGAGACCACTGAGGGGCCCGTGCTCATCCTTGCCGGGGCGGGGAGCGGAAAGACGCGCGTCATTACCTACCGTATCGCATACCTGATCGAGAACGCCGGTGTGATGCCTGAGTCGATTCTGGCGATGACGTTCACCAACAAGGCCGCCGCGGAGATGGGCGAGCGTGTCGAAAAACTTGTCGGCGGACTGAGCATTGCCAAGCCCGTGATCTCGACATTTCATTCTTTCTGCGTGCGCGTCCTCCGCCGCGATATTGAAGCTCTGCGGATTCCATCCGCCACGCCCGGGCAGCCGCCGATCGGCCACACGAAGAAGTTCGTCATTTACGACGAGAGCGACATGCAATCGGTTGTGAAGGGGATCATGAAGCGGCTCGGCCTGGATGACAAGCAGCTCACGCCGCGGACCGTGCTCTCGCGAATTTCGTGGGCCAAGAATCACATGCTCGATCCGCAGGAGCTGTACTTGCAGTCGGCCGATCCGAAGACGGAAAAGATCGCGCATCTCTACGAGGAATATCGCAAGGAGCTGCGCAAGGCCAATGCGCTCGACTTTGACGATCTTCTCTTAGAAGCAACGCGCCTGCTTAAGACTTCTTCGACAGTGCGCGAGTATTACAACCGCCGCCTTCAATATTTGCTGATCGACGAATATCAGGACACCAACCGTCCGCAGTACGAACTGATGCGAATGCTGGCTGGTGAGCGGCACAATGTCTGCGCGGTAGGCGATGAAGACCAGTCGATTTATTCCTGGCGCGGCGCCGACATTCGCAACATTCTCGAGTTCGAGCAGGATTTTCCAGAAGCCAAGATTATTCGCCTCGAAGAAAACTACCGCTCTACGCAAAACATTCTGCAGGCGGCGTCGTCAGTGGTGGCAAACAATCTGCGCCGCAAAGGAAAGAACCTGTGGACGGCGCGCCAGGGCGGCGCGAAGCTCGGATATTACGAAGCTCCGGACGGCGAGAACGAAGCGCTTTTCGCCGCCGACCATGTCGCAAAATATCTGCGCGAGGCGGCTCAGCGGGATGAAACTCCGCGCGCCGCTGTGCTCTATCGCACGAATTCACAGTCGCGGCTGTTTGAAGAGGCCATGCGCCGCTACGGCCTGAAATATAAAGTGGTCGGCGGATTCTCTTTCTATGAGCGATACGAGATCAAAGACATGATCTCATATCTCAAGGTGATTCAGAATCCGGACGATTCCATCTCGCTCTTGCGCGTGATCAACACGCCTACCCGCGGCATTGGAAAAAGCACCATCGAAACGATGGAACGCCTCGCATTGGAGACCGGGCTCTCACTTTGGGGAGCGGTCGGTGAGGCAATCCGGCGGCAACTTCTGCCTCAGCGTGCAATTTCAGCGTTGAAAAGTTTCCAGCAGCTCATTCTCGACGCGCAGGCCATGCTAAGCGGTACGTTCGCAGAAAACCTGTCTGAAAGTGTGGCGGCTGATATCCCGATTGGATCCACGCAGCAAAGTGGACAACCGATGGCTGGGCAGCAGGCCGAAGCCCTGCCTCTGGAGTCTGATGCGGGCGATTCTGCCGCCTTCGACCCCGAAGAATTCGAAAACACCTCCTTCGACTTCGGCGGAGCCTACGGCGTCTCCGACGAAGAAAGCGCGGCTCCTGACGCAGCCGCGAACAAACCGCCTCATGTTTTCGAGAACGAAGCGGCCAACCTCGCCCCGTCTGACTCCGCAAGTGCGTTTCCCGCCGCCACCGTGAGCACGGCTGACATTCTCAAATTCCTCATCGACCGCACGGGCTATATCAAATTGCTTGAAGCCGAAGACACGCCGGAGGCCTTCTCCCGTATCGAAAACCTGCGCGAACTGGTCAACGCCGCCATGGACTCGCGCGACCGCGGCGAGACTCTCGATCAATTTCTCGATCACGCCGCCTTGATCAGCGACGCCGACGACTACGATGAGAGGTCCCAGATCACCCTGATGAGCCTGCATGCCGCCAAGGGACTGGAGTTTCCCCTGGTTTTTCTCAGCGGACTGGAAGAAGGATTGTTTCCGCATTCGCGCACGATGCTGCAGCCGGACGACGTCGAAGAAGAACGCCGTCTCTGCTACGTCGGCATGACGCGAGCTATGGATCAGCTCATTCTCACGCGCGCGGTCTATCGTCGCCGCTACGGCACGGACCTGCCGGAAGCCAGCGTTCCGTCCCGTTTTCTGGAAGAAGTGCCGATCCAGTTGATTGAAGAATTAGGCCGTCGCCGCACAGCACGCGTGTCCACGGGAACGTCCGTTTATTCGACGAATTCGGGGGCTTTCGGGCGCACATCCGGGCGAAGCTCCTCGGCCACCCACTCGGAGAACGCTCATTACTCCTACGAAGACGAAGATCAGAGCACAGCCTGGAAGCGCGGAGCGCCGGCAAGCGCTTCCCGCCAAAAGCCCACGGCTCCAGCCAAGCCTTACAACTCGATCGAGAACATTGCCGAGTTTTTCGCCAGCCGGGGAAAGAAATTTACGGTTCCGAAAGCACAACCCGAGGAACCCACGGGCAAGCGCGGATTCCGTCCTGGGCAGAAGGTGCGCCATCCGAAATACGGCGAGGGAACGGTCTACCGGCGAGAAGGAGAAGGCGAAGATGCCAAGATTACGGTACAATTTCTTCGCTTCGGCTTGAAAAAGCTGGTGGAGAAGTACGCGCAGCTGGAACGGGCGTGAGCGGATCAGTTCCCCTCCCGGGAGAGACCATTATGATGAAAAGAACCTTCAGCTCGGCAGCGATGGGCTTGTTGGCGCTGTTCGCGGCTTCCACACTTTTCGCGCAGGTAACGCCAGTCCGGCACGAGCGTCGTCCGGCGGCATCGCAGGAAAACGTACCGTCGCCGGAGCCGAAGCAGCCGAACTATCTATACTTCAGCATCCTCAATGGCACACCCAAGGGTCTCACGCTCCATCACGACACCGAAGTTGGCACCAACAAGCCAATCGATGTCTATATGTACCCGATTGAGCTGCAGGTCGTGAATTCCGACGGCAATCTTGAGCCGGAAGGCCTGATCATCGATAACTTCTATACCGCCCACGCAGTGGATCCGCTAACGGCGCCGAACCCGAACAACGCCCGCGACTGCAAGATCTGGAACGCCCTGGTGCTGAACGAAATCAAGAATCGCAATCCGAAGTCGCCCACATGGTCGTATGTTGAGTTTACGATTGCGCAGGGCGCACGCGTTATCGATACCAACGAAGACGGTAAGGTATTCTGGAGTGACGATATTGAATGTTGGGGATCGAAAGACCGCTTCGCGCCGTTTTAACTGAAGGCGATGAGCAAAATGCCCGCTGCGAAAACCGCGGCGAAGTGAAACAACAATCTGCAGTGAGAAGAGGACAAGTACCGCAATCATGGCAAACACAGCAACCCTAACCAAAGAAGAACGCAAGAAATCGAAGCGCGCCGCGCGCAAGAAGGCGAAAGTGGAAAAGCCGAAGAAACCCCGCGACTATGCTCGCGGATCGAAAAAGCGGAAAGTGAAAAAGCTGGCTCGCGGCCAATCGAAACGGTAAGGTTCGGTAAAGCGGGCGCTTCGCATTTCGCCGGAAGATTCGAAATCGAAAAGGAAATCGACCGGCGGAATGCTTAGCGCGGTATGCTGAGTGCCTGTTCCAGGAGACAACGACCACTTGTCCCAATCATCCACCGAACCCGCCGAAAAAACGATCCGCACCTCTGACAACCAGCTGTTCTGCTGCAAGTCGATCGACAAGCTGATTTCGGAATCTGAGAGTCCCGGACATCGCCTGCAAAAAACTCTCGGTCCGTGGTCCCTGACGGCTTTGGGGATCGGCGCCGTCATTGGTTCCGGAATTTTTGTTCTTACCGGGACAGCGGCCGCCGGCGAATACTTTCAGGCGCCATCGATTTTGCACGCGCAGGTTCTCGATATCGTCGTCAACTTCCTGCGCGGAGGCGGAATGGGCGCGGTGCTCATGCACGGGCGCCCGGCTGCCGGACCTTCGATTGCGATTTCATTTTTTCTGGTCGCGCTCGCCTGCAGTTTCGCCGGCCTGTGCTATGCCGAACTCGCTTCGATGATCCCCATCGCGGGTAGCGCCTACACTTACTCTTACGCCACGCTGGGAGAAATCTTCGCCTGGATTATCGGATGGGATCTGATCCTCGAATACGTCGTCAGCAACGTCGTTGTAGCTATCGGATTTAGCGCATACACTAAGGCGCAGCTTGCCTCTTTCGGTTTAAACCTGCCTGACCGATGGTCGACACCGGTGTGGGAATCCGGGCGATGGACGGGCGCTTACTTCAATTTCCCGGCGTTTCTCATCATTTTTATCCTGACAGTCCTGCTGGTGCGCGGCATCAGAGAATCTGCCAAGGCCAATAACATCATGGTCGCGATCAAGATCGGCGCTATTCTGGTGTTCCTGGTGGTCGGCGGGGCTCTGGTGAATCCTGGCAATTGGCGTCCCTTCGCGCCGTCGGGGTTCGGCGGCATTGTGACGGGAGGTGCCATCGTCTTCTTTACCTACATCGGATTCGATTCCGTCTCCACAGCTGCAGAGGAGTCGAAGAATCCGCAGCGTGACTTGCCTTTTGGCATCATCGCTTCGCTGATTGTATGCACCATTCTCTATGTAGGCGTCTCTATCGTGCTTCTGGGGATGATGAAGTACACGACCTTTGTTACCGGTGAAGCTGCTGATGCGCCTGTCGCCTACGCGCTCAAGGTACTCGGAGCCAGCCGGTGGTCGCGCTCGATTATCGTGATCGGCGCTCTTACGGGGATGATTTCGTCCTTGCTTGTCTTCCAGTATGGGCAGGCTCGCGTCTGGTACGCGATGTCGCGCGACCGGCTTTTCCCGGCGCTCTTTTCTAAAGTTCACGCCAAGTTCAAGACGCCGCATTACTCTACCTGGATCGCGGGCTTCGCGGTCGGAATCCCTGCGGGAATTTTTGCCATCAGCGACGCCGCCGATCTGTCCAACATTGGTACGCTTTTCGCCTTCGTCCTGGTTTCGCTTGGGGTCATCATCCTGCGGCGCACGCAGCCTGACCGGAAGCGCATTTTTAAAGTGCCGCTGGTCCCGTGGTTTCCCCTGATTTCCATCATCCTTTGCGGCGGGCTTATGACCGGACTCACTGTCATTACGTGGTTGCGCTTCATTGTCTGGCTCGGCCTCGGGCTGCTGATTTACGTCTTCTATAGCCGCCATCGGAGCGAGTTCGCGAAGAAGTAGCTCTCAGCCATCAGCCCTCAGCAAAACTGCTCGTCATCCTGTCTCTAACGACGGTGCACGCTGTCAAGCGAATTTGGGCGAGACTCTCCGCTGACGCTTTTTGAGCTTACAAAAGCGCCATTTCGCTCTCTCGGAAAGCCTTTGACTTTGCAGACCAA
>Ga0307474_10000201_pt1 | contig 43267 bp, 41 predicted proteins | sample atmos_gasesECM1C_2_FD_203312 | JGI IMG/M metagenome (GOLD analysis project Ga0307474, IMG submission 203312) | Hardwood forest soil microbial communities from Morgan-Monroe State Forest, Indiana, United States - atmos_gasesECM1C_05 | ecosystem: Environmental > Terrestrial > Soil > Temperate... | reverse complement strand
CACGGCATCCTTTACACTCCCGCGCTCGCTACGCTCGCGCGGAAGTGTAAAGGATGTCCCGAGACGTTTTGTAAAGGATGTCATGAGACGGAACACAAAGAAAGCGAAAGAGTGGGGCACGCAACATCAAAGTGACAATCACCCGCAACGTCCGGGCCACTCGCCCGTCAAGGCAAAAGATGTCTGCTCCCCCGCTTATCCCTGCGACAGCGTTTGCGCTTTACGAGGGTGGCTCGTGCCGGATTCTACGATCCGAGTGCGCCTTGAAACAGGGGGTACAGGCGGTCTCCGATTACGCGATAGATTACGAAGGCGCTGCCGGTGTCGGAAACCTGGCGGAAGAGGAGCTCGGCGCGGCCGTCTCCATCGACGTCGACGGCGTCGATCAGGTCGAGGCGCGGGATCAGGTCAGTGTGTTGGGTGTCGGTTACGTTGGCCAGGGCTTTGTGAAGATCGCCGTTCACATCTTCGCGAACTACCAGGGTGACCATGTATTGCAAATCTGGGCTGTCTGGGTTACGCGAGGAATGTGGCATGCGAGCGTTTGCTGTCAGCACCAGCTCGGGCTCATTGATATCCGCGAGGTCAAAAACCCGGAGCTGCACGTCTTCAAACGTGGGTTGCACTGGCTTCGCAGCTGCCGCCTTGGTGTGCTGCACAGGAGCATGGACGGGTTGCGCTGGGCTTGCGGTTGCGGGTCCGAGGGCTGCCGCGCGGGCTCGGATTTCGTCCGCAGCCATGGCCAGCATCTTCTTGCGGAATTGTTGCTCTTCTTCTGGCTTCAGGTTGTAGGTATAGGGAAGGGGATCGGGGCCGTTCGAGTCGGAGATTGCGGGGATTAGCTGGATCTGGTTTGCGGTCTCCGTGGCTGACGGGACTGCGGATGACGATTCGGGCGTGGTCGGGCTCGTCGGAGACGCGGTTGCAGTATGCGCGCCTGGCTTAGCCGAGGTGGCTGCCATCGCCTTCTTCTGGGCGTCTTCCGCCGATTCTGCGCCCGCCTTGCCCCGCTTCAGGGCGGGCCGGTTTTTGTCCTCGGGAGGGTTGTCTTCCTGCGCCGGTTGCGCTTCTTGCTGGGGTGGAGTTGTGGTTGAAGGGGATGCGGAAGAGGTTGGCGCGGTGGCCGGTTGCGGAGCGGGTGCTGGAGATGCGCTGGTTGAACCGGCCGGTGCGGGTTGCGTCTGAGGCGGCGTAGTGGGGGCGGGCGGCGGCTCCGGTGGTTTGGGCTTTTCGTTGCCTGCACGGCGCAGTACCGGCGGACCTTCATCGTCATTTATACCGCGCGGTATCGACGGGACGGGCTTTTTCGCTACCTTGGCCTTGATTGAACTGGCCGTCTGCCAGTTGCCTTCGGCGAGCCACTCGATGGCATTGGTTCCGTTTTTCCTTTGCAATGCTCCGGTCACCGTAAACAGTCCCATGGAGACTCCGGTGTGCACGGCTTCGTACACAGTGTCGCTCCAGAGCGCCATGGGGACGGGAGCGGCCTTGTAGGCGCTGGCATCGTAGTATTTGCCGTCGATCAGGATGGTGATTGGGATCAAGCGGGCTTTGCCATTTGGCGCAAGTTCCAGCAGACCGAGGGCGCGCGGTCCTTTGCTGGTCTTCGGGGCACGAGTGATTTGCGCCGGTGCCGCCGGCGGAAATGCGGTTTGCAGGAAAATGGCCAGGGCGACATAGATGACGCGCCACCGGGCGGTGCGGTATAACGTTGATCGTGAGGTTGATCGAAAAGGAGAGGGAGTCATGGAGATCAATATTAATGATAAAGCCCCGGAGTTCACTTTGCCTGATCAGAATGGCGAGCCGGTCTCGCTGAAGAATTTTCGCGGCAAGTGGGTGGTGCTGTATTTCTATCCCCGGGCCGATACCCCGGGATGCACCATTGAGGCCTGCGAGTTTCGCGATTCGCACAAGAAGACGGAGAAGAGCGGGGCTGTGGTTCTGGGGGTTTCGCCGGATGAACCGAAGGCGCTCAAGAAGTTTGAGGAAAAGTTCGATCTCCCGTTCACCCTTTTGGGAGATGCTGACAAGAAAGTTGGCAATGCCTACGGCGTGATCCAGGAAAAGAATATGTATGGCAAGAAAGTCATGGGCGTAGTGCGAACTACGTTCATCATTGGCCCGGATGGGAAGATCAAACACGTCTTTAATAAAGTGAAGGCGGAGGGCCACGCCGGAGAGGTGCTGGCGTTTCTGAAGGACGCTGCGAAAGGCGCGGCTTAGCGGAGGGTGGTTTCGTAGAGCTGCGCTCGAAATGACACATGGACGAATGACAAATGGAAAAGCGAATTGACGCAATTCCGGAGGGAAGGTATCGGCCCGCGGGTTTGACAAGAGCCCCTTCCGCCACGTAATTTCAAACTTCTGCCCTTCATACACGTCCAACCTCCTGGAGGTCCAATGATCCGTGCTCTCAAGTTGTTTGCCACCGTTCTGGTAGTGGGCTCGCTGGCTGCTGCGCAGGATGTTACTTCTTTCGAGAAGCGCACTACGGTCAAGAAGCTGGACAACGGATTGACCGTGGTGATCTGCGAGCGGCCCGAGGCGCCGGTATTTTCTTTCTTCACTCACGTGGATGCTGGTTCGGTGCAGGATCCCCTGGGCCAGACCGGGCTGGCGCACATGTTTGAGCACATGGCGTTCAAGGGTACGGACAAGATCGGTACCACGAATTACGCGGCGGAGAAAGTTGCGCTGGAGAAGGTGGAGCAGGCTTATGCGGCTTACATCGCAGAGCGCGACAAGCCGGTCGATCGGGACGAGACGAAGCTGAAGGATTTGGAAAAAGGGTGGAGGGATGCCGTCGCCGAAGCTCAAAAATACGTGAAGCCCAATGAATTTCCGCAGATCGTGGAGATTAACGGCGGCGAGGACTTGAACGCCAACACCAGCGATGACGAGACCAATTACTTTTACTCGTTTCCTGAAAATCGGCTGGAGCTGTGGGCTTATCTGGAGTCGGAGCGCTTCCTGCATCCGGTGATGCGCGAGTTTTACAAGGAGAGGAATGTGGTGATCGAGGAGCGCCGCATGCGCACTGACAGCAACCCCATCGGGCGGCTGTTGGAACAATTCACCACGGCGGCGTTTCAGGCGCATCCTTACCATCGGCCGACCATTGGCTGGACATCGGACTTGAATTCGTTTTCGGCTACCGACGCCAAGAAGTTTTTCGACACGTACTACATTCCATCCAATATGGTCGTTGCCGTGGTGGGTGATGTAAAGGCTTCGGATGCGATGCCGGTTGTCGAAAAGTATTTCGGGCGCATTCCTTCGCACGCGAAGCCGGACGAGCGTACGACCACGGAGCCGCCACAGAACTCCGAACGGCGCGTGGTGCTGCAGGAGATGTCGCAACCGCTCTATCTTGAGGGCTATCATCGGCCTGACTTCCGCAGCGCTGACGATGCCGTCTACGACTCGATTGCCGACCTGATGTCGAACGGACGCACCTCGCGGCTGTACCGGGCGCTGGTGCGGGACAAGAAAATCGCGTCCGATTCGGCGGGCTTTACTGGACTGCCGGGCAACAAATATCCGCATCTTTTTGCCTTCTATGCATTTCCTCTTCCTGGGCACAAGCCGGACGAAATGGCGGCGGCGATTCATGTCGAGATCGAGAAGCTGAAGAAAGAAGACATCAGCGATGAGGAATTGAAGATGATTAAAACGCGGGCCAAGGCAAACTTGCTGCGCAGCCTGGGCAGCAATGAAGGGCTGGCCAACAGTCTGGCTTTGTACCAGGCTCGATATGACGACTGGCGCGAACTGTTTCACTCGGTTGACCGCATTGATAAGGTCTCGACGGCGGATATTCGTCGCGTAGCTAATCTGACTTTTGTTCCCACCAACCGCACCGTAGGGATTATCGAAACCAAGGGCGGAGCGCCGGCGGCCGACCAAAAAGGAGGGGCGCAATGAAGGGTCATCGTTCGCTCATTCTGCTTGCAGTTGTGGTTCTTTGGAGCGCAGTCGTCCCGAGAGCTGTGGCGCAGGCTGCCGATTGGCAGCAGATCCCAATTCCTCCGCTACCGGCGTTTCATCCGCAGCAGCCCAAGCGCTTCGAGTTGCCCAACGGCATGGTGGTGTTCCTGCAGGAAGACCATGAGCTGCCACTAATTGATGGTTCTGCGCGCATCCGGGGCGGCTCGCGTTCGGAGCCTGCGAGCAAAATCGGAATGATGGATATTTACGGCGAAGTATGGCGCACGGGTGGAACTAAAACGCAGACCGGCGATCAGCTCGACGACTACCTGGAGATTCGCGCCGCCAAGGTTGAAACCGGCAATAACGTGGACTCGACCACGATCTCGTGGTCTTGCCTTAAGGGCGATTTCGACGATGTGTTCAAGGCGTTCAATAACGTGCTGCGCGAGCCTGAATTCCGCGCTGACAAAGTCGACCTGGCACAGAGAGAAATGTACGACGCGATTTCGCGGCGCAACGACGATGTGAGCGCGATCGCGGCCCGTGAGTCGGTGAAGCTGGCCTATGGAGCCAACAATCCGTACGCTCGCGAGGCCGAGTACGCCACCGTTGCCGCGGTCACCCGGCAAGACCTGGTCGATTGGCACGATGCACACGTGCATCCCAACAATATTATTTTGGGAATCGTCGGCGATTTTGATTCTGCCGCCATGGAGGCTAAGCTTCGCCAGTCCTTTGGCGATTGGCCCAAGGGACCGCCAGTAAAAGTGGACAAAATCGAGTTTCAGCCGGCGAAGCCCGGGTATTATCTGATTCCGAAAGAAGACGTGAACCAGAGTTCTATCCGGATGACGGAGCTGGGAATCCGGCGGGATAATCCGGACTACTACGCGGCTCAAGTTTTCAATGAGGCATTCGGGGGCGGTTTTTCCTCACGGTTGTTCAAGAGCATTCGCACCGCGCAAGGGCTGGCGTATGGCGTCGGTGCGGGGATAGGCGCGTCATTTGATCATTCCGGGATCGTGCGCATTTCCATGAGTACCAAGAGCGCGACCACGGTGGAATCGGTCCAGGCTCTTTACAAGGAGATCGACGGTCTGGGAAAGAATCCGATTTCGGACGACGAGATCAAACGGGCCAAGGATTCCATCCTGAACTCGTTCGTCTTCAACTTTGATTCGCCGGAGAAGGTGCTCCACGAACGCATGGCCTACGAGTTCTATGGATATCCGGCGGATTACCTGGAACGCTATCGTGCCGGGGTTGAAAAAGTCAGCAAGGAAGATGTGGCTCGCGCCGCCGCCAAGTACCTGCACAAAGACAAACTCGCGGTGCTGGTGGTGGGCAATACGGCGGATTTCGACAAGCCGCTCGATTCGCTGGGTTCAGTGACCAAGGTGGACATCACGATTCCGCCGCCCCCGGGCGAACAGCCGGGAGCTCCTCCGAAACCTGGCTCAGATTCAGGTGGTGAGACGCAGTAAAAGAATCCCTGGTGATGGACGGGCGTCTCGGCCGTCAGAGCCGCACAAGTATATTGTTTTTCATGCCGAGAAAGTGAGCGATTCCGGGCTCGTTGCGGCGCTGGCGAAACCCAGGTTCCTCGTCGCGTTCGCTCCTCGGAATGACAGAGGGCTCTACCACCTGCCTTGAGCTGGCGGCTGTGGACAGGCCCCAAAACAAAAAGCCCCGCTCATCCAGTGGGGCCTTCGAAGACTGAAACGCAGCCTGTCAAGCACTTCAAGTATAAGACTAATCTACAAGTGCCATCATTTCCTTCGGACTGGAAGAAATACTTCTTGACCCGTCCCGTTTCCGTAGTTTATTCTAATGGCGAACAAAAAGCGAAATACAACATGGCTTCCCTGCCACTGCTTCCGGATTCCAAGCCCAAACTTGTCGGCATCGCTCGCCTGGCCGCGGAGGGAGAAACACTGCGGCAAGGGCACGAGGTGGAATACTTCACGCTGCCTGTCCGTTCGCTTCTCAATCGTTGTACCGGCGTGCGGATGCCTTTCACTTGGACGATCAATCCCTATCGCGGATGCGAGTTTGCCTGTAAATACTGTTACGCCCGGTACACGCACGAATTCATGGAACTGAGGGATGGCGCTGACTTCGAGCAGAAAATCTTCGTGAAGCAACATGCCGCAGACTTGCTGAGGCAGGAGCTTCGGCAGGTCAAGGCAGGAGAAGAAATCGCGATCGGAACCGCTACCGATCCCTATCAACCGGCAGAGCGGCGGTTCGAGGTGACGCATGCGATCCTCGAGGAATTGGCGCGGCATCGCGGGCTCGAAATCGGCATTGTCACCAAGTCCAATCTTGTTTTGCGGGATGCTGAGGTGCTGCGGCAGATTGGTCAAAACAACCGGTTGTTCGTCAACATCACCATAACCACTCTAAACGTCGACCTGGCGCGCATTCTCGAACCGCGCGCACCTCGACCCGACCTGCGGCTGGAGGCGATGGAAAAGTTGAACCAGGCAGGCATCGCGGCAGGCGTGATCTGCGCTCCCGTGCTCCCCGGGATCACCGATTCAGCACGCGACCTCGAGGCGCTGGTGCAGGCTACGGCCCGGGCGGGCGGAAAATATATCTTCGCCAATTCCCTCTTCCTGAAGCCTTGTTCCGCGGCCGTGTTCCTGCCGTTTCTGGAAAAGGAGTTCCCCGAGCTGGTCGAAAATTACCGGCAGCGCTTTAAGGATCGCGCGTTCCTCCCGGCATCGTACCGGAAGCGGCTTTCGCAACTGATGAAGCGCCTGCGGGAGAAGCACGGCATTCCAAGCGATTATGATCGTTACAGTCAAAAGACGCATCCCCCCGCTGAAGCCGAGCCCGATGAGCAGATGAAATTATTCTGATCGTAAGTCAACGTGCTGGTTCGCAGCTTCGAGCGGGTTCCCTTGCGAGCCTCTATAATGTCAGCTTCCAGACGGCCCGTGATGCCTCCTCCGAATTCACAAGCCGCAACCACTCCTCCTCCGCCAGCGCCGCGCAGGCCGGAGATCTTCGTGCAACTCGATAGATTCTGGCAGCGTGTCACTGAGGGACTTGAACTCAGCCAGCTTTGGAAGCAGTTCAGCGCCGATGCGCGCGCCAGCTACCGGCTCTATCATCGTGACTTTCGAGCCCGCGCTCCGCAAGAGACTCGCAAACGCGGCTTCTGGAATACGGCGCAGGAGTACGCCTGGGCAATCCTCGAAAAGCTAACCCCAGCGCGACGAGTATTGTTGCTGGTCGGCGTTGTGCTGCTGATCTTTCCATCCGGGGGGTTCAGCTATCACGGGAAGAGTGGAGAAATCGAGGTCGTCGAACTCGATCTTAAATTCTGGGGCGGAGCCGTGCTTTTCGTGCTGCTGATGCTCGAAGTCGCAGATCGGGTGGTGATGAAACGCGACCTTGAGATCGCGCGCGATATTCAGAGATGGCTGCTCCCCGCGAAGCCTCCGCAAGTCCGCGGTCTGGACATTGCCTTCGCCGCTCGACCCGCGAATACTGTCGCCGGGGATTTCTACGACGTTTTTCCTCGCCCAGCCGCAGAATCCAGCGAACCGCATTTCCTCCTGGCGGTAGCGGATGTAGCGGGGAAGAGTATTCCGGCGGCGCTACTCATGGCGACTTTCCAGGCCAGCCTCAAAACTCTTTCGGAGACTTCGTGTTCTCTCGCCGACCTGGTGACGGGCATGAATCACTATGCCTGCACAAACAGTCAGAGCGGTCTCCGCTTCACCACTGCGTTTCTGGCGGAGTTCGACCCGGCCAGCCGTACGTTGACCTATATCAACGCCGGGCACAACGCTCCGATCCTGCGCTTGAGTTCGGGGGCAATCGTACGTCTGTCGAATGGCGGGCTGCCCCTGGGAATGTGGGCGGATAAAACCTATGAAGCTGGCTCCGTAATCCTGCAACCTGGCGATTGGCTGGTGATCTTCACGGATGGCGTGGTGGAAGCGATGAATGGACGCACTGAGGAGTACGGAGAACAGCGACTGCTCAACGTTCTGCAGGGCGGAATTGAGGCCACTCCGGATGAACTACTGCGCCGTATCATCGGCGAACTGGACGCCTTCGTGGGCCCCACACCGCAGCACGATGATGTGACCTGCATGCTGGTGAAAGTGGCGTAGGCGGTGCCTGGCCCACTCAGAAAATGGGATCCAGTTGACGGATTTTGTCACCTTTCACCGGCCAAGGCCGTCCCCATAAATTGTTCCTACCCTCACAGTGTTTCCCGCCCAAGCAGGCATGAGACTTAGTCCGAAGTAACAGGTGGGCCGTTGTTTATCGGCAATGGCAACCAGATTGCCGTAGGTCTGGAGGCGGGCATTACGAGAGTCACCCTTTGTCGGAGACATTGTGAAACAGAAAACGCGGACACAAAGAGGCTTCTCGCTGATCGAGTTGCTGATTGTGGTAGCCATTATTCTAATTATCGCTGCCATTGCCATTCCGAACCTGCTGCGGGCGCACATCTCGGCCAACGAGTCGTCCGCCGCCAGCTCAATTCGGACCATCAGCACAGCTCAGATCAGCTTTAACTCTACCTACCCGATGACCGGTTTTTCGACGACGATGGCAGCACTGGGACCGCCGGCCGCGACGGGTTGTCCGGCAGCGGGGCCTGTCGCCGCGAATGCTTGCTTGATCGACTGGTTGCTGGCGCAAGCGATAGCGCCGGCTTCGTCCAAGAGCGGCTACTATTACGGGATAGGCAACCCGGCCGGCGGGCCTCCGACCGTCGGTTATACCGCTGGGGCGGCGGCGGCTACATTCAACCAGAGTGGCGTGCGCGGTTTCTGCTCCACCGAAGACGGCGTCATCCATTATGATCCCGCACACAACGCAGCCCCAACTACGGTTGCCTTAACCTGCCAAACAGCGCCTTACGTAGTATTGCAATAGTTCGAGTTGGCGAAGTACCTGGGGGAGGGTACAAACTGGGAGCAACGGAGTAATCCGTTGCTTCTTATTTTGTTTTTGGAATTGCCAGGCCCGTGAATCGTTTGCTCGCGAATGGCTGAATCTCACCATAAGTACCAGAATGACACAACTTGTCATGTTGCCGACAAAATCTGCTAGAGACCACCCTTCCGTATGCGACCGCCTTCAGGCACAATGGTTACAGAAGATTGCTGAACCCTTGAAAACAAACTACGCTCAACAGTCGGAATCTACCCTTTGGTAACTACTGGTTCTGGCCGCTAAAATGCGAACATAATCGGCAATTGGGTCTACTGAGACCACATCTGATAAACGGAGAAGAAGGGAACACACATGCGGAAACAAAAGGGTTTTTCATTAATTGAGTTGCTGATCGTGGTGGCGATCATTCTGATCATCGCTGCGATTGCTATCCCGAACCTGTTGCGCGCCCGTATTTCGGCCAACGAATCGTCCGCGGCCAGCTCGATTCGTACCGTCAACACGGCGCAGGTTAGCTTCTATTCCATGTACCCGGCGTTTGGCTATTCGACGACGATGGCAGCCCTTGGGCCGCCAGCCGCGACCGGTTGCCCTGCCGCTGGCCCGGTGGTTGGCAATGCTTGCTTGATTGACTGGCTATTGTCACAGGCGATCGCAGTAGCGTCGGCCAAGAGCGGTTACTTCTTTGGCGTTGGCAACCCGGCCGGTGGCCCGGTTTGGACAGGCTACACAGTTGGTGGCGTACCCGCGTCCTTCAACCAGAGTGGCGTGCGCGCCTTCTGCTCGAACGAAGATGGCGTGATCCACTACAACCCGTCCGCCGGTGCCGGTGCGGCCCCGACCACGGTAAATTTGACCTGCGTCACCGCCCCGTTCGTGCAGTTGCAGTAGTTTGAATTTGGCAAAGTACCTGGGGGAGGGTACGAGCCGGGGAGCAACGGAGCAATCCGTTGCTCCTTATTGTTTTTTTTAAAGCAAGAATGTCGTTACTCCCGCAAGCCGCTTGTGACGGGGCTGGCTTTCATTCGTGAGCTTGGAAGCCGGTAACTTGATACAACGCGTCAGGCTAGTGACACAATTTGGCAGGAAATTACCCTTAGCTCCAAGGCACATCTTTACTTCGGATTGCTGGAGCCTTGGAAACATTGCTCCGAGAAAATCTGAACCCTCACTAAAGTAACTTTTGGTTCTGGCCATTAGAGTGCTCTTATAAGTAATTAGATTACATCCATGAAGATTGCACTCAAACCTACGGGAAAAGGAATACGCATGCGAAAGCAAAAAGGGTTTTCACTGATTGAGCTGCTGATCGTGGTGGCAATTATTTTGATCATCGCCGCGATCGCGATCCCGAACTTGTTACGGGCGCGCATCTCGGCCAACGAATCGTCTGCGGCCAGCTCGGTTCGTACCGTCAACACGGCACAGGTTAGCTTTTATTCCATGTACCCGGCGTTTGGTTATGCAACGACGATGGCTGCCCTTGGGCCGCCAGCCGCGACCGGTTGCCCTGCCGCTGGCCCGGTGGTTGGCAGTGCATGCTTGATTGACTGGCTACTGTCGCGAGCCATCGCGGTAGCAAGTGCCAAGAGCGGTTATTTCTTTGGCGTTGGTAATCCGGCCGGTGGCCCGGTGTGGACGGGCTACACGGTTGGCGGCGTGCCTGCGTCCTTCAACCAGAGTGGCGTGCGCGCCTTCTGCTCGAATGAAGATGGCGTGATCCACTACAACCCGTCCGCCGGCGCCGGCGCAGCCCCGACCACGGTAAATTTGACCTGCGTCACTGCCCCGTTCGTGCAATTGCAGTAGTTAGAATTTGGCGAAGTGCCTGGGGAGGGTACAAGCCGGGGAGCAACGGAGCAATCCGTTGCTCCTTTGTTTTTGGGCGTGATACGTTGCGGGGTGAACAGAGCTGACTTCCACAAGCGGGCCGGAAGTCGGTCCCCCTTTTTTACTTTCGTAACCTTCTAATTTCGGCAGGTGCTCGCATCCGCAGTGATTTTGCTTATAATTTTCTTACCGGACTGAATGGAGGCCTTTCAGCTCTACGCAATGACCGCCATCGATATTCTTGGTCTCGAGAAAACCTACAGCGTGGGCTTCTGGCGCAAGACGCCGAGGTGTGCTTTAAAGCCGCTGCATCTGCGAGTGGAGGAAGGGGAAATCTTCGGCTTTCTCGGCCCCAATGGCGCGGGGAAGACGACCACGCTCAAGATGCTGATGGGGTTGGTCTACCCAACTGCGGGATCGGCCCGGATCCTGGGCATGGAAATCAACGATCCGCGAATGAAAGCGCAGATCGGATTTCTTCCCGAGCAACCGTATTTCTATGACTACCTGACGGCCGGCGAACTGCTCAACTACTACGGGCAACTTTCCGGTGTTCCGCCCAAAGAACGTTCGCGCAAAGTCCGCGAGGTTCTCGACCGAGTAGGGCTACCCGACGTGATGCAAGTACAGTTGCGAAAATTTTCCAAAGGCATGCTGCAGCGGGTAGGCATTGCGCAAGCCATTCTGCACGATCCCAGGATTGTTTTTCTTGACGAACCTATGTCCGGGCTCGATCCCATGGGCCGCCGCGAAGTGCGCGATTTGATGGAACAATTGAAGCATGAAGGCAAAACGGTTTTCTTCTCCACGCATATCCTCTCCGACGCCGAAGCGCTCTGTGATCGAGTGGCGATCATTCATTTGGGCGAGCTGCGGAGCGTGGGTGCCGTGGCCGATCTGACCTCGAGCGTCGAAGGAAAAATCGAACTGGTCTGGCACGGGAACAAGATCCCAAGCTCAATGAAGGCGTTGGGCGCGGACTGTCATGTAACCGGCGACACGGTTCGTGCCGTCCTTCTCGAAGGCAATCAGGACGCTGCCCTGGAGGCGCTGCGACGCGAACAGTTGCGGATTATCTCTCTAATTCCGGTGCGGACTTCGTTGGAAGAGTATTTTGTGCGCAAACTGCAACCGTCCAAGGCAGTTGCCGGGGTAACGAAATGAGCGGACGAATCGCCTACATTGCCTCCAACACTTTTCGCGAAGCGGTGCGCGATCGCGTCCTGTATAACCTGATCGCATTCGCACTGTTGATGTCGGGCGCGGCCGTTCTGGTCGGGCAAATTTCCATTGGCATCGAGCGCCTGGTGGTGATCAACCTGGGCCTGACGGCGGTTTCGTTGTTTGGCATTGTGATCGCCATTTTCATTGGCATCGGGCTGGTCTCGAAAGAAATTGATAAGCGAACTCTCTATACCGTTCTTTCCCGTCCGGTTCAGCGATGGGAGTTCATTGTCGGAAAGTTCTTCGGTCTGGCGGGCACGCTGGTGGTCAACGCATTGTTCATGGCGCTGGGAGTGTTCGTAGCCTTGCTCTATGTATCGCACCACTTCCAAGCGACTGATGGCTGGGTGCTGATCGCGGTGTATTTCATCATCCTGCAGTTTCTGATTATCACCTCGCTGGCGCTTCTGTTTTCGACGTTTTCGTCTCCGCTGTTGTCGGCGGTGTTTGCGTTTTCCTTGTTCGTGATTGGCACCTTCGCGGAAGACCTGCGAGGATTCGCGGGCTTGACCAAAGGCATCGTGCGCTGGCTAGCCACGGGTGCGGCCTATCTGGTCCCGAACTTTTCCGCGCTGAATGTGATCAGTTCTGTAGCCCACGAGCAACCGGTGGCGGGACAACTCATCCTATCGAATACGGCGTATGCTCTGGTTTATGCCAGCATGGCTCTGTGCGGAGCGGTGCTGATTTTCGAGCGCCGGAATTTGAAATGAGGCCTTCGCTTCGAATCACAATCACCGCCGGCATTCTGCTGGTGGCGTGCCTGACGGGCTCGGTATTGTTGCTACAGCGTATCGATCGCGAGCGCACGGGAGCTACGCTCGAGGAGGTGCTTTACATCTCCTCGCCCAACCTGCTCAAACGCATGAGCCTGGGATACGACGGGTTACTCGCCGACGTTTATTGGACGCGGGCGGTGCAGTATTTCGGAGACAAGCTCACGCGAGGCTCGGAGCATTTTGACTTGCTGGCGCCGCTGCTCGAAATCACGACGGCGCTGGATCCGCACCTGCTCGTGGCTTACGAGTATGGCTCCAACTTTCTGGCTCCCAAAATTCCGGGCGGCGCGGGCCAGCCGCAACGTGCCATTAAGCTAGCGGAGTTCGGGATCCGCAATAATCCCGATCAATGGCACCTCTACTACGATCTGGGTTTCATCTACTACATGGAACTCCACGACTATGCTGCCGCTGAAAAGGCATTCGCCGACGGCGCCAAGGTGCCAAACGCGCATCAGATTATGTCCCTCATGGCCGCCAAGATGGCGGAGCACGCGGGCAACATTCAAACCGCGCGTCTGATGTGGGTGAGCACTTATCAAACCACGCACGATCCCATGGTGAAATCCAACGCAGTCGCCCACTTGAATGCGTTGCAGGTGGATGAGGACGTCACGACCCTGGAAGCGCTGATATCCCACTACCGCGAAAAGAGCGGACATCTGCCGCAGAGTTTTACGGATCTGGAAGCGGCGAACCTGTTGCGCGGCGTCCCCGTGGACCCGCTGGGACACACCTACAAGCTCATGCCGGACGGGCGGGTTGAAGTGCGCGTCCCGGATGACCTGCCTTTCCTTGAAAAAGGAACACCGATCGGATATGTTGCGCCGCTCAAGCCGAAGCTTCCGCCCGTGGACTAACATCTAACTAGTCCAAGCGCGAGCGTCCTCGCTCGCGCACAGCTAACCCATGAAGCCACGGACGGCGCGAGTTGAGGATGCCGAGAACATCGCGCGCTTGGTGAATGCTGCGTTTCGCGCGGAGCGCTTCTTCACCGACGGAGACCGCACCGACCCGGAAAAAGTGCGGGCGCTGCTGCCGAAAGGCAAGTTTCTGCTTGCGGACGAAGCGGGCACGCTGAACGGTTGCGTCTACGTGGAATTGCGTGGCGAGCGTGGATACTTTGGCCTGCTCGCGGTCGATCCTGCATTGCAACGGTGTGGACTTGGATCCCGTCTGGTCGCAGCAGCGGAGGAATACTGCCGCGCCGCGGGCTGCCGCTTCATGGACCTCACCATCGTGAATCTGCGGGTCGAGTTGCCCGCGTTTTATCGCCGTCTCGGATATGCGGAAAGCGGAACTCTTCCGTTTCCTCCGGACCAACACACAAACCAGCCGTGTCATCTGGTAAAGATGTCGAAGCCTCTGGCTTAGGGCTGCGATTCGCCGAACTCAAAACAGTGCGCTTACCGCAGCGCTCAGAAGCACTGCGCCTCCCAAAATCAAATGCAACATCGGGGGTTCCGTCTGCAACCGTTTCCGGCCATGAACAGGGACTCGCGTCCCGCGCTGGTTGCTATCGGGACGCATTACCATGGTCTGCGATGGCAATGCACGCCAATCCTGGACCTGGTCTGGTTGCCACCATTCACCAATGGTGGGCGGAGAGTTCGGCGCGGGATGGGTTCTTTTCCACCTTGAAACGTTTCCTCTTCACCTTGTGGGAGTTTGCTCGCGACTCGAGTCCCTCGCGGAGGCGACAACGCTACGGCGACATGGATTATGACTGGGACTTCCGCGTGGATACGACCGGCGCGACGGTTGGCTGGCGCGATCGGATGCTGGGGCTTTTCCATTCGCCTTATCAACCGACTGAGCCGGCGCTGTTTCGTGAAATGATCGCGAGCCTCATGCGGGCGAGCCCGAAAACTGATTTCCGCGAATTTACCTTCATCGACATTGGCTCGGGCAAGGGACGGGCGCTGCTGATGGCTGCGGATTATCCTTTCCGGCGGATTCTAGGAATCGAATTGTTGCCGGAACTGCACCGGGCGGCGAAAGAGAATATCGGCAAGTACAAGAGCGAGTCGCAGCAGTGCTTCGTTATCGATTGTGTGCTGGGCGACAGTTGCGAGTTTGCTTTTCCGCCCGAGCCGACCGTGCTTTACTTGTTCAACCCCTTGCCTGAATCCGGATTGGTCCGGATGATCGGCAACCTGGAGCAATCGTTGCGGGAAAATCCCCGGCCGGTGTTTGTGCTCTATCACAATCCGCTGCTGGAGCATGTGCTGACGCGGAACGCGGCCTTCACAAAAAGGGTGAGTAGGCATCAATACTTAATTCTTGCGAGTGAAATTGATTCAGATCGTGACCCTAATGGAGGCGATTCGGATCGTAGGATAGATTCACCAAGCCGTCGCGATAGTCGATCTTGATATCCAGCAAGTACAGCGTTGTGAATCCCAGGGCCCCGGAGATTTGGGTGCCAACTCCATCGCTCAGTGAGGTCATGTCGAAGGAGACAATGTCCTGATTTTCCTGGCGGAGGTGGCCAAATATGAGCACTGCTTTGTCGGCACTGTACACATTCTTAACCGATCCGCTGACGCCTTTGACTTTCATGTAATCATCGCCGTGCACCTTGGTGACTTCACGAGCCGCTTGCGGGTCGATCATGTTCGTAAAGGCACCGGTATCGATCAGGAAGAGCTTGGGCGGAGCGTCGCCGATCTTAGTTGGAATCAGCAGTTGATGGCCAAAGCGGAAGACTTTGGTATAGGAGGTCATTTCCGGGCTGACATACGCATCGAAAGGGCCGGCCGCATTTGGTGACGTGGACTTTGAACTTGGGGCGCTTTCAGTATTCTCGGCTGGCTGGCCGCTGGCGTCATCCTTGTCCGTGTTCAGCTTAATTACTTGAGTGGTTTCGCCCGGCCGCTTGGGCAATTCGCTCAAGCGAAGCTGGCGGTCGGGAACATTAATATCGACCAGGAAATGCTCGAACACATCCGCGCCGATGAGGCCGTTTTCCTCCACGATGGAGCGCTTGTCGATGACGGCGACGGGACAATTCTGAAACTCCAGTTCTCCGATCTTGATGGAGTTGGCCAGACCGATCCATCCTTTATTGCTTCCTTGGTCGCCGATGCCCCAAATACTGGTTTCGGAGAGTTTGGTGAGGCCGGATTTTTCCGCGATCACACGGTCGATTACGATTCCGCTGGCACCGGTGTCAAACAGGAGGTTCGCCTTGGTTCCGTTTACCGAAACGCTCAGTCCAAGTCCACGCATGTGCTGCGCGTCACGAGTGAGAGCCACCAACTTAGCCTGAGTCGAGGTCACATTGCCCACCAACTTGCAACTCCGGGCCGGTCCTTGCTGCCGCGCTTTTAAATATTCCAGGGAGTGCTGAAGACGCTCGCGGGTTTTCGGGTCATCGTTGTTGACCTTAGCCAGATAGTCTTCGAGATTCTTGATGCGTTCGCTGAGGCTTAAGGTATTGGACCAGTACATTTGAATATCCGGATCAGAGGGATCGAGCTGGTGCGCTCTGTCGACTTTATCTTTCGCTTTCTTGTAGAGGGACAGGGCCCGGTACACGCGCGCCAGCCCGAGATAGGCGCGGCCTTCGGGGTGCCCGGAGTTAATTACGTTGACCCACTCGCGCTCGGCTTCGGCAATTTTTCCCTGGCGGAAATAAACTTCGCCCAGTGCGACCCGAACTGTAGGACTGTCCGCGACCTGGATGGCCTTGAGAATTGTTTCATTGGCCTGCTGGACATTTTCTTGTTTCAGGTATACGCGAGTCAGGCCGGCGTAGGCTTCGGATGAATTGGGCTTGTCGGCGAGGATCTGCTGATACTTCTGGATGGCGGCATCGAATTGACCCAGGTAATAGGATGCGGTGGCCTGAGCAAAAGCGAGAGTGGCCGCGTCTGCGGATGGGGCCGCGTCTGAAGGCAACGCGACAGCGGCGGGGGCGGGCTTGGGAACTTCTTTTGCTTCCTGGCCGAAAGCGAAACCGCCACTGAGGAGCAGCGCGGTGATGACGAATTTGAACATACGAACCCCTACGCAGCCAGGAAATTGTAGGGGAAGTCTTGGCCAAGAGCGAGTCTGCCACGGCTGGGGCTGGGTTGCAAGCAATTCCGGAACACGCGACATTCGTTCGGGTGGAAAGATCGGCAGTTACATCGCCTATATTTACACTCTGGTACACTCTGCGGAATGCGTGGGCGGAGGGGTTTTACATCCTGGTGACTTGGAGTTTACATTTGCTGACAAAATCGCGCGAGAATCTCGTAAAATCGCCGCGTTACGAAAGACTGGCCGATGGCAAGATCTCATCTCTGGCTGAAGAAACTTACCTTCGCAATCTTTGCCGTCTCTTTATTGGCCACGCCCTCACTCGCGCAGGACACTCCGGCGGCTGACTTCACGGTGAGATACTCCCCGCTTTATATCCTTAAGGGGTACACCATCTGGATGAACGGCGGCAGCGGCACGGCTGCTTTGAACGCCAGCCGTTGGCTCGGAATAGCCGCGGATTTCGGGGTGTACGATGGCCATATTCCGCAGACTTTGACGGGCGAGACTTATATGGCGGGGCCGCGATTTTCTTATCGCAGGCTGGACAGGGTCGTGCCCTTTGCCCAGGCGCTGTTCGGCGGATCGCACTTTTCGGAGTCGTCCGGAGGGATCACCGGGGGAGGAAGCCAGTTTACCTTTGCCTTGGGAGGCGGTGGCGACGTTGGGTTCGGCGGGAGCCGAACATTCGCGCTGCGGCTGGAGGCCGATTACGTTGGCATTCGCTCGAGCGGTACCACCACGCCTGCGATGCGGCTCGCTGTTGGAGTGGCCTACCGCATCGGGAATAAGTAGCTTTCCTCGGTTGTTTTCTGCTGAGTTTCCTTTAAGACGTCACCCGCCTCCGCGGAAGCGGGTGACTCGGGCGTGGCCGGACCCGCTCACTGGCGAAGGGGACTATCGCCACCCACCCTTGCAAAGTACGCAAGGATGGGGCAACCTCTTTCTTGGTGGTACGGACAAAGACCGTGCTCCCTTCCTGACCAGTGTGAAGCTAACTTCCATTTTCTTGAACCTCGGTGTTCCCCTCTTGGCGACCGCTATCTCAGCCGCCGCCCCTGCGCCTGACGTCCATGCCGTCGCGCAGGCGGTGGATGAGCGGTACAACCATTTGCGGTCGCTCGAGGCGGAGTTTGTGGAGATTTATCGGGGGGCGGGGATGGAACGTACTGAATCGGGGACAGTTTGGTTAAAAAAAACTGGCAAGATGCGTTGGGAGTACCGTTCTCCGAGGGAGAAGCTGTTTCTGAGCGACGGAAAGGATGCTTGGTTTTACGTCCCGGGGGAGCGGCAGGTGAGGCGGACGGCGGTTAAGAAGTTGGAGGATTTGCGGTCTCCGCTGGCTTTTCTTTTGGGTAAGACCAAGTTGGAGAAGGAATTGCAGGGTTTGTCTTTCGCTCCTGATGTGGCTCCTTTGGCGGCTGGGGATGTGGTTCTCAGGGGCGTCCCTAAGAGTTTGGCGGAGCGGGTTGGGCAGGTTTTGCTCGAGATCACGCCGGAGCACTGGATTGGCAGAATAATTATCGAAGAAGTGGACGGTTCGGTCACGGAATATCGCTTTAGTAACCAGAGGGAGAATGTGGTGGTGGCGGATCAGCGGTTTCGGTTTGTAGTGCCGGATGGGGTTGAGGTGATCGCCGGGGAGCTTGGACCGTAGCATCTTCGAACGCAGCGGCCAAAGCCGGACTCTCGGCGACTTGTGACATGGCTGAAGCCGTATCCTGATACGAATCTCGAGTTGCCGGCACTATCCTGATACGGACGTAAGTAATTGTTTTCAAGCTAGTTGCATAGTACCGGCGCTAAAGCGTTTGTGAGGGAGCCCTTCATTACTGCCGATATGAGTTGACAGGCAATTAACAAATTGGCGGTTGGTGGGAATGCTAGACTGGAGTGGGCGACGGTAGACGGGCGATCGCATGTCAGAATTCGTAATCAAAATCGCGGACGAGCGCGGGCACCTGTTGGAGCAGGTCGAGAACGGGTACTCCGAGGCCGAGGTTCGCGACCGCTTCGTGCAGCAGGGGTTCCTGGTGTACTGGGTCAAGCCGCGCGGGGTTTTGTCTGGCGGATTCCGGCGACGAGGCAAGGTCAAACAGGGGCAGTTTCTTATCTTCAACTCGCAGTTTCTTACCTTGATCAAAGCCGGACTGCCGATATTGAATTCTTTGGATTTGCTGATCAAGCGGCAGAGGGACGCGTATTTGCAAAGCCTGTTGCAGAATGTGCGCGACCGCGTCAAGGCGGGGGAGTTGCTTTCCGATGCCTTTTCCGGGCAGGGGGCTTTTCCGAAGATCTATACCAGCACTTTGATGGCGGGCGAGAAGAGCGGCAACATGGAAGAGGTGCTCACGCGCTACATCGCCTTCCAGAAAATGGCGCTGACCTTCAAGAAGAAATTGGCGGTCTCGCTGGTCTATCCGACTTTGCTGGTGACGGTGGTTTCGTTGATGCTGGTGTTTCTGGTTACGTATGTGGTGCCGCAGTTTGCCAAGCTTTATCAGGATATGGGAGCTGAACTGCCAGTCATCACGCTGATCATGCTGAATATCGGGAACCACGCGCAGAGATATTTTCCGCTGTTTGCGATTGCGCTGGTGGTCGCGCTCCTGGCTTTCTGGCAGTGGAAGAAAACAGATCGCGGGGCCGAACGACTCGACCGCGCCATTCTGGCGCTTCCCTTGCTCGGCCAAATCTGGTTGAAGTATCAGGTGGCAAACTTTTCCCGCATGCTTTCAACCTTGCTGGCGGGAGGCATGCCTCTGGTGCCGTCGCTGCAAACCGCAGGAGCTTCGATGAGCAGCCGGCGCATCTTAAACGGTATATCCGATGCCGCCATCCGGGTGCGCGAAGGGCAGCCCCTGGCCAAGAGCCTGGAAGAGCAAAAGATGTTTCCCGAGTTGTCAGTGGAGATGATCGAGGTGGGAGAGTCCACTGGAGCGTTGCCGGCCATGCTGAACTCGGTGGCCGAGTTTTATGAGGAGGACGTACAGAATGCGCTCGGTGCGGCCATGGCTTTGATCGAGCCGGTCATCCTCATTTTCATGGCTGTGATTGTGGGCGGAATACTTATCTCGCTGTATTTACCCATCTTCACTTTGGGTTCTACGATTCACTAGACGAGAAATATGGCTCTGGGCCTGTGGGTAGGTTGAGAAATGGCAAGCACAACAGAAAATAAAGCAGTATTCGTGGGTGGGAACGGGACGGCAGCGCCCGGCACCCACAGCGAGGAACTGGAAAAGGCGCAGGATATCGCGCGACGCTATCGCTGCCAGTTTGTCGACCTGCATAACTTCCAGTTGCACCACGATCTTTTCAAGACCATTCCGGTTCACCTGATGTTCCGCTACAACTTCGTTCCGCTGGAGGAGACCGAAGACGGCCGGCTCGCGATTGCCATCGCCGATCCCAGCCAGTTGATGATGATCGACGAGATCAGCTTGCTGTTGGGCAAGCGCATCGTCACCAAGGTTTCGACGCTGGCGCAGATCACCGAAATCCTCAAGAAGACGGAGCAGTCGAAGCGGGTGCTCGAAGACGCGAGCGAAGGCTTTGCCCTGGACGTGATCCGGGAAGATGAGAGCGGCAGTGAAGAGAGCATCTCAATCGACCGGCTGGCGACGCAGCAGGGTGACATCAGCCCGATCATAAGGCTGGTCGATACCACGATCTTCACCGCGCTGCAGCGGCGGGCGAGTGATATTCACATTGAAACTCGCGACGATTCGGTTTGCATCAAGTTCCGTATTGACGGCGTGCTTACCCAGGCTATGCCGCCGATTGCCAAGGAACACCACTCGACGATTATTTCGCGTATCAAGGTGATGAGTGAATTGGATATTTCCGAACGCCGGGTTCCGCAGGACGGACGTTTCCGCGTGCGCTACGGCAGTCCGGAGCGGCCAATCGATTTTCGCGTTTCGGTTATGCCTTCGATTCACGGCGAGGATGCGGTGCTGCGCGTACTCGATAAGGAATCGATGAGCGAGAAGTTTCACAAACTCACGCTCGATGTGGTGGGTTTTGACGAGGACGATTTGCGGAAATTCCGCCGCTACATCAAGGAACCTTACGGCATGGTGCTGGTCACGGGGCCAACCGGGAGCGGCAAGACTACGACCTTGTATGCAGCGGTCAGCGAGATCAAGACGGACGAAGACAAGATCATCACGATTGAAGACCCGGTTGAATACCAGATTCGCGGCATTACGCAGATTCCGGTGAATGAGAAAAAAGGGTTGACGTTCGCGCGTGGATTGCGATCGATTCTGCGTCATGATCCTGACAAAATCATGGTCGGCGAAATCCGCGACACGGAGACGGCGCAAATCGCGATTCAATCGGCGCTTACCGGGCACCTGGTTTTCACCACCGTTCACGCCAACAACGTGGTCGATGTCATTGGCCGCTTCCTGAACATGGGGGTTGAGCCTTACAACTTTGTTTCGGCGTTGAACTGTATTCTGGCACAACGGCTGGTGCGGCTGATTTGCGAATCCTGCCGGACGGCGACGCACTATGCTCCGGAGGTTCTGGAGGCCAGCGGACTCGATCCGAATACCTGGTCGGAGGTCAACTTCTACGAAGGGCAAGGTTGCATTGAGTGTGCGGGGACGGGATTCCGCGGGCGAACCGCGATCCACGAGTTGCTCGATTTGAGCGATCGCATCCGCGAGATGATTCTGCTCAAGAAGCCGACTTCCGAGATCCGGCGAGCGGCGCGCGATGAGGGTATGCGGTTTCTGCGCGAGTCGGCCCTGGATAAAGTGAGAATCGGGCTGACTACTTTGAAAGAGATCAACAAGGTCACCTTCATCGAGAGCATGCGCTGAGTTCATTCTTTTAACGTCTTGTAATTCCGGGCATAGCGATGAGTCTGGGTTTTCGCCGGCCACGAAGAACCAGGATCCCTCGCTTTGCTCGGGATGACAACCCACGGGAAACGACGGGGCGGAACTCTGTCAGAATCTGGCTGACCTTTCGGTCAGTGACTCTTGTGCTCTTCCAGCTATTGCATTTATGAGCGGCTGAGGGTTTTACTTGTAGTATCGCTGCTGGAAGTGGTGTCGGTAATGCGTTCTAATTTCAATTCGAGTTCCAAGCCTAAGCTAGCCTGCGAGATTGCGGCCGATCGCGTGCTGGCCGGGCGGATTTCGGAACGCGGGGCCACGGTCGAGACGTGCGTGGCTAATGAGTTGGCCGCGGGCAGTGTGGTTCCTGATTTGCTCGAGGCAAATGTGCGCGAGCGCAAGCGGGTTTTCGATACGGTTCAGGAAACGCTGGGCAGTCTCAATAGCCGGTCGCGCGATGTGATCGCGGTGCTGCCGGATGCGGCAGTTCGCGTCATGCTGCTGGATTTTGACACTTTGCCGGCCAACCGCACGGAAGCCGAAAGTGTCGTCCGTTTCCGGCTGAAGAAATCGCTTCCCTTTGATCTCGAAAAAGCCAAGATTTCCTATCACGCCCAGCCCGCCGCCAGCGGGCTCAAGGTTGTAGCAGCGGTGGCGCTGACCAGCGTGATTGAAGACTATGAATCTGTGTTCCGTGAAGCGGGATACAGTCCAGGGATCGTGTTGCCTTCCATGCTTGCTGCTCTGGGCGCGGCCGACGCAGATCGTCCTACGCTGGTGGTGAAAGTGGATCCGCGCACCACCAGCATTGCCATTCTCGATAAAAATCAACTGCTACTATTCCGAACTTTGGAAAACCCCCGCGGGGTGAACATTACTGGAGAGCAACTGGCGGAAGAGGTTTATCCTTCGGTGGTATTTTTCCAGGATACTTATCATCTGAATATTGAGCACATTTTCGTGGCCGGTTTGGCGGATGCGGGCGGAGCCGTGCCCGCGCTGCGTGCGCAGACTGGAGCGGAGGTAACGGAATTGGTCGCGAATTCGCAATTGGGTGCCGGCGTAGGTTCGGTTCCGAAATGGAGAATGGCTGGGGTGGTGGGGGCCCTGCTCTCGTAATGCGCGTCGACATCAATCTCGCGACTCAACCCTATGAGGATGCGCGGCGCTTCTGGATGCGCTGGGGCGGAGGACTGGTTGCGCTGGGCCTTCTGACTCTGCTGCTGCTCCTGATGACGGTGAATGGGTGGATGGGCGCGCGCAACGACCGCCGGTTGATCAGGCAATACGCAGCGCAGAGCGCCGCTCGGGACAGGGAAAAGGCGGATGCGCAAGCATTACTGAATCTGCCGCAAAACAGCATCATCCGGGACCGATCCCAGTTCCTCAACGATCTTTTCCAGCGCAAGGCTTTTTCCTGGACCAAGGCCTTTGAAGATTTGGAAAAGGTCATGCCGCCGCGGCTGCACGTGGTCTCGATTCATCCCGAACTGAGTCCGGATAATGAGTTAGAGATCAAGTTGATCGTGGCCGGAGACACGCGCGAACACGCGCTTGATCTGGTCAGCAAAATGGAGGCTTCGCAACACTTTCACGACACCTACATTGAAGAGGAAAACTCCAATCTAGGCAACAGTGGATCGACCGGAGATACGGTGCAGTTCCAGATTAGCGCGCTTTATGTGCCGGAGGTTGGCATCAGTGCGGGAGGTGCGCAGTAATGCCTGATCTGCGAGAGACTCGGCATAAGGTGAAGATCGCGCTGGCCGCCCTGGCGGCGGCGGACGTGATCATGATCGTAGTGTTTTTTTCGCCCCTGATCGGCTCGCAAGGGTCGAGGCGTGAACAACTCGACCAGGCCTGGAGGGAATTGCAGCAGAAGACACGAGAGGTCGAGCCGCTGCGCGGTTTGGACAAGAAAATTCCTGTTGCACGCAAGCAGATTGACCAGTTCTATGCGCAGCGGCTGCCCTCGCAGGACTCCGCCATTTCCGCGGATCTCGGTAAAGTGGCGGCAGAGAGCGGCGCCAGAATCGAGAGCATTAAGTATTCTGTGAAGGATCCAGAGACGGTGGGATTGCGCCGGGTGGAAATCGACGCCGACCTGGCCGGGGATTACCTGCAATTGGTGCGATTCGTTAATGCGCTGGAGCGCGACCAGGTATTTTTTCTTGTGGACAGCGTGGGACTCGGTGGACAACAGAGTGGCATGGTCAAGCTGCAGCTCAAACTGGAAACATATCTGAAGACGGGTGCTGCCTAAGTGAAGATGGGTGTGAAGTGAAAGTAGGAGCAGAAAATCGGACGAAGCTGATTGTGGCTCTCACGCTGATGGCGATTGCGGGCGTGGTACTTCTCTACAATTTGGGGAGTTCCGCGCCCTCGGCGGCTGCGCCAGCGAATGCTCCTCTGGTGGCTTCTTCTCAGCCCGCCGCGCCGGCTCGAGCGGCGCCGCGCACGAAGGTTCGCGGGAAGAAGGTCAACACTGCGCCGCGTTCGCTTGATCCTACGCTGCGATATGACTGGCTGAAGGCGAGCGAAGATACCAAATACGAAGGCACAGGACGAAACATCTTCCAGGCACAGGCGGAGATTCCGCAGCCGGTAGCTCCTGCACAGACGGAAGCGGAGAGGCAGGCGGCGCAGGGTCCACCGCCGCCACCGCCACCGCCGCCCATCAACCTGAAGTTTTTCGGATTTGCCAGCAAGCCGGGCGAGGCCAAGAAGATTTTCCTCTCGGAGGGAGAGGACGTTTTCATCGCGGCGGAAGGAGAAGTCGTCAATCGCCACTACAAAGTGGTGCGCATCTCGCCCACTTCGGTGGAAATCGAAGACGTACTCAACAACAACCGCCAGAGTATTCCGCTGACTCTGGGCTAACCGATCTAGAAATTGAGCAATTTCGTAATTTGGTAAATTGAAGAAAACCGCGCGTAAATTACGCAATTACAAAATTACTCAATTACAAATCTTGATGATGTTGCGCGCTCGAAAATCCATTGTCGGCCGTCGCTCCCAGCGCGGATATATTCTGATTACCCTCATACTGTTTGTAGCACTTATTGCCATTGCTGCCGTGGTCATGGCCCCGATCGTCGCGTTCCAGGTGAAACGGGATCGGGAGGAAGAATTGATTCATCGCGGGGTACAGTACTCGCGGGCGATGAAGCATTTCGTCAAGAAATTCGGGCGTTATCCCACCCGCATCGAGGAACTCGAAAATACCAATCAAGTGCGTTTCCTGCGCAAACGCTATAAAGACCCAATCACAGGAAAAGACTTCAAGATCCTGCACATGGGCGACGTACAACTGTCGTTCGGCGCGCCGGGACTCGCCGGAGCCACGCCGGTCAACGGTCTCAATCCCGGCGCTGCAGGAGTACCGGGAGGCCCCGGCGGGCAAGCCGGACTCGGCCCAGGCGCTATCAATACGGTCGCCCTGGCTGGGGGTCTGGGTGCAGCTGGCATAAATGCGACTCAGGGCGTCGGCGCGTCAGGCGCAGGCACAACCACCGTAGTTAACGGAGCCCCGGGACAGAACTCGGATGAAGGGGCTAACGACAACGCCACGACTGGGGTTTCAAATACAGGCGCGAGTCAGCCGGCAGCGGGGCCAGGCGCTCCCGGCATTTTCGGAGCGCCCGGCCAAGGAAACTCGGCCCCCGGAGCTCAGGTCTTCGGCGGCGGCCCAATGGTTGGGGTAGCCAGTACAAGCAAAGATAAAACCATCCGGATATTCAACAAGAAAGATCATTACTATCAATGGCAGTTCATTTACGATCCGACTACGGATACCGGTGGACTCCTGACGACGCCGAACCAGCCATCGCTGCAGGGGGCAACCGCCGCTATACAGGGCGCTCCCGGTACTCCGGGCGCGCCGGGCACTCCTGGCGGGGTCCCCGGACAGCCCGTCTTCGGCCAGCAACCAAACCAGCCCACTCAACCCGGTGCACAACTGCCGCAAATGCCACCCGAGCAACCGTAGTGTTCCGGTTCAAACCGTGTCTAAGAACGTTTATTGCCACCAGAGCATGGTACGGCTGCGAACGGGCTGAATGACCGTGCCCGCCTTGTGGGATTTCTGGGACCCCGACAACAACTACGAGGAAGGTTTCGTGACAACTTACTGAGTGGGGCCGCCCGGTTCCACACCGGCAAGAGAAGGCTCAAGACCAAAAAGCCTCATCGCTGGTCGCGATGAGGCTCTTCGAAAATTCAAAGTTGGCCCGGTTTAGACGCTGAAGGAAGATCCGCAGCCGCACGTGCTCTTCACGTTCGGGTTCTCGAACTTGAAGCCGGCGCCTTCGAGGGTTTCGACGTAATCGACGATGCAGTTGTTCAGGTACATGAGCGAAGTTGCGTCCACATAGACCTTGAGCCCGTCCATGTCGAACACTTTGTCCATCATACCGGCGCCGTTTTCAAACGACATCGAGTAGGAGAAACCAGAGCAGCCGCCGCCCACAACTCCCACGCGCAGGCCGGCAGGCACGGGATTCTGTTGCGCCATAATTTCTTTAACTTTGGCGATCGCATTGGTCGTCAAGCTAACTGGCGGCTTTTTGGGTGTCACTTCGGGAACGGTTGTCGGGATGGTAGTTGTGGCCATGGGCATCTCCTTGAAATTACTGCCTGTTTATTATAACAAAGCAGGGCTGGGGGTCGAGGTGAAAATTCAGGTTTTAAGCCCCCAGCCGTCACTTATTTGATGAGCGAAAGCGGTGCGGGGACGCGGGCTAAACAAAACCTGCCAGGGATTGCCTTCTGGGGCTATAATCGGCCCGTGGGGCCCCCTGTACCGATGTCGGTTGTGGCCCAAGAACTAACATCGGCAAAGCTTCGGGGTCTGCTCAAGATCAGCACCGAGGTGGCTTATGATGGAAACGTTAATGTGGCCGCTTGTTGTGTGGGGAGTTCTCACCGCTATTCTAGTTGTCCTCCTCATCTACCGCAGCACACTCACGATGCAAGAAGATGATCAGCTGTTCCTGGGCGAATCCGAGTCGCACATGGAAAAGGAACAGATTGAGATCATGGCCAAGGTGAACAAGATCACTCCCTTGGTAAAGTGGATGGGTGCGGCTTCCGGAGTGCTGCTGCTAGTGATTGCCGGAATGGCAGTGTACCAGGGGTTGCAACAGGCGCAATAATTCTGGTTGGCACATCTACTGCAGGTCAGCGGCGGATTCGCTGTTAATCCGCGCCTGATCGCTATGTGCTTTTAGAGGGCGAGACCCGTGCCATGTCTCGCCTTGGACTGTTCTGGTGCCGGGAACAGGACTCGAACCTGCACGCCTTGCGGCACTGGATCCTAAGTCCAGCGCGTCTGCCAATTCCGCCATCCCGGCGGGCAACAAAGTGCTTGAAAAGATTATATCAATTGATTTGAGCGGCACTTTCCCGCGTGCGGCATCGTGACTGAAAACGGGCACGGCTGCAACGTCGCGACTGATTCTCTGTGCAGCCAACCGCAGATCGCTTTCGTCAACGATATCGTAGCGTTTTAAAAATGCTGATGGTGCGGTGACCGCTGATCTGCATGGCAACGCTTTGCGGGATGCCCTTCCGAATTTTGCGCGCCTAAGCGAGGGTGCGGGATTCCCCCCGCGATCTGTCCTGCAATATGGAGTTCAAATTGCCAGCGCTCATGACCGCGGAATCATCCATCGCGACCTAAATTGGGCAATATCGTCCTCACATCCGACGGTCTGGTGAAGGTCCTCGATTTCGGAACCGCGCGCGTAGGTATTTTGGTGTGAGTAATTGTAGACTTCTCATATGGCGTACTGTAGCCGCTCGCAACTCAGGCGTCAGGTTGCGGCGTTTCTTTGGCCGCGGTCATCGGATGATTCCAAAAATTAGGAGCTAAGCTTGACAACCATCGAGACACAGTTATCGTCCGTTTCTCCACTTCCCGCGGCGTATGACCGCCATATGGAAGATATCGGGTACATGACCTGCATGACCCTGGTGCTGCTCGGCAACTATTCGCAAACCGGCCATTTCGGCGGGCCTCTCGCCTACACCCCGTACAACGTTGCCGTGCACCTCGCGGGACCGGAACTAGGCGGTTTACGTTACGACTACCGTCGCCCTAAACATCCTTATGGGGATAAGTTCATGCTAGCCGGTGGCCATTGTGTTCCGACCTGCTATGCCTTGTGGATGATCATGGGGCAGGCCTTAGAGCGGAAGTTCGAGATGACCGGCGACCTGCGTTACAAAGTGGATCCGCACGTCGCCATGCTCCCGGTCGATGCGCTTGGGTTTCGCAGGGGCGCGGGAGCGCTAAAAACGCTCTTGCAAAGCTTGGGATTGGAAGATCACCCGCTGTTTGCTCAAGCCAAGGGGCGCGGCATCCGCGCCTTGGCTGGCCACGCCGAATCGACAGATCTCACTAATGATGTGAATGGAGGCCCTTCCGGTATTGGCATCGCGACAGCCGCGGGGAAAGCCGCATTCTGGGATTTCATCGGCGCCCCTAGCTCCCCCAAAGTGATCGCTTTCGAAGGCGAATTTGCGCTGACCGAGGGCCATGCCCAAGAGTTGAAGACCCAGGCGCTGGCGCTGGAAGTCGGCAAGCGCTTACGGATTCTCTTCTCCTTTAACAACAGCGGCATCGACGATTCCCTGCTCGGCGGCGTTATTGCCGAAAAATATGACGGCTATCGGATCATCGATCAGTGGACTTCGTATGGCTGGAACGTGTTCACCATGGAGGACGGCAACGATTACGGGGAAGTTGTTGCCGTGCTGAAAGCCATGGAGGAATGGCACCCGGCGGATCGGCGCCCCATGATCGCGATTGGCAAGACTATCAAGGGCTACTGGCCCGCGGCGATTCGCGGCGAGATCCCCAATTACGGTCCGCAGGTGGTTGGCTATGCCAGCCATCCTTATTCGCTGAAGATGAACTCGGAGTATTTTGTCGCCCTGGCAGAGACCTTCGAGCGCCAGTACGGTGTCGAATTCAAAGGCATCCGCCAGGGGCCTGTGACGGATCCGAGAGAGCGCCTGATCCAGTTCAAAACCAACATTGACATCGTCATGTCGGTGCTCGATCACAACGGCTTGGGCGACTGGCTGGCAGACCGGTTGGTAGAGATCGGCGATACGGTCAAGGACGATGTTCCTGTTCGCATCGATGTCAAGCACGATCCCTTTCTCGATGATCGCTTGCGAGTAGCAAATTTGCCGCGCGAACCGCAGAAGCTTTCGGTAACGAATCCAATTTCGGGGAAACAGAAAGAAGTCGGGATTACGCTTTTTCGCAAATCCGGGGAAGCTACGGGAGCGAGGCGGGCCATTTCGGAGATCATCAAGTGGATGAACTATGTGACCGATAACCGGTTCTTCACCATAGCCGCCGATCTGTCCGAGTCGATCAACGTCGAGCACGGCAGCTTGTGGGGGCATTACGATCCCGAGAAAAACCCGCTCGGCACCCGCTTGAAAGCTTCCATTCAGGAAGCTGGGAACGTCTCTACCGCTATTGGGCTGGTGAGCCAGAGTGCCTCAGTCGACCCCGCTAAATTTTCGGGGGTGTGGGCACTCAGTGGTACCTACGGTGCGTTTACTCCGCTAATGTACACGCCCGCTCGGGTGTGGAGCCAACAGAACCAGGACAGCAAGTTTCGCCTGGGGGTCCTTCACATTTTGGCAGCGCATTCCGGACCGGAAACGGCGGCGGATGCACGCACACACTTCGGAATTTTCGCTCCACAGGTATGGAAGCTTTTCCCGCGCGGACAAACCATCCACTTGAGTTTCTGGGATTACAATGACGTCGCGCCAGGGTACTTTGCCGCAGCGGAGATTGCTGCGCGTGAGCCCGAGGTGGGCATCATCATTCTTGAGGTGGCACGGCCCGATTCTCCGGTGGCCGACCGCAGCCGTTTTGCTGATCCCGATCTAAAAGCCGCCGCCAAAGGGCTTTACGTCATTCGCGATTTTGCCTCGAACCGGCCTCGTCAGGGCTACGTGATTGTTCAGGGCGCCAGTGCGACCGTGAATGTCCTGAAAGAGCTGCCGCACTTGGACGAGCGTGGAATCAACGTAAAAATCATTTCCGTCGTCAGCGAAGATTTGTTCGATAGGCAGCCCGACAGCTACCGCCGAACGGTGCTGCCTCCAGAGGCTCTTTTTGACCTGATGGTGATCAGCACCGGTACACGCCGTGTTTGGCCCATACGCGACGTCGGCCCTCTCACTGACAAATATTCCCTTACCTCCGACTGGGACAATCAATGGCTGACCGGCGGTTTAGAGGCGGACGTGATTGCGGAAGCTCATTTGGATCAAGCGTCGATTTTCGCCGGCATTCAGCGGTTTGCGGAAGATCGTGAGCAGCGCTTAGCGTCCCAGCGCGAATTGCTCGATGCCGTATAGCGTAGAAGACCAGCTTGCCCGTGGCGAACGCTCCCGGTCCGCAACGCGAGCGCAAATCGGCGGAAAAAGCAGCTAAAGCGAATGTGGCTCGGAATGAGCGGTCGCTGGTGGTGAGCTGTGAAGAAATGAGGAGTATTCCATATGCCTCGCATCAAAGGAGTAGAGTCGAAACAAGCGCCATGGCACGTGCGGCTGATTTACTGGTTCAGGAAACGAAAATATGGCCATGTTACGGAAGGAACGAAAATTCTGGCGTATGACCCGCGGCTGCTGCATCAGTTTGTGCGCATGACGATGTATTCGGAATCGAGAGAGGTGTTGCCGCCTCGTCTGAAGCGCCTGGCGATGCTGAAAACAGCGATGCTGGTGGGGTGTCCGTTTTGAATTGACATTCATTCTGCCGTGGGCAGAAAAAAGGAAGGATTCACGGAAGAGCAACTGATGGACATGGCGCAGTTCGAATCCAGCGCGAATTTCACGGAAACGGAAAAGAATGTGATGCGATTTACCGCCGCGCTCACCCGCACGCCGGCGGAAGTTTCTGATGAACTGTTTGCGGCGCTGCAACGCGATTTCTCCGAGCGCCAACTGGTGGAATTGACGGCGGCGATTACGTGGGAAAATTATCGCGCGCGATTCAACAGGGCGTTTGGTGTGGAGGCGGAAGGATTTTCGCACGGGAAGTTTTGTCCGCTGCCGGAACGAACAGGGGCGAGCGCTGCACAACAACCAGAATCGCGCCTGATTTGAAAAATGGCGGTAGAATCGGCCGCTCTCACCACGCGCCCGCACCGCCTTTCATTTCACCTGTCACGGTCTGCTCCAATGAAAGTTAGATCGCCGTGGCACCAATCAACCATCCCAGTTTTCAGGATCGCCTTTCCAATGAACTATTGCCACATAGAGCGCAAGCAAGCCAAAGACCAGCCCCAGACTCTGCAACGGATGCTCGCGCTCACTCACATACGGGGATATGGCGACAAACCTGCGAACAAGGCAATGTCCACCAACCACTCTTCCCAGGTCAATGGGCGCGCCGGTGAACCCCCGCATGCGCCGATAACTGCCGGTTAGCCCGTTATTCTGCCCAATCCCAAGACCATTGGTACAGCTGTGGCCGGTCAGCTCCGCGAGGACCGACTCTCCGGCAAGGATAAGGGCGGTCTCTTTCGAAACCGCCCCCAAACGTTAAACGTAAAGGGTTCGTTAGAAGGTGATGTTCCGTGAACCTGCACCAGCCTGCCCTCCACGCCGCGCCACGGAAGGAGCCGTACGGGGTGGCGGGCTGGACTGCCAGACTCGTCATAAGTCCAAAACTGCCAGAATCGCGGAGAAATTTGATTCGTTCGGATTCATCGATGCGTTTTGGTGAACGTAGCTTACATTGAAGAACTTCGACGGTCTGTCACGGGCGTGTACTTGCTGCGGGTTGCGGGGGGAAGGAATACTCGATGACTCGCACCTACAAAAACAATCTGAGAATTCTTGCGGAGTCAAAGCGGAGGCCTGGGTCCGACTAAACTGACAAGCCTGTGACCAGATCGAGTGACTCTTGTCTTTGGCGGCAAAAGAACAGTCCCGCCATGGCCAACAGAGCCACTATCGACAGCCAAGCACCAGGGACGGCCTTGTCACCGGTGGCATGAATCAGCCAGGTGCAGATCAGCGGGGTGAAGCCTCCGAACAGGGCTTGCGACACGCTGTAAGCCAGGGAGAACCCGGCCGTTCGGACCTCGAACGGCATGATCTCGGTGACGAACACGATCAGCGCGCCATTGTAAGCGGAATAGATCAACGACAACCCCAAATCGATCGCCAGGAGATGGCCGAAGCTAGGTGCGCCGACCAGAAAAGTCATTGCCGGATAGGCCAAGAGCACCATCGCCACCGCGGACAGCAAGAGCACCAACCGGCGGCCGTAGCGGTCCGAAAGGGCGCCGGCGAGCGGCACCAACAGAAGGTTGGACAAGCCGACGCAGCAGGTAACCAGCAGGGCATCGCCCTCGCGCAGATGCAGCACAGATTTGCCAAAGGTCGGCGTATAAGTCGTGATCATGTAGAACGAAGCATTACTCAGACTGACCAAGCACACACCGGTCAAAACCAATCGCCAACTGCCCAAGAGCGAGCGCCAGATCTCACCGATACTGGGGTGACGGGTGCGTGCGGCGAATTCTTCGGTCTCCTGCAGCGAGCGCCGCAACAGAAACAGCAAGGGGATGATGGCGCAGCCGATCCATAGCGGCACCCGCCATCCCCAATCGGTCATGGTTTCGGGCGGCAGCAGCCTGTTGACGGCCATGGCGAACAGCGCCGAGACGATCACCGCCGCCTGAACGCTGGCCGATTGAAAACTGACGAAAAAGCCGCGATGGCCAACTGTGGCAATTTCGGCCAGATAGACCGAAACACCGCCGAATTCGACGCCCGCGGACAGACCCTGCACGAGACGACCGCAAACCACGAGGATCGGGGCGACATAGCCAATCGTCCTAAAACCCGGCACCACCGAGATTGCGAGCGTGCCGATCGCCATCAGACCAAGGGTAAGAATCAGCCCGCGCCGGCGACCGTAATGATCGATATAGGGCCCCAGCAATATCGCTCCCAGCGGGCGCGACAAATAGGCAACGCCGAACGTCATGAACGTCGCCATCATCGTGGCGAACTCACTCTCGCTCGGGAAATAGGCGCGGCCGATCGACGGCGCAAAATAGGCAAAAATTACAACATCATAGCTCTCGAGAAAATTGCCAGAAGCAACTTGGAAGATGCGCCAGATCTTGGATTGGTGGATCGCCTGCATTACTCTGCCCCTTCGTTTCCCCGAACCGATCCTGGCCTTGTCATAACCTGTACGTCAAAAGTGGGAATCTGGAAATCATTCTATTTCAATAGCTTGCGGCCAAGTCTATTGCACATCCTGTTGATCATACAAAAGACTCAGATTATCCAACGCCGCTTTAGCTGAAGCCTGGCCCGTCAAAGTTGGCTTACCTTAGAGTCGTCTCTCGGCCTGCCTGCCGGATCTATGGGAGTAGCTCCAGGGCCGCAAGAATGGCAACCTCCAAAACCCTGCTCCGCCTGCTGAGCAGATATGTGGTTCACGGAGCGCTCACTGCGGAGTCATGGCTCGGCACCGAGATTTAGAGAACAATCTTTTTCCTGTCATGAACTTCGTCTAAAAAACACGCCCGGGCGCGAGTATAGATTACGCTCATCACCACGCAGCCACGGTCGGAATGCATTCGGGGCACATCAGGTTTTTTCTAATTTGTTGTGCTGCGATTGCATTCACGCACCCCAATTGCGCTTGACATCCATGAGATTGCATTTCCGTATTAATTCGTCGGAGCAGCCGTTCCGTCCGACCACCTGGACACCGAAATATCGAACTCGGTAATTGGCTGCGGAGAGTACTGATGGATGTCCACAGGCGAGCCCGGGAACTCCGCGCCCCAGTCCAGATGGTCTTTCTGGGGAAACCAAAACATCAGGTGGGGATCGGAGTTCCCAGCCTTGCGGCTAAAGAACTGTTGTTTCGACATCATGTAGCACATCGAGCCCGGTTCCGGCAGCGGCAGTTCCTTTTTGTCGTATGCGGCCTTGATACTGTCGAACATCTGAGTTTTGGACTGTCCAGCCATCGCCAACTCTGTCGTTTTGAAAGTGAGTGGCAGGTGGGTCCGCGCGCCTGGCGGGTTGAGACAAAGCGGAACCCGCCGATCGGGGTTCAGAAACTCTGGATCGCCGAACGGGGCCATCCACGATCGCTCCACAACGCACACCCAGCCGTTCTTGCCTTTGACCGCAGTTTCGTAACCATGCCGCCCGAGAACCAAGACCTCGGCATCGCGTGAGATGGATTCCGGAGCCGCGGTCCGTGCAAAGGCTATCTCGGTATTTCGATCGGTCATTAGATACTGGTCAATCGGGGCCATGCGTTCATACAACGGTCCCGAGTCCTGCGCCTGGGCCTGCCATAATGGGCTTAGCGCGATCACCAGCGCGAAGCTTCCCAATGCGATGGTCTTGATCATCGTGCTGTTCATTGATTTTCTCCCATCACTTAATCAGTTTCTTGAGCGATCGCGGCGGTCGCACTCGTCATTGTGCGTCCTTAATGACCGGTGCAGGTGTTCCATCCGACCACGTGCCGGTCAGCACCATGTACACCTCGACTGGTTCCGGGGCGCCGTTGAACTGTGGATTGAGGATGACGGGAGATTTGGGCAGATTTGCACCCCAATTCGCGGTGTCCATGAGGGGGGTGAAAAACATCACGTGGGCCATGTTGTGGGCCCCATCTTCGGTGAGGCCGGCGTCGGTCAGATAGGCCTGCTTCGACATCATGAAACTCATCGCGCCTGGTTCCACGGGAGGCAATTCTTTCTTGGCGTACGCGGCCTTGATGCGATCGGCCAATTGCGCCGGAGATAGCCCGGCCAATACCATTTTCGTCCTCAGGTAAGCAATAGGGAGAGCAGAGCGCGCAGCTTGCGGGTTGTAGCAACCCGCGCCACGCACTTTGGGGTTCCAAAACTCTGGGTTGTTTTCGAATGGGCCCATCCACGACCGTTCGACGTCACACACGAAACCGTTGTTTCCTTTGACTGCGGTTTCGTAACCATGCTGGCCCAGAACCACGATCTCGGCATCGCGGGAGATGGATTCCGGGGCCGCGCTTCGCGCCAGAGCAATCTCCGCGTTGCGATCCATGAGGTATTGATCGAGAGGCGCCATGCTGGGATACGGCGCTTTGGCATCCTGCGAGCATGCGCACAGGGCCGACCCCAGAACAATCGCCAAAACGAAGATCAGAGAGGCACCCACCGCGAACCTCTTCCAGTTCATAAGTTTCTCCTGAATGACAACATCCTGCTAATGAATTTCGTCGAAAAGATGCCCAAGCCTCCGGTTGAGGTTGCGCTAGTTGCTATCATTAGGGGTATGGGAGTGCAGCATTCGGGGCACATCGAGGTTTTCCGTCAATTGCTAGCAAAGTCTATAACACAACTAGTTCTCATATGCAACTAGTTGTAAAATGATTGCGGGTAGAGAGTATACCAATCGGAGTGGAGACAGCGTGCGCAAGAACCACAGGTCAGTATGCGTTTTCAACCTAATGGTCGAGATGTTTGGCGATCGATGGAGTCTGCTCATCATCCGCGACATCATTTTCGTGAACCGAAGGCATTTTCGCGAGCTCCTGACCAAGTCTATGGAAGGGATTGCGTCGAATATTCTGGCCGATCGTCTTCAGCGGCTTGTCAAGCAAGGGATCATCGTCAAGTCTCATGACGCCAGCCATAAACAGAAATCCATTTATAGTCTTACGGAAAGAGGCATCGAATTGCTTCCTCTTATGATGGAGATGGTTGCCTGGGGGCACAAATATTTGCCGGCCTCCGAGCTGTGGGGGCTAGCTAAGGTCCTGGAAAAGGGAGGACCTAAGCGATGGACAGAATTTATGGATGAACTTCGCGAAAGGCATCTGGGCGCGTCAAACGCCAAGAAAACCGCTCGGCGCCAGACGAAATCTACGCGCATTTTCGCAATGGAGACATACGAACCGGCACTGGTTAAAAGGAAACAGTAGCGAGTGCGACCGTCGCTTCGATATCAGCGGTACTGGCAAGTATTATCTGGATTCGCTGCTCGCCATCCTCTGCGACTCCGGGAGCTTTCCTAAGATGGACCAGGTTCTCAAGGCGCTCCCCACGGCGCGGAAGCCGAAGCTCGGTGTCAATAAGTTGAGTCATCCTCCCGGGTGAACAACCTTATGCAGGCTCACATCGTCGCCATCGCCGCTCCTCAAACTGCGGAAGACAATTGTCGACACGATGGTCAATATCCCGAGAGCAATGAGAGCTTTATGGATTCCATGTATCATTTCGATCGGATCGGAGTGCGTGCTGGGAACGAAAAACGCTGTGGCCAGCCCCGCCGCCGCTACGCCGAAGCTGATCGACATCTGCTGTGCGGTGCTTGCGATGGAACTGGCGCTGCTGGCGTCTTCTTCCCCGATGTCAGCGAATACCAGCGTATTCATGCTCGTATATTGCAACGAAGTGAATCCCCCATAAAGTAGAGCAAGTAACACGATGGCCCAAACGGGTGTTCGCAGACCGATTGTCGCAAACGCCATCAATAGAATACCGAGAACCACGGTATTGGAGATGAGAACGCGACGATACCCGATACGACGCAGAATTCGCGGCATGATCACTTTCATGCTCATGGAGGCGATTGCCTGGGGCATGACGAGCAGACCGGACTGGATCGGGGTGAAGCCCAGGCCTACCTGATAGAGGAGCGGCAGGAGAAATGGCACTCCGCCCAGCCCAAGACGAGTGAAGAAGCTGCCGCTTACGGCGGCGCGGAAGGTGCGAATGCTGAATAGCCTGAGCTTCAGCAAAGGGAAGGGAAGACTGCTCCCGTGGATTCCGTATCCGGCAAGCAACGCAATGGACAGCACCAGCAATCCGGACATCGCCCCTCCGCTCAGAGTGTGCTCGCCGAATATCTCCAGCACATAAGACAATAATGCGACCCCAGAACCGAAAAGGATCAGCCCGACAACATCGAGCGGGGGGGTCTGCTCTTCGCGATAGTCCGGCAAATGCAGATAAACGAGGACCAAACCCGTGAGTCCAACCGGAATATTAAGGAAGAAAATGACACGCCAGTGAAGATACCCGACGATGAGACCTCCGGCGATGGGTCCAAGCATGGGCGCCACCAGAGCCGGTATAGAGACAAAGCTCATGATGCGCAGAAGATCTGACTTGGGAAATGCTCGTACCAGGGTGAGTCGGCCCACTGGCACCATCATCGCGCCGCCGCAACCTTGCAGGATGCGACAAGCGACCAGCAAGTGGATGCTGGTTGATATTCCGCATAGAAAAGACCCGAGGGTGAACAGGCCAATCGCCGATGCGAATACACGACGGGTTCCGAACCGGTCCGCCATCCAGCCACTGATTGGGATGAAAACCGCCAGGCTGAGCGTATAGCTCGCCAGCACCGCCTTCATGCTGAGGGGACCGACGCCGAGGGCGGAAGAAATGGCGGGAACGGCCGTGTTGAGAATCGTTGTATCCAGCGACTCCATGAAAAAAGCGACAGCAACGAGCCACGGTAGGAGCCGTTGGGAGGCCTCTGAGGGATCGGATGAAGATGGAGGAGCGATCGACGGGCCGGCTTGGTTCATATGTAGGAAACTGCGGGAGGCTTTTCCACCTCGAACATGTTACCGAGTGCAAACCCAAATCGTGAATCTTTTTATTCGAGTCTACTTGTCATTCTGGTCGGCCGTAGGCTATCCAATCGAGAGGCTGCTTTAATCCTTGTAAGACTGGATTTGCTTCGAGGGTGTTGCCTGGGGAATCAGCACCAGCAGGTCATATCCGAAAATTAGTCGTTCCAGTTCTTTGTCCACTGGCTCGAGCGATGAGAAGCCCTTGCGCAAGCCGCGCAAATCGAACATGGTCCAACCGTCGGCCTGGAGGTGATCGAACATCGGCTTCAGGAACAGGAAGTCGGAATCCTTGTCTTCCGCCAGGTTAAACTCCCCAGGTTGATACGGATGTCCGATGCCGGCAAAGCGCAATTGCGAGCCTTTTACCCCCATGATCAGAATGTGGACCGAATTGGCTTGCTGGCCGTCGGCCAGTTCAGTGATGAAGTTTCCCAGATCGTTATTGCGCAGCGGATTGATGCCCTTGTACATGTGCCAAGCGCCGAACTTGAACAACACTTTGGGAGGTTTACCCTCCAGCCGAGCGGCTTGGTTGTAGTCGTTTAAGAAGTTGGTCTTCATGAGCAGAGCCCGCTGGCGATTGGATGCCGAGCCCGCACCGCTCATATTCTTCTGATAGATTTCCCGGCTCTCGATAAGCGCATTGATCAGCGACTGAGAGGTGGCGTTGCCCTGTTCATGGAGCAGATCTCGAAGTGTATTCAGCTCGTCGTCGGAGGCGGTCATCATGAAAATATCGCCCGGACTTCCGCTTTTTACAGCGGCGGCGTGGGCTTCTTCGTTTTTCTGCAGAAGGCGCTGCGTCTGGTTGCCAGCTTCCCTGCCGGGATGAGTTTGCAGAATGCGGGTGAGGATGAGGCCGGAAGAACCCATGAGTTCCTGATCGAGTCCCCAAAGGTGAAAGTCGCCGCCCTTTGCGGAATGGGCACAGCGAGAAAGCAGGTCGTACTCTTCTCGAAAGTTGTAGAAGGCGATGCTTTCCGAATATTTCTTTTCGAACTCGATGAGCCGGGTCTGGCCATCATCGCTTGTAATCCACGGTAGCAGTGCGGCCGCCGCCAGGGGACCAGTCTCGACTGCCATAGTATGAAAGCCTTGTGGGCCCAGGAGGTCGCACACCGCGCCGGCGAACTGCGGGATTTGCGCGATCCCGTGGTCCTCGCCGATCAGCACGAACTGTGCTCCCGAGACGGCGTTCTGGAGTACCGGCAGACCGCTGCCGGAGAGATGACCATCTTGAACCGCGATCTGGTAACGGTTCTGGAGTAGCCGTTCCGTGAATTTGTTTTCCTGCGCAAAGACGGAGGAAAGCTGTAACAAAGCCGTCAAGAATATGACAGGTGGCGTTCTTGTCATCTTGATCTCCTGCACATTGGTTTCCGTTGAGCAACTGGGGATTGTACGCACCAGGTTCAGGGGTAGTTCCGTCAATTCCGGTCACGGGTTGCACAACCAATTCTTTGACAACCTGGAAGCCGCATGAACGCCAGGGTTGAACTCCATTTGGCCTTCACTGTTTACCCACGAGCGTGGATTCCGGACACAAGACGCTTTGACGCACTAAGATTCATGCGAGCTTGATCCGCGCAATCTTTACAGATCAACTGCTGAGTTCGAACTGCGTCCATGAGCAAGCTGGCTTCCGGGTAGCCCCATCCTTGCCGTTAAAGACATGCAAAAGGCGCTCTTTGCGGGCTGCTCAAACGCCGGTCAAAGGTATCCGTGTTAGCGAAATCAAAAGCAATGCCCCGAATAGAACAGCCAGTCGTTTGATGCGCGACCCGACGCTGCCTGTAATGCTCCCTTAGGTTGGGCGCCAAGCGTGATACGAATTCCCAATTCCTTGAGTGTTCCGGTGCGTCCTAAAATCGAAGCATCGGGGGTGTGCGGTACCCTTACGCTGCCATCTCGATCCGACGGATCAGGTCCTGTTGCTCAGCTTTGCTTTCAGCGCCGATGGTGAACGCATGCAGAACCCCCAACGATAATGCATACTTCAGCGCCTCGTCCTGTCGCGCCCGTAAATCTCCCTGGCCCAGTATCTTCATTCCAACAACCGCTTTTCCGGCAGCCCTCATTTCGCGCAGCACATCGACCACGGTTTTGGGATCGGCATCCATGTGCGAACCGATTGGGTTGATGCGGGCCAAATCCACTTCCACCCACGTCGACCTGGCGGCCGCCCGTAGTGCCTCAATGCTGTGACACGAACAACCATGCGCTCGAATGATACCCTTCTGCTTGGCTTCAGACAGAACGTCCATCACTCCCTTGTAGCGCTCGGTCCAGTCGGCTTCCGTCAGACAGTGCATCAGGCAAATGTCGAGGTAATCGGTTCCCAACTCACGGCGGAAGCGGTCCAGGTCAGCACGGACCGACTTGGGATCCCGCGACCAGGTCTTCGTCAGCACGGTCACCTTGTCGCGAGGCACATGCTTGAGTGCTTCAGCCACATGCGGATGGCTTCCGTAGGCATCCGCCGCATCGAAAAACTGGAGCCCCTGGTCATAGCCATTGAGCAACAATTCAGAAAGCCCTTTGACGCCGAGAGCAGTTTGATTGGAGTGATGGCCAAAGCCAATCGTGCCCGTCCCCATAGCCAGACGGCTGGTCGTGATGCCGGTCTGTCCCAGCATCACCGAGTCCGAGGCCTTAAACTTCTTTTCCAAGGCCGGGGCAGACGAAGCCCAGGCGGCCATACCGCGCGACCCGACCCACGCCGCTCCCAACCCGCGAAGTGTATGAACAATGAAATCTCTGCGCTTCATAGCTACCCCCAATGCCGACTGATTATTACTATGGACTTCCCCAAAAAGGTTTGATTACTATGGACTCCCCCAAGAAGGTTTGGTCACCAGCGGCTCTTTATGCGGCGGGAGTGTGCTCAAAGGGAAGTTTCATATAGCGCACCTTGTCGGCTTCGATAATCAAGGCCACACGATCTTCGTAATTACGCATCGGGAACGGCTTGCCAACATACCGCATCGAGATTGCATCTAACATTTTCAACTGAGGGTCAGGACGGTGTTCAACCACCCGTCCACGAAGCTGTAGCTCGCGATAGGGATCCTGAAAGTCGACCATCGATAGTGCCACTCGAGGATCGCGACGAGTGTTGCGCGCCTTGAGCGACTTCCCGCTCGTACAGACGATGATTCGATCCCCCTCACGGCCCACCCACACGGGAGTGCTGTGCGGCGAGCCATCCTCCATCAGCGTGGCCAAGTGAGCGAAATTGGGTCGATCAAGCAGTTGCTTGACATTGTCGGCGAGTGCGATTGCCATAGAAAGTTCCTCCGCCTAGAAAATGATACACCGTGTAAGGCGGCACTCTTGTCCACGCCGATGACCTGGATCTAAGGCACACCCCGTCGCGTTACTCGAATTCAATCCTCTCGAATCCCAAACCCTGCAACAGACTCGTGATCGTCGAAGCCGCATTCTGCTGGGCAGTCCGCAGAATGCCGTCGGCCAGCGCCGCCTCTTGCAGTTGACGCTCCGCTTCCTGGCGCACCTGCGTTTCCAGGTTCGGATCGGTGGGCACCAGCAGCCCAGTTTGCCTGGAATATACTCGAGTTTTGGCGCTGTCGAGCCGCACGCTGAACACTTGCGGCGCCGGAAGATGCAAACGAACTTGCTTGCCATCCACTCGAACGTCGCCCGGCTTCAGACCCGAAAAGTCAATTCCCGCCACAACTTCGCCATGCACCAACATCAGGAGGCGATCGCCAGCCAGGAAATCCGGAAAGATGGGATTTTCTCTCGCCCCGGTCACCAGTTTGTCCATGGTATAAACCACAGTCTCCAGGCGCTGCAGCCGCTGAATGTGATCGACCACCGTGGGCTGGCTTATATCGATGCTGAGCGTCCTCCCCGTCATCGCCGACCACACCTGGCCCAACCAACTCCGCCCCGAGTATCGCGACACGACCAACCATCCAAATGCGCCGACTAACACTATCCCGAGAACCAGCCCCACCATGAGCGCCAAAACAACCGCAGCTGAGGCTTGAGCAGGTTTAGGAGACGCAGGGTCTACGTCAGGATCGTGGGGCATCTCGCAAGATTATCATTGGCCGCTGCCTCACACGGATCGCTGAAAGCTGAAAGCTTTTCTCGCCTCTGCTATAGTCGGGAAGAATGTGGACCACATGATTCCTGAAATCGCATGGAACTGATTTCTCCGACGGAATTCGCTAAAGACACAGTCCTAGCCGTTCAGGATTATGCCCTGCTCGCGGGCCGAGCTGTCGTCAACCTCTTCCGTAAACCACGTTACTTCGCTGACACCATCCAGCAGGCGGATCTGATCGGCTTTGGATCGCTTCCTATTATTGTTCTCACCGGGTTGTCGATCGGCGCCGAACTGGCTTTGAATAGCGCCAATACTCTGCAAAGGTTTGGTTCGCTTTCCTTGATCGGGCAACTGGTGTCGGTGGGCATGGTACGCGAGCTTGGTCCGATTATTACCGGGCTTATGGTTGCCGGCAGAAATGCATCCGGCATGGCCAGCGAACTGGGCTCCATGGTTGTGACCGAACAGATTGATGCCATGCGCGCCCTGGGTACGGACCCGATGAAAAAATTGGTCACCCCGAGGGTCATCTCCACGACATTTATGCTCTTTTTCCTGACCATAATTTCTGACCTGCTGGGATTGTTCGGCGGCGCGGTGGTTTCCGTCTTGCTGTTTGGACTTGATTGGCACCAGTACTGGACGACTGCCTACCAGGCTCTTGTATTTCAGGATGTTTTTATGGGCCTGTTAAAGCCGCTGTTCTTCGGATTCATTATTGCCACGGTCGGCTGCTTCTACGGAATGACGGCTCGAGGTGGAACGCAAGGCGTGGGCCGGGCAACCACGCAAGCGGTCGTCGCGTCTTCGGTCTTGATTCTGATTGTGGATTTGTTCATCACCAAGTTTCTGATGGCGGTTTTTTCTTATCAATAAAATGACCGCGCCTCCTACGGCAATCGAACAGCGTGCATCCTCCGTACCGGACGCGGCGGGCAATGTCGTGGTTTTCGAGAACGTCTCCATCGGCTTCGAAGACAAAACGGTACTCGACCGAATCTCCTTTCGCTTGAGCAAAGGGGAAACGAAAGCCATCTTTGGCGTTGCTGGTTCCGGCAAGAGCACGATTCTCAAGCTCGCGCTCGGATTGTTGAAACCGGACGACGGACATATTTATGTCCTGGGCGATGACGTGACGCAGATGAGTGAGGATGCATTATTCGAGTTGAGGCGAAAAATCGGTATGGTTTTTCAGGAAAGTGCGCTTTTCGATTCGCTCACGGTTCGGGAAAATGTCGCCTTCCGGCTACTCGAGGAGGGACACGTCGCTGAGGACGAGATCGAGAAGCCGGTGCGCGAAGCCTTGAGCTTTGTGGAACTGGAGAACACAGTAGACAAGTTTCCTTCGGAGTTGTCCGGCGGCATGCGCCGCCGCGTCGCCATTGCGCGCGCGATTATTACCCATCCCGAGATTTTGCTTTATGATTCTCCGACGGGCGGGCTCGATCCGGTCACTTCGACAACCATCATCCAATTGATCGTCAAACAGCGCGACGTCTATAAAACCAGTTCGCTGCTCGTCACTCATCGATTGCAAGATGCCTTTGTTATGGCGACACATTACTTCGACCGGAAAGCCAATGAAATGCGGCCGCTGCCACCCGGAGCGCGAAGCGAAGTTCCCATGGCATTTCTGATCCTACGCGACGGGAAAGTGATCTTCGATGGCGATGTGCACGAGTTGGCACAATCGAAGGATGAGTATATCCGGGAATATATTTCGTAGGGGAAGTACCTCTTAGACCTCGAGTTTAAGCATTGTCATCCCGAGAACGGCGAGGGATCTGAGTATCTGAGTGCAGCGTCGGTATCGCGAGTCCAGGCAAAAACCCAGATCCCTCGCTACGCTTGATTGGATAACAACGACGGCTCCTTGCGGGCGCCGAGTAGACTTGAGTTTTTGCGAAGAACCAAGACTCGGGGCGAAAGGAGCCGCCAATGAAGATTATAGGCTGTGATTTCCATCCGA